>WNFL01373355.1_pt1 | contig 14654 bp, 19 predicted proteins | sample 5400361 | NCBI WGS metagenome assembly WNFL01 (sample SAMN13153351, study PRJNA577476) | soil metagenome | isolation source: 40 cm soil on Douglas fir-dominated hillslope | place: USA:California | collected 2013-09-17
TTATATCTTCCCTGCCACATAATCCAACACATCGATCTTGGTCAAGATTCCAATCGGGCGACTATTATCCACAACGATCAAGGCAAGACCTGATTTCAGTGATTGCATCGCTTCTTCCAATGACGTTTCTGGTGGGAAAGTTGCACCGGCGTTTTGGACGAGCGCATCGATGGTTTCATCTTGACTGTGTTCATGTTTTTCAAGCATATGATTGAGCAAATCAACTTCTTCGATCAAACCCGCGAGCGAACCATCCTTGCCAACAACAGGCATTTGCGAGATGCCATGTTGATGCATCACGGCGACCACCTTGCGAATCGAATCGCCGAGCGTGGCGGTGTACAACATCTTATCTTGCTTTGCAATCAAGAGGTCGCTGAGCGCCGTTTCGCCAAACTCCATCGAAAGGAAACCAAACTCCCGCATCCACTTGTCATCATAAAATTTGGAAAGATAACGCGAACCAGAATCGGGCAGTATCACAATCGGAATACGATCTCCACTTAACTTACGGCAATACTTGATCGCGCCCGCCAGCGCAGACCCGGATGAGCCACCCGCAAAGATGCCCTCCTGCCGCACGAGTTGACGCGCCCACAGAAAGGACTCGCGATCGCCCGCGCGCTCGATCGCATCTACAACAGATAGATCGAGTGCGGTGGGAAGAAAATCTTCACCGATACCTTCAACCTTATAGGTCTTTGGGTACGCCCCATCGGGAATCTTGCCTTTGTTCTGCCATATCTCGGTTAGGATGGAACCTTCAATATCAATGCCTACAATTTGGATATTTGGATTCTTCGACTTCAAAAAACGACCAACGCCAGTGACTGTACCGCCCGTGCCCATGCCCATGATGACATCGGTCACACGTCCATCGGTCTGCTCCCACAATTCAGGACCGGTCGTTAGCTCATGCGTCTTTGGGTTATCAGGATTGTGGTATTGATTCGCCAGAATCGCGCGGGGTTTCGCGCACATATCTTTTTGCAACCTCATAATAGGATTGCGGATCATCTGGCGCAACTGCAGTTGGAGTAATCACAACCTTCGCTCCATATGCACGCAACAACAATATCTTTTCATTACTCATTTTGTCGGGCATGACGAAGATAGTTTTGTAGCCTTTGAGCGCCGCGGCAATCGCGAGACCCACACCTGTGTTGCCGCTCGTCGATTCAACGATAGTCCCGCCTGGTTTGAGCTCTCCCCGCTTTTCAGCTTGTTCAATAATAAATGCCCCAACCCGGTCTTTGACCGAGCCTCCCGGATTCATGAATTCCAATTTTGCATACAATGGAACTGGCAAATCGCGCCCAACCCGCCCAAGTCGCACAAGCGGCGTATGTCCCATCGCTCCCAACACATTGTCATACACGCGTTTTTCTGATGAAACAGGTAATGTCATTCGCTCTCCTTATTGATATCAGAGTATTTTACCGCACCAATAAAAAAGACCTCCGAGATTTTGATAGACTGCACCCAGTCAACGAGACAAAAAAAAGAAAGCCCCGAGTGGATTATGTGGACAGTCTGCTAAAAAATCGTGTATGATTGCGCAAGGAGATTTAGTCATGACCAGTCAGGAACTCCTTAATCGAATTACCATAAATCCCGCAATTGCATTTGGCAAGCCAACGATCCGCGGGCTGCGCTATTCCGTCGAGTGGTTGTTGGAAACGCTCAGTTCGGGGATGACTGCTGAAGAAATTCTCTTTGATTATGAAGACCTTGAACTTGCCGATATTCAAGCGGTACTGCTTTACGCGGCACGGCTGAGTCAAGTCAAACGAATAAGCGTGATCCGTTCATGAACTTTCTGATCGACGCCAACCTGTCCCGCCGTTTGGTTGATATTTTTCGTGAACGCGGTCAGCAGGTGATCCATATACTTGATCTGCCCACAGGGAATACCACAACTGATTTGGTGATCTTGCAATATGCTGACGAGCAAAATTGTATTGTCGCCACAAAAGATTCTGATTTCACAACATCCTTCTGGCTGAGAAACCGCCCTGATAAGTTATTGTTGATTTCAACCGGAAATATCAGCAACCAGGAACTTGAAGCGCTTGTGATTGCAAACTTTGAACAAATCATTGCCGATCTATCCAGCAATCGGTTTGTTGAACTAAGTCGTGAGCATGTGATTGTCCATGCGTAAACAAAAATCTCCCGTCGAGTGACCGGAAATTTTAGTTTGCGAGGAGTTTATAATCACACAACATCCCAATCCTTGAGGAAAACTTTTATGAACTCAACCGACCTTGAACACCTCCGAACTGCAATTGAAGTTGCGCGACAAGCGCGTGAGCATGGCAATCATCCTTTTGGGGCTATCCTGGTGGACAACAACGATCAAGTGCTACTGCAAGCCGAGAATTCCGTTGTCACTGGTAACGATTGCACTGGTCATGCCGAGACCAATCTCATGCGGCTGGCTACGCAACACTTCCCGTCTGAGAAATTGGCAACCTGCACGCTGTATACCAGCACTGAACCCTGCGCGATGTGCGCCGGTGCCATCTATTGGGGTAATGTGGGGCGTGTCGTATATGCCCTCAGCGAAGTTGGTTTATACGATATCATCGGTCCATCACCCGATCAGTTATTGCTGCCATGCCGGGAAGTATTTGCTCACAGCCAGCGCGATGTTCAAGTGGAAGGTCCAGCAATGGAGCTTGAGAATGAAGCGCGCGCAGCCCATGCGGGGTTCTGGTCATCACTGCAAGACTAAATTTTTCAGAAAAAAATCTCCTATCGTACGCAGGAGATTTTTGTTTTTAAATTTCGGTGCGGATTAAAAACTATCCCGTGTCCTGGCTCGCTGAAACAAACTACTCATCCAATTGCCGCAGCAAGTGATACAATCGCAATAGAAAAGGGCGTCAGCAATCAGTGTACACGTTTCATACCATTCAGGAAAAGAAAGATAAGTATGCCGTCAATAATGACCATAGCAATTATTAGTGAACGCAGCCCCCGGGGCGGTGAGATCGTTGTCGCTGCTTCCACAATCCTATCCATGACGTATCTTACCGTAAAGCCGGTCTCATCCAATACTGCCTGCCGGGACGAATTCATAAACGCCTGTAGGATGACCATCCGTAATGGAATCCCTAAAAAATATGCGGGGAGAATTGCAAACCCTGCTTTATTAGATGCCGAATACGCAGATTTCTGGCTGGCGTTTGACACCAAAGGCGAGAAACTCGCCAGGCAAATTATCCAGAAATCGGGACAATCAGTTGAAATAGGGAAGTATGATTTTCCGGGGATGGTTCATTTATTTGAACACGCAGTCCCTGATCCTCCAAAGGACGGCGATATAAAACCATGGGTTGGCACACTCGTCAGCCAACTGGAACCGTGGAAGGAAAAGATCAGAAAGATGCATTTGGATCGTTCGTAGGCAGGGAATAAGCAATAAGAATAAACCCAAAACATTAAACAGTAGTGTGATAGAATCGCACTACTTGCATGGATAAAGGCGGGCTAACAAACGGAAGGACGCTTCGCTTCGCGCCATACGCCTGGATGTTTGCAGATCTACTGCTTATCATGCACATTGATTAACCTGTCTGAATCCACAGGCAGTGCTTTCGTGCAGTGATGCTGTTCATAGAACAGGATTACTCAACTCCAGGAGAAAAAATGGAATACAAGCTCTATGTCGGTAATCTGTCATACACCACCAGCGAGACCGACCTGCAGACTCTGTTTGCAGAAGCTGGCACAGTCAAGTCCGTGGCTTTGATCAAAGACCGCGACTCTGGCAGGTCCAAAGGATTTGCTTTCGTTGAAATGGAAAATCAAAAGGATATGCAGAACGCCATTAGCATGTTCAATGGCAAGGATTTCCAGGATCGCGCCCTGGCTGTCAGCGCAGCACGTCCGCGTGAAGAACGTAGCGGCGGCTTCGGTGGCGGTGGTGGGTACGGCGGAAAGAGCCGCGGTGGAGGCGGTTACAACAGTGACCGTGGTCGCAGCAACAACAACCGCTCCGGCGGCGGACAAAAACGAAGCTGGTAATTACGAACATAAAAAATCTCCCATCATATGATGGGAGATTTTTTGTTTTGAGATTCATGTATAATCCTGCGCTTATGAATACAAACTCTTTTGATCTTGTCATCTTCGATTGTGACGGCGTGCTGGTGGAAAGCGAAGCGTTGGCCTGCCAGATTTACGTGCAGATGTTTACGGAATATGGCTATCCATTAGATTATGCCGAGACCCTGCAAAAATTTTATGGCGTGACTTTGTCAAATCGCCTGAAAGTCTCTGCAAAAGCACTCAGCTGGACTCCACCTGATGATTTTATTCCCATCTTTAATGAACGCCTGCTGGCTTTGAGCGAACGTGAGTTGCTACCAGTCCCCCACATCTATGAACTCATTAAGAGCTTGTCCGTTCCAATTTGCGTCGCTTCGAACGGCAGCCGTGAGGAGATCGTCTTTCGATTAAAAGTTGCCGGGCTGACAGCGCGTTTTGGCGATGCCATCTTCAGCGGCATGGAAGTTCCTAATCCCAAACCTGCACCCGATATCTATCTCGCTGCGGCGCAGGCGTTTCACACTCCGCCGTCTCGTTGTGTGGTGATCGAAGACAGCATTCTCGGTGTGACTGCAGCAGTCTGCGCAGGGATGAAGGTGTATGGTCATGCCACGTTTAATTCAGCAGAAGATTTGCAGGAGGCGGGCGCGATTCCATTTGGAAATATGCTGGAATTAAAAATGATCTTGAACAACATGGAACAAGTATCCGCTGTCACTGAGAAGCTACAATGAATATCCTTGAAACCAAAAGATTAACTCTACGTCAATTCACATCTGACGATGCGACGTTCATTCTTGAACTTTTAAACGAGCCTTCCTTTATTCAGAACATCGGCAACCGCGGCGCGCGGTCTGTTTCAGATGCGATTAAATATATCGAAACGGGACCAGTCGCCAGCTACGCGCGAAACGGCTTCGGTCTATATCTGGTTGAATTGAAAGAGTCGGGCGAGTCCATTGGTATGTGCGGCTTGATCAAACGCGAGGCGCTGGCGGATGTCGATATTGGCTACGCATTTCTGCCAAAGTTTTGGTCAAAGGGCTATGCAGTTGAATCCGCATTGGCAGTCAAAAAACAAGCACGCAGCCTCGAACTGAAACATCTTGTTGCGATTACCGATCCCTCCAACATAGGCTCGATTCGCGTTCTTGAAAAGATCGGGCTCACGTTCGAGAAAATGATCAAACTCTCTTCTGACGATATTGAACTTAAATTGTTTGGAGTGGATCTGTAGCAAAATAATTTTTGCGATAAACTTGATTCATTATGACTTTAGAAATAACGACTCAACGGTTATACAATCAAAGACTTTCCCACACAAATTTCAAAACCCCAAACGAGGCGGTGCAGTGGCTTGGCGCAGTTCAAGCGCAGGACTATGCCGGAGCAAAATGGGCAATCGGACAACGGATACTGGATACCACCGACTCCGCGCTCGACCAGGCTTTGGCAGACGGTTCGATCCTACGCACGCATCTGCTGCGCCCCACCTGGCATTTTGTCACGCCTAAAGATATTCATTGGCTGCTTAAACTGACAGCGTCGCGCGTACTTGCAATGCTTGCGCACATGGATCGTCAACTTGAATTGAACAAAGACGTCATTAAACAAAGCAACGCCATATTGACGAAAGCTCTGCAAGGCGGCAAACAGTTAACGCGGACTGAACTTGAATCGGTGCTTCAAGAGCGTGGCATCAAAACAACGAACCTGCGCATGATACATTTTATGATGCACGCCGAACTGGATGGAATTATTTGCAGCGGCGGGCGGCGCGGCAAACAATTCACCTACGTCCTGCTGGAAGAACGTGTGCAAGAACCCAATCTATTAACCCGTGAAGAATCATTGGCTGAACTTACCAGTCGCTACTTCACAAGCCGTGGTCCGGCAACCTTGCGAGACTTTGTCTGGTGGTCAGGTTTGACCATGACCGATCTCCGTCACGGACTCGAATTGATTAAACCCCAAATAAATAATGAAACTGTGAATGGTCAAGCTTATTGGTTTACTGAAACAGCACCGCATAGAAAAGATAAAAAACTTGCTGTCAATTTATTGCCGGATTATGATGAATACCTTGTTGGATATGCCGAACGCAGCGGAGCATTCGATACAACTCACACCGACAAATTGGATTCGCGTGGCAGCATCCTTGCCCAGTATACGGTCGTGCTGGATGGTCAAGTGACAGGTACGTGGAAACGAACATTGAAGAAGAATGAAGTCTTCATTGAAGCATCCCCCTTCAAAGAGTGGACGAAAACTGAAAAACAAGCTATCGCTGATGAAGCAGAACACTTCGGAAAGTTTCTTGGTCTTCCGGTTTCATTAATTTATAAGGAGCATACGAATGAGCAAAGGAAGACTCGAAGCCTTTAGCGACGGTGTGCTTGCCGTCATCATCACGATCATGGTGCTCGATTTAAGAGCACCGCAAGACGGACATTATCTGCGCTTCGTCCACTCCTGCCAAAGTTTCTCAGTTACATGTTAAGCTTTATATTCATCGGCATTTATTGGAATAATCATCATCACTTGTGGCAGGCTGTGAAGGGCGTCAACGGCGCTGTCTTGTGGGCGAATATGCATTTGCTTTTCTGGCTTTCGCTGATTCCTTTTGCAACCAGTTGGATGGGCGAGCACTTTTCAACCATACCTGTTGCGCTCTACGGTGGCGTGCTTTGGTTTTCAGGATTGGCTTATTACATCATGGTTCTCACATTGCTCGCACACCACGACCAGGATTCTCTGCTTGCCTCTGCAATCGGGAACAAACAAAAGGAAATGCTTTCTCTTTACATCTATACCGCCGCCATCCCGCTAGCATTTGTCGCTGCGTGGATTTCCGCCCTGTTATATGTAGTGGTCGCCATCATGTGGCTGGTGCCTGAACGCAGAATTGAAACAAGACTAAGGAAGCAATCATGACAAAATATATTGCCTTCCTGCGTGCCATCAATGTTGGTGGGACCAAGATCATCAAGATGGATGATTTGAGAAAGATATTCGAATCCTTTGAGTTATCCAACGTACAAACATTCATTCAAAGTGGGAATGTAATATTTGAGTCAACGGCTAAAAATACAATGACACTCGAAAGCAAGATCGAGAAACAACTTGAAGAAGCGCTAGGCTATCGTGTGAAAATGTTCCTACGGACGATGGCTGAGATTGCAAGTATCGTAAATCAGGATCGCTTTGAACCAAAAGATGCAGACACACTTCACATCGCATTCCTGCGGGAAAAACCCACAAAAACACAGCTGGAGACTTTGAAAAAATATAATAGCCCAGCCGACGAGTTCGCTCTGATTGGTCGTGAAGTGTACAACTTGCGTCATGACCGCGACAAGTCGGTGTTTTCGAATAATTTCATCGAAAAGATATTTGGCGCCGCAACCACGCGGAATATAACAACCATCAAGAAAATATTCGAAAAATATCAGTAGTACTAATCGGTATCTCTCTCATAAAATCTGGCTATGAAAAGCAACTGTTTTATCCTTATAATATATCTACAATGTTTTTTTAGCTTCTCATCCACTATTGCACTTTTCTGGCAAGAAGGAGCAAGCCATGCCCGCAACCATCTCAACTTCAGGGAATGTCACCCAGATCAATTTATCGGGAGAGTTCGATTTCTCCACTCAGGAGGCTTTGAACGGGGTGTTTGACAAGGCGCTCGACACCACTGCGAACGAAATCTGCATTGACATGCAGAATACGCTTTTCATCGACTCTTCCGTCATACGCATGCTCTTAAAACTGCAAGAGACAACCAAGCGGCACAAAAAATTCCTGACGATCATGAATTGCAACGAACGAATATTTGAGATCCTTTCCATTGGGGGCTTCGACCAGATCTTTGACATTCGGTGAATGCTCATAAGGCCAGCCTGCAGTAACTCTTATAATCCCAAAATCACGCTCATCTGCAAAACATTGAACTGGAAACCGCGCGCTTTGGAAGAGACATTCGTAGCGATGGCAGAGAGCGTGATCGAATTAAAGCTGATCTAGCGTGAAATTGTCCGCGTGGAAGAGGTTGAACGAAACAGTGACAGATGTCCCTAAGAGAGAGGCGCTGCAAGTCCATCAAAATAAATTAAAGAGGTTTTATTGATTATGAAACTTGAATACAGCGAACTTGATAATGGAATCCGGGTGATCAAATTGATCGGTCGGCTGGATATGGAAGGCACACATACAATTGATAAACAGTTCGTGGAGCATTGCGCGGGTGACAATGTGTTTGTGTTGATTGATCTCTCGCAGGTTAATTATCTTTCATCGATCGGCATTCCCATGTTGATTACCTCTGCCAAAGGTGTTGCCAGCCGCGGCGGTAGAATGGCGTTCCTCAACCCACAAGCAAACGTCAAATCGGTTTTGGATATTACCGGTGTTTCAAATATGATCAGAATCTATAAGGATCTTGAAACCGCAAAGGAACGGTTGATGCTGACTTAAACCAGGAACATGAGCGAAATGAAAATCACGAAACAAGCTTTGCCTTGTTTCGTGATTTTTTTTACTCCACCGCTTTTTTGAATTTATTCATTAAGTGTTATCATCAAAGTTCAAGGTATACTTTGCTAAAATTACGTTCAGGTCTGGTATTCATGGATGTGGCTTTGAAAATATTCAAAATAAGTGACCGAAAGTCATCATAAATAATGTATAGGGAGAAAACTGAATGACTGAAATCTTCATTTCGTATTCACGCCGCAACAAGGTATTTGTAGAACGCTTCCTCAAGGCGTTATATGATAATGGATATTCTGCTGATACCGTTTGGGTGGATTGGGAGGATATTCCCGCCGTTTCGAAATGGGAGGAGGAGATCAGGAAAGGCATTGAGAAGGCAAATTCTGTTATCTTTTGGGCGGCATCGAGGGAGTGTGAGAAGGAATTAGAGGTTGCTGCGGAATACAATAAACGTCTCTTCCCCATTGTTTGGCAAAATGTGGATCCGAATACGATCCGGCCTGAACTGGCAACATTGAACTGGATCTTCTTCCGTGAATCTGACAATTTCGATGAAGCGCTTCAGAAACTGTTCGCCGCGCTCAAAACGGATTTGGGCTGGGTCGCGCAACACACCGATTTGTTGACGCGCGCAAACGAATGGAACACAAAAGGACACGATAACGGTTATCTATTAAGAGGCAGTGAACTGCAAAGCGCAGAGACCTGGCTCTCGCAAGCCTCCGAAAATAAACAACCCCGCCCCACCCCATTACAAAGTGAATATATTTTCGCCAGCCGTCAGGATGATCTGCGGCGTCAGCGCAGAACGTTGATCGGCGTCAGCATCGCAATGGTTGTTTCGATTGCGCTCGCAATCGCAGCCGTGATCTCAGGCATTGAAGCGCTCAACCAAAGCCAGAAGGCACTGGCAAGTCAATTGGCGGCACAATCATCCAGCCTCGTAAACACACAGCCTGACCTCGCTTTATTATTGAGTCTTGAATCAAACTACATTGGGGATGAATTGGGTAAATCAGACGCATCCTGGCTTGGAAGTTTGGAGACCAGTTTGAACAGCAGCCCCAAATTGGGAACCTATCTGCGCATACATGATGCAAATGGCGCCCTAGCTGACGCTGCCGTCCGGACTGTGTCATTCAGTCCAGATGGTCATTGGCTGGCATCGACCGGGAATCCCATTGATAAGGTTAGCACAGTCATTTTATGGGATATGGAATCGAAAGTCAGTCCAATTCCTTATCAAAAATTCACAGGCGGCACACAACGTTTATTATCTGTGGCGTTTAGTCCTGATGGTACACGCTTCATTGCGGCTGGAGATGACAGCAAGCTATTTGTCTGGGACCCGCAGAAATGCTGCGCTCCGATTGCCACCTGGCCCGTGAACGATAAAGTCCGCGCGTTGGCATTTGCAAAAATAAACGATCAAGAATATGTAGCCATCACTACTGGAAGTAAAGTGACCTTTTGGGATATCACCACCGGCAAGATGGATGACTCGCTTACTTTGCAGATTCCCACCGAAGATAAAAATGTAAGGCTGCTGAGTTTGGCGGTCTCGCCCACCAATTCTGCGCTGGCAGTCGGCAGTGATGATGGGAATGTCACGCTTTGGGATTTGAACACCAGTGAAATGTTATTTCACAAATGCAGTTATGGTGATCCACAAACTAATGATCAATCGGTTTGTGCAGAATCAGGCAATGGCAACACAGATATCCGGGGAATCACATTTACAACAGATGGAAAAATGTTGATCACCGGCAGTTCTGATGATCGTGCCTGGCTCTGGGATGCTGAAACCGGCGATCTATTGGCACGTTCTCCCGACTCAAATGAAGGCGGGCATTTGAACACCGTCTCCAGTGTAGCAGTCAGCCCAAATAACGACCAGGTTGCAACAGTCAGTTGGGATAATACCGTCCGCATTTGGAATTTGGTCAAGACCAATACCTGGTCATTTGTGCGAACAGATACACTGGCAGGTCATTCCAATTCGATTTGGGCGGCGGCATACAGCCCGGATGGCACATCACTTGCGACTGGCAGTTCTGATGCAACAGTCATTCTTTGGAAAGTGGATCAGGTTAACCAGATCGGGACACCCATTGCCCAAATGGATGGCGAGGTTTGGGGATTGGCGGCTTCTTCAAATGGCAAGTTTGCGGCTGGGGATAAAGCGGGTAACATCCGCATTTGGGATTTTAATAGTCAGACTCAGGCATTGAAATCAGAACCAAAGACTTTAAAACATAAGGATGGTGTGCTGGCACTCGCATTTAGTCATGATAATAAATGGCTCGCCTCGGCGGGTTATGATTCAACGATCCATGTTTGGGATGTGCAAACTGGCGAGGAAGCCTGGCACATCGACAATGCTCACACAGATCAGATCTGGTCGCTCATGTTCAGTCCTGATGACAAATGGCTCGCTTCTGCAAGTTTAGATAAGACCGCAAAAATTTGGGATACGACCACACATCAACAAGTTGGGAAAACCCTGCAACACGGTTTGGGCGTATACGCACTCACATTTAACGAGGATGGAACAAAGCTCCTCGTAGCTGGGTACGAATCCGACATCTACGTTTGGAACTTGACGAACCTCGCTTCAATTCCCGGCCCAACTTTTCTCAAAGGTCATCAAGCTGCAGTGAACATCCTGGATTTTAATCCGGTTCACTCTTCAATCCTCGCCTCCACCAGTGACGATAAAACACTCCTGCTCTGGAACGTGGATCAAGGCACGCATACACCTCCTGCTACTGGTTTGAATGAAAGCATGGAAGCGGTCATCTTCAGCCCCAATGGTGAATGGCTGGCGAGTGCAACCAACAACAAAACCGTTCTGCTCTGGCAATGGCCGGCAGAACAATGTGCAGCAGATTGGTCCGCAAGCGATTGTCAGCCCGAACGCTTGGGCATCCCTCTCACGGGACATCAGTCAGCTGTAAACAATGTGGTTTTTCTATCAGATACTGCTTTGGTCTCGTCCGATGCGAATGGTCAATTGATTGAATGGAATCTGGGCAAGGAATATTGGTACAAGCGCGCCTGCAACATTGTCAATCGGTCCTTCAACGATTCTGAATACGGGCAGTATATTGCAGGGAAGATTAACACCACATTGTTAGATACGGTCAATTGGTTCTCTGATCACTTCGGCGGCGGAATGAACGAAGAACCACCTTCCTGCATCAGCGATAGCCTGCCATAGAGCCAACATAACCAACAATAAAGCGACCTCGATGAAGTTCATCGAGGTCGCTTTATTGTCAATTCATCACATAATGAACATATAATGAAAAGATGAATATTACAAGTGTTAACGCACTTCCAACTTTTGGATTCTTAGCCGCCATTCTTGTTCTTGGCTTCGTACTCCGTCCAAACCCGGTTGATCTCTTCGCGGGCCTTCTGGCGGGTATATCCATATTTGCCTTGAAGCATCGTGACGAATTTATCGAACTTGACATCCGCCTTGTCCACTTTGACCAGGTCATATTCAGCCATTAGACTCCACCAGCCTGTGGACTGACCGCGAATCACTTTCCATTTTTCATCAAAAATTGCTTTGTTGATCATACTTTTCTCCTTTGGGTAACGCTCCATCGAGTCTTGAGCCTCGTCGGGAGTTTTTGTGACTTTGTTTATAAGCGATTATCCATTTCCCCGTAATCAAGCCAAACAAAATGTACAAACTCGATTCGTCCGTTGGCAAATCGAGTTCATTTTACTACGTCCTTTGGAAATTCGCAGTAGAGGCCGGATTCTTTCAATAATTCCCATCACGCAAGGAGCGCTATACTCTCATTCCTGAAAATGCTGATTGGGCATGAATCAAAAACCGGAACGTAATGTTCCGGTTTTTGATTCATGTAATGCTTAAAAGTTATGCGCGGCGTGTGGCTTTTTTCAGTTCAGCATCCGTCATACCGCCTTTACGCGCCTCTTGCTTCATCCGCCGAATATATTTGCGTTTTCCCTGAGCGGGGCGTTTGCGTTTTTTCTTCTCTAGTGTTTCAGATATTGCGTTCATTGGTGTTGCTCCTTATTTATTAAGAATTGAGAATCCATTTATGCGACAACTTTTTTGCTACTCGCTTCGTATTCTGTCCAAAGCCGGTTGATTTCTTCGCGGGCTTTCTGACGGGTATATCCATATTTGACCTGGAGCATGGTGGCGAACTTGTCGAACTTGACTTCCGACTTATCCACTTTGACCAGATCGAATTCAGCCATCAGACTCCACCACCCCGTGGACTGACCGCGAATCACTTTCCATTTTTCTTCGAATATTGCTTTATTGATCATGCAGTTCTCCTCATGTGTTAAACGTACAAATTGCCGTCAGGATAACGGCCTTTAGATAGATCGGTCAGGAGTTTTTGAGATCTTGTTTACAAGTAATTACCATCTCCCCCCACATGCATGCAAAATACAGTTTACAAACTCTTCACCATCTGGTGATCTGAGTTCATTGTACTACGTAACGCGGAATACGCCAGTATTGGTGTAAGCCTCCTCAACTTCTGGCTTGCAACTCTTTTTTCATGTGGATAAAGCAACGGATCTTCCTCAGTTTTCATCTGATCACGCCATATAAAGTTTTCCTTTTGGTCCAGCCTCCGCACCCCACGATCTGTCCTTCTGCTTTGGCAACATAATAGGTTTTATCTGAAATCAATTGCATACACACGCTTTTCTGACGAAACAGGTAATGTCATTCGCTCTCCTTATTGGTATGAGAGTATTTTACCCCACCAATAAAAAGACCTCCGAGACTGCTTCGCAAAAATCTCGGAGGTCGGATTGCTACTACCCAAACCACTTCGCCAAACGTTCACTCTCAAATTTGACCTTCTCAGCATAAAATTCTTTGGATGACTCGGTCAATTCCACAGTGGGAGCAGGCTCAGCAAGGAAATTTCCCTTGATCATCATCGCTTCGCCGTTACCTACTTCAAAGTAACAACCACCCTCGCCTGAAAATTGAGCAGTAGGTTCTTTTCCGCTGAACTCATCAGCAAGACGTTCTGCCACGGTTTCACCCATCAACTCAGCGAACAAGCCCGCTTTGGGTAATGTCTTTTTGTTTGCTAAAACGATCTGGGTCGAATCGCCAATGGCATACACGCCCTCAAAGGAAGTTGCACACGTTTGCGGGTTGATTTCTACCCAGCCTGATTCACCCACAAGTCCGCTTTCACGTACAACCGCAGGCGCTCTGTGTGGCGGCACACCCAACAGCAAATCAAATCCGATTCGCCTTTTCTCAAAAACAACTTCGTTAGCCTCAATGCTCAAAGCCTTATGATGACCATATGTCTGTATCCCGATCTCGGACAATCTGCCATCCACTACATCGCAACTCGCTTGACTCAAGATCGGCAACGTCACAGGCTGTGGTGTGAACACTTCGATGCTTGCCTCCACACCACTCTTCTTAAATTTATCGTGGATCAACATCGCTATCTCAAGCGGCGCAGGCGGGCACTTATATGGCGCACCAAAAATCCCGATCACCAACCGCCCGCCTTTGAATTCATTCAACGCCTTCTCCGCACGCGGAATATCATCCGGGTCATACACGTTGTAAGCATGTTCGGCAAATCCCGGCACGGCCGATGGATTCAACTCGGCACCCAAAGCGACGACCAGTGCATCAGCCTGGATTCGTTCCCCGTCAACGGTAGCAGATTTCTCCTGAGGCTGAATCACCTCAATCGTCGCCCGCCTCACATCGACTCCGATCCTGCTGAGGCTGTCTATCGGCTTTTGTCCCGCATCGAGTTGACTCGCCCCCACCAACGCCCAACTCTTACGGAACCCGACCATAAAATATGGACGGCGATCCACGAGGATGACTTCAACACTATTACCAAGTTTTTGTTTGAGACGATGAGCGGTTGCGATGCCGCCAAATCCGCCGCCGAGAATCAATACACGCTTCATAAAATTCCTCTCCGCCCTGAGCGGAGGACTGAGCGCTTGTTGCGAAGTCCGTAGTCGAAGGGCGCGTTGCCAAAGAACGCCATGCTTCGACTTCATCATTCGCCTAGCGGCTCACTCCGCTCAGCACGAATAATTTCTAATACAAC
>WNFL01038452.1_pt1 | contig 14653 bp, 11 predicted proteins | sample 5400361 | NCBI WGS metagenome assembly WNFL01 (sample SAMN13153351, study PRJNA577476) | soil metagenome | isolation source: 40 cm soil on Douglas fir-dominated hillslope | place: USA:California | collected 2013-09-17
CTCTGCGTCCCGATGAATTCCAATTTTTCGCGCAACCAGGATCTGCTCACCCGCAGCTTGCGCTCTGTGTGGCATCCCTGCACCCAGATGAAACACCACGAGCAGATGCCGCTGGTACCGATCGCGCGCGGCGATGGAATGTGGCTGTATGACTTCGATGGCAACCGCTACCTCGACGCGATCAGCTCCTGGTGGGTCAATCTTTTCGGGCATGCCGACCCACGGATCAACGCTGCGCTGGCCGACCAGCTCGGCAGGCTCGAACACATAATGCTGGCCGGCTTCACTCACGAGCCCGTCGTCCAGCTTTCCGAGCGATTGTCGGCACTGACTGGGTTGTCGCATTGTTTCTACGGCAGCGACGGCGCATCGGCAATCGAGATCGCGCTGAAGATGAGCTTCCATTACTGGAAGAACGGCGGACGGCCCGAAAAGACGGGGTTCGTCGGCCTCAAGAATGGCTATCACGGAGAAACGCTGGGGGCATTGTCCGTCACCGATGTGCCCCTGTTTCGGGATACGTATGCGGCGTTGTTGAGGCAGACCGCGCAGCTTCCCTCGCCGGACTGGCGCAATGCCGGTCATGGGGAAAGCGCCGAAGATGTTGCGCTTCGCGCGGCAAATGCGCTGGAGAAGTATCTCGCCGCACAGCATGCGCAGACTGCAGCCCTGATCGTCGAACCGCTGGTTCAGGCTGCGGGCGCAATGGCGATGTACCATCCGCGCTTTCTGCGCGAAGCACGAACTCTGTGCGATCGTTACGGGGTGCATCTCATCGCCGACGAAATCGCGGTCGGATTCGGACGCACGGGCAGTTTTCTCGCCTGTGAGCAAGCCGGTATTCGCCCTGACTTCCTATGCTTGTCCAAGGGCATCACCGGTGGATACCTGCCGCTGTCGGTAACGATGACAAGCGACGACATATACCGTGCGTTCTACGACGATGAAATGGCGCGAGGCTTCCTGCATTCCCATTCCTATTCCGGCAATGCCCTCGCCTGTCGTGCGGCGCTGGCTGTCCTGGATATTTTCGAGCACGACGACGTGATTGCTGCGAACCGAGCCAGGTCCTTGCAGATGTCCAGCCGGTGTCGAAAAATCGTTCAGCATCCCAGGGTCACGCAGTTCCGCAATACCGGCATGATCTGGGCGTTCGACGTCGCGACCAAGGACCCGCTTTTCCCACGAAATTTCTATCGTTCGGCACTGGACCGGGGACTGTTGTTGCGACCGCTCGGCAACACTGTTTATTTCATGCCCCCGTATGTCATTACAGAAGAACACATGGAGATCCTCGTCGAAGCTACCTGCGCAATCCTGGATGGCGCGGACTGATGCGGTGCCGATCACGTTTTCCTGGGTTGCCGCCAAGATGATGTTCGTGCATCCGCGATTCATCCTCTTGCTGATCGCCATAATACCGGCGACCGTCTGCGCCACCGCACTGGACAGGCTGCCGGAGAGCATGGCCGAGGCCTTGGCGCAGGCTGGCGTTTCCGAAAGCGACGTCGGGGTCTACGTGCATGACCTCGCCAGCGACCGTGAGGTGTTGTCCTTCGGGGCAGACCGGGCACTCAATCCGGCCTCCACCATGAAATTACTTACCACCTTCGCGGCCCTCGAATTGCTGGGACCGGCCTATACGTGGAAGACCGAAGCCTGGTTGGACGGCACGCTTGACGGTGACCGGCTCAATGGCAATCTGGTATTGAAAGGTTACGGCGATCCGAAATTCAGCATGGAAAGTCTTTGGCTGTTTTTGCGTGATCTTCGCAACCGTGGAATGCGTGACATTACGGGTGATTTGTTGCTGGACCGCAGCTTTTTCGCAATCGATCCCCACGATCCCGCGCTGTTCGATAACGAGCCTTCAAGACCTTATAACGTCGGTGCGGACGCGCTGCTGATCAACTATAAGTCATTCCGGCTCCAGTTTGTGCCCGATGAAAGGAAGCAAACTGTCGGCATCTTTTCCGAACCAGCCCTGCCGCAGACACTTGTGGTGAACAACCTTCGTCTCGGGCCGGGAATCTGTGACGTTTGGCCCGAGAGACCGGGGATTTACGAGAACACCCTGACGTTTTCCGGGGTGTATCCGTCGGGCTGCGGCGAAAAGTTTCGCTATTTCAGCCTGCTCTCGCCGAATGACTATGCGGCAACGCTGTTCCGGCAGTTCTGGCAGCAGGTCGGCGGCAACTGGTCCGGCAGCGTACACGATGCTGAACTTCCCGCGATGGCAAAACTGTTCGCTACCTGGGAATCTCCGCAGCTCTCCGAACAGGTACGCAACGTGAACAAGTTCAGCGTCAACGTCATGGCAAGGCAGATATTCCTCACCCTGGGGGCGCGCGAAAACCCACCGGCAACCCTGGAAAAATCACAGCGCGCATTGCGTGAATGGCTTGAACGGCGCAGCCTTTCCTTTCCCGAGCTCGTTGTCGAAAACGGCGCCGGGCTGTCACGTTCCGACAGAATCAGTCCGCGACACCTCGGCCATTTGCTGATAGCCGCCTATCGCAGCCCCTTGATGCCGGAATTTATGGCCTCCCTGCCCTTGACCGCGATCGATGGCACGATGAAGAAGCGCTTGGGCAATTCTGCGGTTGCGGGACAGGCTCACGTGAAGACGGGCTATATCGAAGGCGTGCGCGCGCTCGCCGGTTACACGCTTGACGCGCGTGGGCGGATGCTCGCTGTCGCACTGATCATCAACCACGTACGTGCACGCGACACGCAGGCTGTGCAGGATGCATTGCTCGAGTGGGTTTACGCAGGACAACCCCCTCCCTGACCCGAGCGCGGATGTTCAGAAGGCTTCGCCAAATTAATCATACCGAAAGCTTATGCGATAATTCCCGCCATAGTCTTCGCGCTCTTAATGTGAAAAAAGCCCCACTCAACGTAGTGATCCTTGCCGCAGGCAAGGGCACGCGCATGCACTCCGGACTTCCCAAGGTCTTGCACGCGATCGGCGGCAAGCCGATGCTGGGTCACGTGCTTGAGCGGGCCACCGCACTGCGGGCCGATCGTACAATTGTCGTCTACGGCTACGGCGGCAAGGCGATTCCGTCGGCATTCGGAAATGCAGCAGTTGAATTCGTACGCCAAGAACCGCAGCTCGGCACAGGTCACGCAGTTCAGCAGGCCCTGCCCGACCTGCTACCCGGCGGCAGCACCTTGGTACTGTATGGCGACGTGCCGCTTACCCGCGACAGCACGCTTAAGGACCTCATGTCGAAGCCGGGTCTGCGAGTCCTTACGGCGACCCTGAGCAATCCCGCGGGCTACGGCCGCATAGTTCGAGATCGCGCCGGCCGCATCAAATGTATCGTCGAGGAAAAGGATGCGAGTGCAAGAGAGAAAGCGATCGGAGAGATCAACTCCGGCATTCTCTACGCACCGACCGACATGCTGCAGCAGTGGTTAGCACAGCTGAACAACCACAATGCACAGAAAGAGTACTACCTTACCGATGTGGTGCGGCTTGCAATTGCATCGAAAACCGAAGTGGGCTCGACCATTCCGGCAGACGAATGGGAGATCCTGGGCGTTAACAGCAAAGAGCAGTTGGCCTATCTTGAACGCGTTCATCAATTGCAGAATGCCAGGAGTCTCATGGCGCGTGGCGCGACGCTGGCCGATCCATGGCGTTTCGATTTGCGCGGTGAACTCGATTGCGGCGCCGATGTGTTTATCGACGTAAACTGCGTATTTGAAGGAAAGGTGCGTCTGGCGAATGAAGTCAAAGTCGGCCCAGGTTGCGTGCTGAAGAATGTCGAAATAGGGGCGGGTAGCGAGATCGCGCCTTACTGTCATCTCAATGGTGTCGTCGTAGGTGCAAACTGCCAGATTGGTCCCTATGCGCGGATGCGTCCCGGTACCCGGTTGGCCGACGACGTGCATGTCGGCAACTTCGTCGAGACCAAGGGGACCGACATTGGCAACAAGTCCAAGGCCAACCATCTGAGCTATCTTGGGGACACGACCATCGGCAGCGGCGTCAACATCGGTGCGGGCACCATCGTCTGCAACTACGACGGCGTCAACAAACACCGCACGGTCATCGGCGACGATGCTTTCATCGGCTCGGACACACAGCTGGTTGCGCCGGTAACGATCGGTCATGGCGCCACGATTGGCGCCGGAAGCACCATCACCAAAGATGCTCCTGCGGATTCACTTACGTTGTCGCGCGCGAAGCAGATTTCGATTCCCGGCTGGAAGCGACCGGTCAAAAAGCCCGAAAAGTAAACAAGTCTTGCAGGTTCAGAGCTCTCCAATCACCGGCCACCAAACACTGTCTATATGTGCGGAATCGTAGGCGCAGTCGCTCAGCGTAATATTGTTCCCGTCCTGCTCGAGGGTCTGCGCAAGCTCGAGTATCGTGGCTACGACTCCGCGGGTATCGCGGTAGTCAACGGCGGTCTGCATCGCCTGCGCAGTATCGGTCGCGTGGCCTCGCTCGCCGAGATGGCGGAGCAGGCGAAAGTGCACGGCAATCTCGGTATCGCTCATACCCGCTGGGCCACGCACGGCGTTCCTTCAGAGCGTAACGCCCATCCTCATGTCAGTGAAGACGGCCTTGCGGTGGTTCACAACGGCATCATCGAGAATCATGAAGAGATGCGCGCGCGGCTCTCGGCTGCCGGCTATCGCTTCGCCTCCGATACCGACACCGAAGTCGTCGCACACCTTATTCACCTGCACTGGAAGCAGGATAACAACCTGTTCGCCGCCGTGCGCAAAGCCGTCGCCGAGTTGCGCGGCGCTTATGCGATCGCGGTGTTATCGGAGAAAAGTCCTGAGATGCTGGTAGTTGCGCGCAAGGGCGCACCGCTGCTGTTGGGACTGGGCAAAGGTGAGAACTTCGCCGCATCGGACGCTTCCGCGCTGCTGCAGGTCACCAAGAAGATCGTCTATCTCGAAGAAGGCGATGTGGCCGAGATCGGATTGAAGGGCGTGCGCATCTGTGACAGCGCGGGCAGCAAAGTGTCCCGGCCCGTGCACGAAAGCAAATTGTCCGCAGACTCGGTAGAACTCGGGCCGTACCGTCACTACATGCAGAAGGAAATCTTCGAGCAGCCGGGGGCGGTGGCCAATACGCTTGAGATGGTCATCGGCGCCCATTCAATCGTGCCGCAGTTGTTCGGCGTCGAGGCCGAAAGCACGATGAAGCGGATTAACGCGGTCACCGTGCTCGCCTGTGGAACCAGCTATCACGCCGGTCTGGTTGCGCGTTACTGGATCGAGGCCATCGCCGGCATTCCCTGCTCGGTCGAGATCGCCAGTGAGTTCCGCTATCGGGACAGCGTACCGAATGCGGATGCGCTGGTCATTGCCATATCCCAATCGGGAGAAACCGCGGATACGATAGCCGCACTGCAATTCGCCAAATCGCTCGGGCAGAATCTCACGTTGGCAGTTTGCAATGTGGCGGAAAGCACGTTGATTCGACACGCCAGTATGAAATTTCTCACGCGTGCCGGACCGGAGATCGGCGTGGCCTCGACCAAAGCCTTTACTACCCAACTCGCAGCGCTGTTCTTGCTGACGCTGGTAATGGCCAAAACGCGTGGTCGGCTTTCTGCGGCGGACGAACAAAAGCATCTGCAAGCCCTGCGACACCTTCCTTCGGCACTTCGACAGGTGCTCACGCTCGAACGCGACGTTGCAAAATGGGCGAAGCGTTTTGCCGACAAACAGCATGCGCTGTTCCTCGGTCGCGGCATGCACTATCCAATCGCGTTGGAAGGCGCGCTCAAGCTCAAGGAGATTTCCTACATCCATGCGGAGGCCTACCCGGCCGGCGAGTTGAAGCATGGCCCACTGGCACTGGTGGACAAGAATATGCCAGTCATTGCGATCGCGCCGAACGATGCGTTGCTGGGGAAACTCAAGTCCAACCTGCAGGAAGTACGCGCCCGCGGTGGCGAGCTCTACGTGTTCGCCGATGCCGACTCCCAAATTCAGGCCGGGGAAGGGGTGCATATCATCCGTATGAACGAACACGCAGGTTACCTGAGCCCCATCCTGCACACGGTGCCATTGCAGCTGCTCGCGTATCATGCCGCGCTCACAAAAGGCACCGATGTCGACAAACCGCGCAACCTGGCAAAGTCTGTCACTGTCGAATAGGCGTGGAAACGGAATTCGCCGATTGAGCCGGTGCACATGCCGAACGGAGGAGGATATGGAGAAAATCAGGAAATTATTGATTCCCCCAATGCTTGCCGTCCTGAGCCTGATCATCCTGCCTGCGGCCATGGCAAATATGGGCTCGGAGGACTCGAACGAGAGCAGTGACGCAAACTACCTGGAGGGCAAGAAAGCCCTGGAATCGCAGGAGTGGAAGAGGGCCATCGATCTGCTCTCGAAGGCGGTGCAGGCTGAGCCGAACAACGCCGACGCGCACAATTTCCTGGGTTATGCCTATCGCAAAATCGGGAAGTTCGACGCCTCGTTCGCGCAATACAACGACGCGCTGAAACTCAATCCAAACCACAGGAACGCCCACGAGTACATCGGTGAAGCCTATCTTCTGACGGGCAACCTGCCCAAGGCGGAGCAGCATCTCGCAGAGCTCCAGAAAATCTGCTCGCCGATTCCCTGCGAGGAGTACAAGGAGCTCAAGCGCGTCGTGGACGCCTACAAAAAAACCAAGAAATAGCGATGCCGAATCCGTCGATTCGGGCCGTACTTTGGGATTTCGGCGGCGTGATGACCGAAAGTCCTTTTCTGGCGTTTCATCGCTTCGAGCTGGAACGCGGCTTGCCGGCCCATTTCCTGCGCGAAGTCAATGCTCGCAACCACGACGACAATGCCTGGGCGCGTTTCGAACGATCGGAATTGTCGCCGCATCAGTTCGACGAAGTTTTCGCCGCGGAGACGCGGAGCGCCGGCCACGAGGTGCGCGGGCTCGACGTCGTCGATCTGCTCTATGGCGAAGTCCGGCCCACAATGGTCGCAGCTCTCAAGGCCTGCAAGCCCCACTTTATCAATGCCTGCGTCACCAATAACGTAGCCGCGGGGCCCGGGCGTGGGTTCGAGCGTGACCCGGGGCGCGCCGGCGAATGGAGGGAGATTCTCGACTTGTTCGACGTCGTCATCGAATCTTCCAGGATCGGCGCGCGCAAACCCGAATTTCGCTTCTTCGAACGGGCCTGCGCGCAACTCTGTATAGCGGCATCGCAGGCGGTCTATCTGGACGATCTGGGCACCAACCTGAAGCCGGCGCGGACCATGGGAATGCACACCATCAAAGTGGAGGATCCGGCAATCGCCATAGCCGAACTCGAGTCGGTGCTGGGAATTTCCTTGCGCTGAAAATGCGGCAGCGTCAGCCTGGCAGCCGACGCGGCTTGTGCGGCGCGCGTGCGAACAGCAGGTCATACAGCGGCCGCGGCAACCGGCGCAACACCCAGCCGACCAGCGCCATCTGCCAGGGCAGAACGTAAAACCTTTTGCGCGCGGCGATCGCGGTAGCCATTTTCGAAGCTGCCACCCCGGCGTCCATCAAGAACGGCATGCGATAGGGATTTTTCGAAGTCATCGACGTGGCGATGTACCCCGGGCAAATCGTTACGACCGATACGCCGCTGCCACGCAATTCGACACGCAAGCTTTCGAGATAGGAGATCGCGGCTGCCTTCGACGCGCAATACGCCGCCGCACCCGGCAGGCCGCGAAATCCGGCCACGCTGGCGATCCCAACCAGTACACCTTCCCGACGCAGTTTCAGCGCTTCGACGAATGGCTGAAAGGTCAGCATCATTCCGGTGACGTTGATCGCCATGATCTCGTCGAACACGGCATTGTCCCCGGGGAGGCCTGTGAGCGTACCGGCACTTACCCCGGCGTTTGCGATCACGACATCGGGACTTCCCACGCGGGCGACGAAATCCGTCGCCGCCGCCGCCAGCGATCGCGCGTCCGTTACATCTACGGCATAAGTGTAGGACCGAACCGGCAGCGATGCCGCAAGTTGCGCAAGAAGGTCCGCGCGACGCGCTATCAGGCCAAGCGTGGCGCCGCGTCCGGCGTATTCCAGCGCGAGTGCCTTGCCTATGCCACTTGAGGCGCCGGTAATGATGACTTTCCGGGCCGGCGCCTTCATTTCAGTACACGCGCTGCACGCGCCTTGTCGATCAGGCCATCGACTATGGGCAACAGCGCTTCCAGACTGCCCACCATGCCGCCACTGGTCATGTATTTTCCATCCACGACGAAGGATGGCGTGGCGCGAATGCCATACGCCACGGTCGCATCGCGTGCTATTTGCACCTGTGTCCTGACCAGATCGGAGTCCAGCATTTGCGCGAGTTTCACGCCATCAAGGCCGGCCTTCTGTGCCCATGCGCGGAGATCGGCGGAATTGCCGAGATTGAGGCCTCCCTCATGCACGGCCTGATAAACCTGTGTATGCAATCTTTCGATTTCCCCAAGCTGTTCGAGGGCGAAATAGACCCTGGTGAGCGGGACCCAGGCCAGGCGCCGAAGGGCCGGCACGCGCCGGAAAGAGGTGTCTTGAGGGAGAGTCCTCAGCCAGGACTGGAGGTGCGGTTCCAGGCGGTTGCACGATTCGCAGCCGTAATAAAAAAACTCGATGACTTCGATCTTGCCCGGGGCGACCACCGGCTGTGGCGCGATGAGGACGTAGTCCAGGTCCTCCATCGGCTCGGCTGCCACTGCCCCGGGCATCGACGCGCACAGGAGCCCGGCCGCCATCAGCCACGCCGGGCTTAGCTCGGCAATGAACTGCTTCACGATCCCGCCGCGAGCGGCTTAGCGCGCACCGCCCTGGCTTAGATCGATCAGCTCGTTCAGGACCTGCATGAGCCGGCTATGATCGACGTTGCCATCGGCACGCACCGTCATCGAGGGGCCGGTCAGATAGCGGCCGCCGATGATCAGATAGGGCGTGCCGGGGATGCGATAGTTGCGCGTCATCTGCGTGGCACGCTGCACCTTGTTGTTCACGCCGAAGGAGTCGAAGGTCGCCTCGAATTTCGAGGTGTCGACTCCCTGTTCGCCGGTCCATTTCAGCAGAATCGCCCGGTCGATCAGATTCAACTGCTGCTGATGGATCGCGTAGTAAACCTTGTCGTGGAGTTTTTCGAGTAATCCCATCTCCTCGAGCGTGTAGTAGATCTTGGCAAGCGGGATCATGCGCTCATTGAAAACTGCGGGGACGTAGCGGAACTCCGTATTCTTCGGTTTGTTCTTCAGCCAGGCCTTCAGGTTCGGCTCGAACTCATAGCAATGCGGGCAGGCGTAATTGAAAAACTCCAGCACCTCGACGCCTTTCACCGTCGCCGGCTGGGGCTGAGGTGGATCGATCAGCTTGTACTCCTTGTCCAGAACAGGCTTGGCTGCAACGGCCGATGCGAGTACGAATCCCAGAATCGTCAGTGCGGCAAGCAATATGAGGCGTAGTTGCTTCATGGGCATTCCGGTAATGTTATCAATCTCCGGGTCTATTCGCGAACCTTGATCAGGTTCGCTTCCAGCTTGTTTTCCTTCAGAGCAGCACGCGACTTGCTTAGTTCATCCTGGTTCGAGAACGGACCAACTCTAACGCGGTGCCATACCTGGCCGTCCGGCAAGGTAGCGGTCTGAATCTGCGTCTCGATACCGGCAAGAGCCAGCCGCGCCTTGAGATTGTCCGCGTCGGAAGGATTCTGGAAGGCCGCCACCTGCAGGAAATAAACTTCCTTGGTCGCTGTAGGGGAAGTCCGCTTGAATTGCTTGTCGGTAACCGCTTCTTCGGTACCCGGCAGGATTTTGTAGAAATCGAAGCGCTGTTTGACTTCGCCGTTTTTGGCGTGTTTTTCGCCCGCAGGGTCGGACGGCTTCGATGCTTGCGTGGCAGTTGACTCCTTCTGCGAGTCCGTCGATTTCCCGGCGGATGTCTCTGCGTTCTTCTGCTTCTGCAGAAACGGATTGGCGCCCTTGTTGATGTACAGGGCAACGCCGAGAGCAATGCATAGGCCGACCAGCAACCCGATCAGGATGCCGACCCATATCGGACTGCCGCGGCCGGTGGACGCGGCGGATCCACTGTTCTTGTAGTCGCGGCTCATGGTGGAAGTTTACCTCACATCCTGTCGGGAGCACCGACGCCAAGGATCTCGAGTCCATTGCGCAATACCTGGCGAATCGCCGCTGCCAAAGCCAGTCGCGCCAGCTTGATACGATCGTCTTCGACCAGAAGGCGCGTAGAGTTGTAGTAACTGTGAAAGCCACCCGCGAGATCCTTGAGATAGAACGCCAGCAGATGCGGTGCAAGTTCGCGCGCCGCGCCCTCGATCTGTTCCGGATAATCGAGCAATTTCTGCAGAATCTGCAGTTCCTGTTCTTCAACGAGCGAGGTCAGGTCGGCGTTGACCAGCTCCGCCGGATTTCGGCCCCATTGCTCCATGACCGAGCAGACACGCGCGTGCGCATACTGGATGTAGTAAACCGGATTGTCGTTGCTCTGTGATTTTGCGAGGTCGAGATCGAAGTCCAGGTGCTGGTCGCTCTTGCGCAGCACGTAGAAAAAGCGCGCCGCATCGTTGCCGACCTCGTTGCGCAGCTCGCGCAATGTGACGAATTCGCCGGCACGGGTAGACATCGAGGCCTTCTTGCCGTTGCGATAGAGCACGGCGAACTGCACCAGCGCGATCGTGAGCCTGTCGGGGTCCAGGCCGAGCGCCTGCAGCGCACCTTTGACACGCGCAATGTAGCCATGATGATCTGCACCCCAGACGTTGATCACGCGGTCGAAGCCGCGCTCGTATTTGTTGAGGTGATAGGCAATGTCGGAAGCGAAATAAGTGTACTGGCCGTTTTCGCGCTGGACGACACGGTCTTTCTCATCGCCGAAATCGGTTGAGCGAAACCATGTCGCTCCCTCTTTCTGAAAAAGGTGGCCGCTTTTCGCCAGCTTTTCGACGACCCGTACGACAAGCCCGGAATCGAACAATGATTTCTCCGAGAACCAGGAATCGAAGGTGACGCCGAATTCGAGCAGGTCGTTGCGGCAGTCGCTGAGCTGTTCGGTCAGCACGAAGTCATGCAGGCTGGCGTAATCTGCGCCGAGCAGCCGTTTGGCATTCGCGATCAGTCCGTCGAGATGCGCTTCAGGGTCGGCTTCACTCGACGGCACACCGTGCAACACTGCATCGGCGGGATGCAGGTAGCGCTGGCCTTGGGCCTCGCGGAGTTGGCGCGCCATGTCGCGCACATAGTCTCCCTGATAGGCATTCAGCGGAAACGACAGTGGCGCCCCGCTGATTTCGAGATACCGCATCCATGCGGACAGCGCCAGAATATCCATCTGCCTGCCGGCGTCGTTGACGTAATACTCACGGGCCACGGAGTACCCGGCGGCTTCGAGCAGACTGGAAAGGCTTGCGCCGTAGGCCGCGCCGCGTCCGTGCCCTACGTGCAACGGCCCGGTCGGATTGGCTGAAACAAACTCGACCTGCACCTTGCGTCCGCGTCCCGGATTGACGCGTCCGAAAACGGGTCCGTTTTCCAACGCCGCACGCACGACCCGCTGTTTTGCGGCGGGCTTCAAATGCAAATTGACGAATCCGGCACCCGCAACCTCGGCCTTGTCCAGAAACGGTGACGCAGGCAACGCCTCCACCAGCGCTTGCGCGATTTCCCGCGGATTGCGCTTCATCGGTTTGGCGAGCTGCATCGCCAGACTGGAAGCATAGTCTCCGTGCTGCAGAGACTTGGGGCGCTCGAGCACCACGGGAATGGCGGCGACACCGGGAGCGACAACCTGGAGGGCCGCATGCAGGAAATCGCAGAGATGGGAACGCAGGTCTGACGGGGTATTGCTCATTACGCGCTACGTCGAATAAAAGCAGAGATTATACCGGCTCGATCACGAGCGGCCCGTCACAGTTCTATCGGATCGACATCAAGCGACCAGCGCACGCGGGCGGCCTTTCCTTGCACCAGCAGGGGACGCCATTCGGACAGAAAGCGCTGCAATTGCGTACGCGACGCGGACTGCGCGAGCAGATGCCCGCGATGATGGCCTGCTATTTTCGCGATAGTAGCCGGCACCGGATCGTAGAGCGTGACAGCCTTGCTCCCTATGCCAGCCATGCTCGCCGCGTAGCCGAGGAAATCCATCAACATCGATTCGCTCTGCGATTCGGCGCGCAGGAGCGCCTGATACACAAACGGCGGAAACACGGCGCGCCGTCGCTCTTCGAGTAGTTCTTCGGCAAAGGTGCGGTAGTCCTGGCGCACCAGTGCCTGATACAACGGATGCGCGGGAAACTGGGTCTGCACGAGCACTTCGCCCGGCAGATCGGCGCGCCCGGCGCGACCCGCTACCTGCATGAGCTGCTGGAACAATTTTTCGCCGGCGCGAAAATCGGTCGAGAACAATGCGCTGTCCGGATTGACCACGACGACGAGCGTCAGCTTCGGAAAGTCATGCCCTTTGGCCAGCATCTGGGTACCGACCAGGATGTCCACGCGTTCACGACGGATATCGTCCTGCATTGCGTACCAGGCTTGTTTGCGCCGAGTGCTGTCGCGGTCGATGCGCAGGACGCGCGCGTCGGGAAAGTGTTCCCCCAGCAATTGCTCGAGACGTTGTGTACCCTGTCCCAGACCCTTTAAATCCTGGTTGCCGCAGGACGGGCAGGCGCGTGGCAACGGCTCCTGATGTCCGCAATAATGGCAGCGCAGGACGGCATCGCGAAGATGCCAGACCAGGCGTGCGCTGCAGCGGCTGCATCCGGCGTTCCAGCCGCAGGCGTTGCAGACCAGCGCTGGAGCGAAACCCCGTCGATTAAGGAACACCAGGCTTTGCTCGCTGCGGGATTGGCGCGCGCCAATCGCCTGCAACACCTGATCGGAAATGCTCCGCGCTTTCGCCATGCCGCGGATGTCGATGAGCTTTATGGATGCCCGGTTCGCCGCGGGACGCTGGCTCAGGTGCAAATGGCCAAAACGCTTGCTGCGCGCGTTATGGTACGTCTCGAGCGACGGCGTAGCCGAGCCGAGAACGACAGGCACCTGCCGTTGTCGCGCCAAGAAAATCGCAAGATCGCGCGCTGAATAGCGCAGACCGTCCTGTTGTTTGAATGACCCGTCCTGCTCTTCGTCGACGATGATCAGACCGAGTTGCGGCAGCGGAGTGAAGATCGACAAGCGGGTGCCGATCACGACCTGGGCGTGGCCTGCGTGCGCGGCGAGCCAATTCGCACAGCGCTCGCCTTCCGCCAGGTTGCTATGCAAACCGACCAGCCGCAATGCGGGAAACCGATCGCGAAATCGTTCTTCCAGTTGCGGCGTGAGATTGATTTCCGGCACCATCAGCAGCGTCTGCAGCCCGCGACCGGCGGCCTGCTCGATCAACCTGAAGTAGACCTCCGTCTTCCCGCTGCCGGTAATGCCTTCCAGCAACCATGGCGAATAGGACCCCAGCCCGGCGGATATCGAGTTGACCGCGCCGCGCTGTTCGTCGGTAAGTTCATGCTGCGCGCCTATCGTGAAATCAGGTTCGGCCTGAGCAACGGGTTCGGCATGCTTTTCCACCCATCCCGCCTGCACAAACGACTCCATCAGTTCAACGGCTCGCGCAGACATCGCGAGCAGATCTGTGCGGCGAAGAGCGGGTGCTGAGCGCAGGGCTTCGAGCAGCCGGCGCTTGGCCATCGCCCGTACCGGCAACTGATCCGGGCGCAACTCCTTGCCGGCCGCTGTGAGCACATACTGCCATTGCGGTTTCGGAGCGGCGTAGCGAACGCGCCGCAATGCAGCAGGCAAGGCGACGAACGCCGCTTGCCCGATCGGACACTGGTAGTACTCACTGGAAAATCGAATCAAGGCAAGCGTGTCGGCCGGCAATGGCTCCACCGGCACGATGCTTTCGATGCGGCGAAGACGAGCATCGGCGATCTCCGAGTGCTCCGCGACATCGAGTACCAATCCGACCTGGCGCCGCCTGCCAAAGGGAACAACAACAAGTTGTCCGGCCACCGGCCCCTGTCCACTGGATCGGTAGTCGAACAACGCATTTACCGGGCAATCGAGCGCGACTCTTGCGATAGCCATGATCTGTTGGCGGGCAACCCGGGGCACGGGCGGAACCTAGTCGCTTTTGTTTAACTGACTTTCTGAAAAGGGCTTTTTTTGGACGTGGAGCGACTGTGGATAAATCTGTTGATGAAACTACCCGGTTGCCCTCTGGGAAATTGGTCCGAAACCCAGAAGGGGCGCGGGATTGAGCATGTCAACATCAATTAAATCAATAATTTCAATATATTGTATAGCTGCCCCCCGGAAAGGCGCATGGTTGCTGCGTTTCCGCGTGTTGCAGCCCCGAATTGTGCATAAAAGGCAGGGTCTCGGACGGTAGCGGCTCTATGCCGCTGAGTGAAATTGCCGACTTTCCGAGTGTACCGCGTCCACCAACGCCGCAAGATTCTCAGGCGGGGTGAACTGGGAGATACCGTGCCCCAGATTGAAAACATGGCCATTGCCATATCCGTAAGCCGCCAATATCTTTCCGGCCTCCCGGCGGATGATTTCCGGTGGCGCCAACAGCACGGCCGGGTCGAGATTTCCCTGTAGCGCTACACGATCGCCTACGCGGGCGCGCGCCTGCCCGATATCTACGGTCCAGTCGAGGCCCAGC
>WNFL01324582.1_pt8 | contig 14653 bp, 21 predicted proteins | sample 5400361 | NCBI WGS metagenome assembly WNFL01 (sample SAMN13153351, study PRJNA577476) | soil metagenome | isolation source: 40 cm soil on Douglas fir-dominated hillslope | place: USA:California | collected 2013-09-17
CTGAGCCCGATGCGTATGTCCGAACATGATAGATTGGCTACGAGACTTCTCTAGATGGACGTAGGCTGCATGCTTGGCGAAAGACCAACCATGGACAGCCACTAGGCCACCAGAAGTCATCTGAGACGAAGGTGGAACGATCTGGACATAGCCCATACGATCGCCTGTGGTTGGGCTGTAAGGAATGGTGGTGAACTTTTTACGACCATGAGCGATAGTGGTTACCGGATCAAGCATTGAAAACAGGCTTTCACCTAGAGGGCCGGACATGGTAGCCCAGCGTTCGATGCGTTCCTCGTGGTTACCCTGGAGATAGTAGGTCCATTCTAGGGTGTTCTTCTGGACCTGATCCATCATCTTGTTGCACGGATCAACTTCCAGCTTCTTGTAGTCGTATGCTTGGTTCTCGCTGATCTTTCGCTTTGGGTGCATTGAGAAGATGCCACAGTCCAGCACATCACCCAAGAATAGAGTTCGGTGAGGCTTGATAATAGCGTGAGCCTTGAGTGCCGCCCCTAGGGCTGCCTCATCATGGTCAGGAAAATGGATGTCCGGGAACACGAACCAGACTTTTGATGTGCCTGGCATTACTCTGCCTCGTATCGGGCCATGATGTCTTCCTCATGCATGATGAGAAGAGATTCCTCGCCGACCATTACTTCACTACCGGCGTACTTGGAGAAGAGGACTCGATCTCCTACCATCACGAACTTACACTCAGTAGCGGTCGAAACAACGACACCTTCCTGCGGCTTCTCCTTGACTGCATCGGGGATGATGATGCCACCTGGGGTAGTAGTTGCATTCTCAACTACCTTCACTAGGACTCGGTTAAATAGGGGGACTGCTTTCATTTTTGCTCCTTTGCTTTCGCAATGCGGTTTCTACATTCTACGCCGGCTTCGTACCTAGTTGATCTCCAACCATGAACAAAAGCCAAACCTACAACTTCATTCAGTTCTTCTTCGAGAAGCTTGATGTACGCTTCGTATGCTTCAACTAGCTCATTCATCTTATCCATTGGCTCTCCTCAGCAGTTCCAGAAAATCATGGATGTCTAAAGTAACCACCCCACGGTCACCACCCATACCGCGAGGCTGCCAAGCAACCACGCCCACACTATTAGGGTAAGCATTGTGCCGTGCTTGTTCCAAGGCTCGAAGCGTCGGTTCCACAGTAGTTTTCTTACATTCAAAACTAACTCCTATCTTTTGCTGGGCTAGCGGGGACATCATTAGATCGACGCCACCGCTGCCCATAGGACGGGATACAACGTCATCTTCCTGGAGACCGAAATAGCCACGAACCATCTCAGCGACGGTCTTTTGCCAGATCCGACCTTTGGCTTTTGCAGATTGTGGTCTCATAGTCCCTTTTCAAAACGGCGCATCCATTCGTTATGATGCTCTAAGGACCCTTTTACATAAGGAAGACCAAACTTAGTATACTCAATTTTGGGATTTTCTTTTGCCTCTTCTACAACAGGTTCTTCTTGTCTCTTCCATTCCTTATATGCTTGCCATGCCAGAACCAGGAAGATGATCTCCCAAAACCAGATAGAACTAAGTCCCAAGTTGAATCCTAGGACGATCCAACCTGCATTGCCGAACATGCGGAGCCACCAACCGTTGATGTCCTTCTTGCCTAGGTAATATGTACCCAGCGCCATAAATGCGTAGAAGGCATGTCCAAAGAAATCTATCTCGGTCAAGGCGTTGGCTCTTCTTTTGGTGTAACAAGTGGTACACCCACCAGCTTGTTGTGAGGATCGTATACTGCGTCTGCAATTCCAATATCGATAATGGCCTTAGCGCCCAATAACCAGAATTCAGCCTTTTTGGTCTGCTTCTTCTTCCAGAACTCAGCATCGTGCTTTGTATGCCGAGCCATAAGCTCAAACCAAGAATCCGTCATCCAGTCCTCAAAGTCTCGACGATCGCGGGCTTCTGACGCCTTCAATTCACCCTGGCTGCCCCTATACTCGTGAGCCATCACAACGCAATTCTCAGTAGCAAAACGTCGATGACCACAAGCTAGCATCAACACTCCGGCTGAAGCGACTTCACCATGGCCGATAATCGTGACATCGAATGGTGCACTGCGAACGAAGTCATAGAACTGGTATGAGGATGTAACGTCACCGCCCGGTGTGCAAAGCCAAATGGTTACAGGTGCCGTTTGGCTTAGACGTTCCATCTCCCACATGACGCCTTGGAACCAAGTACCGAATTCCGACTCAATTTCCCCTTCAACCCAAATAGTTCGGATCTCAAAGTCAACAAGGAGCCGTCGAGTTTGTTCCCATCTGGATTCTTGTGCTCTAACTTCCGTGGCGGAAGTATTGATGAGATCCGAATCATCAAGGTTCTTAGGTCTAATCATCATTGCTCCAGTCGTGAAATGCCGCGTTCCTTAACAACCCGAATTTGATTTGGAATAAGCATCTTCAAGGCTTCTTCGTTGCTGACCAAAAGAATGGTGTCCTTTTTCTTGGCCATAACCGTTTGTAGGTAGTTAACCACCAACTCGGAATTTCTTTGATCGAGGGCGACAAAGGGCTCGTCGAGAATGGACAACTTAGCTGGTCCGTCCACTTGGGATTCAGCAAGGTCAGCGAGCGCCATTCCGACAGCAAAGTTGACCAATTGCTTTTCCCCGCCAGAGAGAGACTCATAAGTTCCACCACCAGTGGTAGACTCAACTGATACAGTAAACTCGTTTCGTTCATCGGCGTTCTTCAACACTTTCGTGGTTTGAAAGGCGACCTTTATCTGCGGGTTTCCCAACGCACCTAGGTGTATATTACTCTTCTGTTCCAAGAATGGGCAGACCTGACGGAGCAGTTCGTTTTTCAGTTCCTTGTTAAACGAACCTAGCCAGAACTCAAGTGATATAACCTCTTTAGCCATCTCATCAATTTTCGCTTTGAAGGCGTTGTAATGGCTGACCACACTGTTCATCCGCTTGGCGTTCTCTTCATACAGGATAGCATAGGGATTCTTCGCATCCTTAGCATCTGTCAACGCGATCTCCGTTTGCGTCAACTTGAGGACGTTCGTCTGCACACGGAGGGTATTCAACTCTTGCTGGAACCCATTGAAGGAACGCAGCATACCGTTGCAACCGGTAATTGTGCTTTGCCAAGTGGTCATTGCTATCTCTACCTGTGCCAGGTATTCCATAGCAGTTTCCTGGGTTTGCACGATGGCGTTCCGCTTCTCCATGTATTCAGCATATGCTCGGATGAGGCGTTGCTGAGTCTCCAGATCGAACGGGGCTTTACATGTAGGACATACGGGAGCCTTTTCTGGTTCTGGTACATACTTCAACTTATGCATGTCTCGGTCTGCTTGAGCAATGAGATCCCGATACGTCTTGACATATGGACGTAGATTGGCTAGTTCGGCTTCACCTTCTTCAATCGTACGGGCTAGCTCAATTGGATTATGTAACCCGTCTAATGTGGCCTCAAGAGTGCGGATACGATGCTGAACCTCGCCCGTTACTTGTAAGGCTGCAACCTGCTCAGTTAGATAAACGATGGTATGTAGTTGATCTTGTTCCCATTTATCCACTGAGGCAGATAGGACACGCTCTTGGCGCTGGCACTCCTGAAGCTGGCCTTGAGTTTCGTCTGCCTGACGCTGATATTTAGCACATCCTGCCTTGACCTGGTTGAGGTAAGTCTTCGTATTGTCGTGTAGCTCATTAAGGCGTTCGAACGGAAGGATGTTCTCTAGGAGTTCGACTTGGGCTTTCGGCGTGAGGTCGAGGAACGAGGCCGCTTTGCCTTGGCCAAAGAAGTCGGTTTGAAGGAAGGTCTCTCTATTGCGTCCAAGTATTCTTTCGACCAGTCTTTGGGTTTCCTTCTCAGTTGTAGCAGAGATGTTTTTAGTTCCAACCAAATCATAGAGTAGTAGCCGGTTGGGGTTACGACCCCTGTGAAGGCGAAACCTACTGCCGTCAGTAGATTCAAACTCAATCTCACCAAATGTCTCTTCGCCTTCTCCACGAAATCTATTAACAACTGCATCTGCCTTCTCCCCGCCTGCTGTCTGACCGAATAGTGTCCAGAGCAGGCCCTTGTTACTTAACGAGCTTTTACCTGAGCCGTTCGCTCCGCCCTCATCGACAGAGTGGCCAGTAATCAGAAGGAGTCCGCGCTCCCGCAGATCCATCTGGACTTCTCCCAATGAAAATAGGTTCTTAGCCCGGAAGCTTGTCAGTTTCAATTTGTCTTACCTCACCACACGATGGACATGGAATGAACCACTTGTGTCCGCAATCGTCACACCTACGTTGATTAGGATCATGAAAATGCATCACGCCATTCTCGTCTGCCCTAGGGAACCAACCCATTAGCCATGCAAATACCCAGCGTGAGTTGCACTTAGGACAGGTCATTCTGCTTGTACCAAGGTCGAAGCAGTTCACCTGTGTTGATTCCACTGATGACCTTCGAGAAGTCACCATCGAATCGGTACCCATTGTCGTCAATGAATACGTCGGCAGCAGGCTTCTGTCCACTGATGGTCTTAATCTTATCTGCGGGGAAGCCCCATTTGATGAGCCACTTATTGATAGCCATCCGATGGGTAACGATGTCCTTGTTAATATCTGATAGTTGAGATAGTCTTGCTGTGAAAATATGAATCTCATAGTTCTGTTCAACTAGCCAATTCACAAACGCGACAGCCCCTTCAACAGGAGGATCAACAGGATCAAAACCAGTGTATCCGCTAGTATAGCTATGGAGTACGCCATCAAAATCTAGTCCAATTCTCTTCTGTCGTTCCTTGAAGTTCACTCGTACCTTCCTGGGTAGTACCGTCTTGATCCAATTGTTCTCGTAGTCCCATACGACAATGATGGGGTGTCCCTTGTACCGAATATCGGCAATAATCTGATGGTTGCTGTGTTCCTGGGTAAGGATCGTCCACTTCTTTGCTTTACAAAGAAAACCCATCGCTTGCCAGTCCGCCTGAGTAATCTCAAGCCCGTAGCGTTCCAACATCCGCTCCTTGGTATGCTGGAAGGAGTATTCTTCTGTGTTCTCTCGCTTAGGCATTGGGTACCTGGTAGTTTCCTTTTAGGAGTTGCTCGCCAACTAGGCGATCGTATTCGTCGATTACCCCTGCGCGTTCCTTCTCATGCGCATAGGCATAGATGATCTCATTCAAAGAGTTGAACTGAGTAGTCTGTAACTTGATCGCATTGTCCACCTGGATCACGTTCTTAATCTCAACGGACTCGGCTCCGCGCTTGTACAGGTCTTCGACCAAGGACTGAACGAACGACGGCGTATTGTCCTCGGTGACCACACGCAGAAAGTTTCCTTCGACTGCGTAGCCATCTAGACCCGAAACGTCGTCAGCCTGAACGAACTTGCTGGCCTTTGCTTCCATATGTGTAATCGCTGTGGTATTGTCTTCCGGATTGTAGTCCACGTCCAGCCAACCTCTTCGTTCATCTTTGTCTCCCCAATTCAATTGTACTGTCGATCCAGGGATTACTAGGTTATCTGTTACTTGCTTGGCCGAATGATAGTGGCCTGTGAATGCCATACCAATCCACGGTGGGATCATGTCGGGGGTCAGGGCTTCGTTTAGGGTAAATCCTTTAGAGTTGATTTCGACGCCAGAGACTCCTTGGTGCAGATAGAGAAGTCTACACCCACTTGGAATTTGATCAATTCGTCGGGCGAGTTCTCCTCGGTCATGAGTGAACGGAATACCGTAGGCTTGGACATCTCCAGTTTGGCATATTCTATCCACGCCGGAATCACCGCATCGGGCAACAGTTCCGATTGTAGAAAACCAAGAAAGGGAATCAAGCTCTCCTGTTCGTGTGGCTTGGTCGTGGTTTCCCGGAACGATCGTAAGATGGATTCCCGCTCGATTGAACTCAGAGAAGGCACGGTAGGCGGCTTCACTGACGGCGGCACTGACGGTACTAGTATGGAACACATCGCCTGTAAGCACTGCTTCTGAAATGCCTTCAGATTTGCAATAGTTAACGATGTCGTGGACGACACGGACTTGTTGTTCCAATCTACTGTTTCTGCCGTTGACAATTCTGCTCCCATAGACCCACTCATGAAGATGAAGGTCACTAAAGACTACGAATCTCATGCGTACAACTTTATATGGCCATCGTTGGCCGCTAGTCTGAGGAAGTAGGAGTAGAAGCCTTCGAGCCCTAGGATATTACCCTCAGGTCCCTCATAGGTTTCCACGAACTTCCGCCAATCCTTTCGTCCCATTGTAGTACCTGATGGGACGAAGTTGTAGTTCTGATTATTGATCTTCTTGATAGCATTGATCTTTTCGAACGCATCAAAGAGGCCAACATAGAGATCAAAGCCGTTTTCAGTAAGCTCCACGGTGACCGTAGGCGCTCCAGTCGCGAACATGCGGTTCTTCTGAATCGATAGTTGCACTGTTTCGCCGCGTCGTGTACGGTCATCTCCCTTTTCTCCATCAAAGATGTTGCCAACTCTCTGGAACTCAATGCGCACGCTAGACAGTAGCTTGGCAGCATTACCGCCCGCGCTATCTGTCTTCTTGCCCACCATGTTGCCGATCAATGCGGTAGCGTGGTTGATAAGAAGCAACGCCACCTTCTTCTCTGCAATGAGCATGTTGAGCTTACGAAGGCCACGCCGAATCGCTCGGGCGTCTTCACCTACTCTGGCTTCTTCATCGAACTTGCGTGCCTGGTTAAACCTAGTCTCAACGCCTGTAAGGGAATCGATTGCGATGACAATAGGATTGGTTTCCGTTGCCACGTCCACTTCATTCAGAAGGAACTGGATGGTCTCGAAGATCTCTTCAATGTCGTTCGGTTCCTTCACGATCACTGCATCAGCCTGCATACCGCACTGTGCTGCGCGCGATGGATCAAAGCCCCGTTCCGTATCCAGCAGGATCGCTAGACCTCCCATGCGCTGAGCCTGGGCCATGGCATGGTAGGCCGCCGTGGTCTTGCCTGAATAGGTTAGGCCGTACAGTTCAATAACACGCCCGGCTGGCCATCCATTGCGCCCGATCGATAGATCAAGCTCAGGGATGCCAGTTGGGATGCCGAACGGTACGTGGGAGGTAAGCGTCAGGTCAGTACCGAATGCGGCTGCACCTGAGTTCTTATCCGCCCCAATCTTTGCCTTGTTCAGTTTCTCTAGTAGTGAATTTGCGTCATCTCGTGTCATTCAGTCTTGTCCTTGATTATCATGTGGAGCTAAAAGCAATACAACAAAAGCAACTACAATCAATATGATTACAGCAGTCAACATTATTCGAATGGTAGGATGCGCCTTGCGACTGGTGCCTGCGGAGTGTTGATTTCAGCTTGCTGCCGTGCTAGACCGCGATCTAGTTCCGCCTGAGTTGGGTGATCGCCAGACCAAAGTTCGGTTGTCACCTTCTTGGGTGTGCCTGCATTGCGTAGGGTACCGCCCGCCTCTCGTACGTACTTCGCCATCGTTGGAACGCTGACCTGGTACTTCTCAGCTAGCGGCTTGAGCCGAGTGCCACCTTCGTAGGCAACCTTCATCTCGTTCTTCTGCTCTGATGTATAGCCCTTAGACTTTGCCATGCTTATCTTTCTTGAATGCAAATATTGCTGGTGGTGCCTTGACTTCTGTCTCAGTTGTGACCGTGATAGAATCAATGTCAAGCTGATTCAGAGTCCACGGGGAACCATCCTTGAAGGCGATGATCCATGCCTCTGCGCCCTTATGCTCGGCCAACGTTGTATAGAAGGTGAACTCACCTGTATCAATTTGGCTAGCTGTAAACTTGTCGCCCCTTTTCAGTATTTTGGCCATGTTATGCCTTCTTCGTCATTGGGGGTGGTGGGATCACAATGCCTGCAACCCTGGGACCAACAGTCGGTGGAACGAAAGTCTTCATGGTCGTGGTTGGTGCTGCTGCTGGTGCGGGAACCACTGCGGCCGGTGCTGGCTCGCCTGGATTACGCACTGCCGCAGCCGGGGTTGACACAGGCTTGCTCTCCTGTGGCTCGTCCGACATCAGATTCACGAACTCGCTCTGCGTGTCCTCGTAGGACTTTGCAGGCAGGATCGACTCCAGATCGTTCAACTGGAACTGGTTCACATCGATACCCTCCTCGGTCAGTTGCTTCACGATGTCTACGCGGGTCGGGATAACCTTCACCTTGTAGTCTGTCTTGAGGCCCTGGCCTGAGCGATCGATGTTGATGTTGAAGCCTCGGTCGTAGGCAACAATATCGCCGTAACCGCTGGCCTTGTCAACATCCAGATCCACAAGAGCCTTCTTTACAGTCGAGCCGATGCGGATGACCTTCACGCCGTCCTTGGCCGAGACCTTGTTGGTTGGATCCGAGAGGATCACTGCGTTGATGAGGAACTTCGTTGTAGGCTTGAATTCCTTGGCTGCACCCTCGTCACCTGATTCATCCAATCGAGCGCACTCTTCGCAAATCGGGCAACGACCGTACTGGTCCTCGCAACATACGATCGAGCGTTGCTTGCTTGAAATGAAGTGCTCACGAACCTTGTGGAACCATACGCCTTTTGAGGAGTATGCTGGCATGATTCGCAGCGTAGTTCTTCCTGGTGCTAGGTTGCGAGCAAAGTTCCCGGAACCCTTTAAATCGCGCTCGTGCTCTTGCTCAAGCTTCTTCTGATCGGTATCGTGTCGTTCTAATGCCATTACTTCTCTCCGTAAATTGGAAGTACCGTATAGGTCTTCTCAGGGTTTCGATTCGATAGAGTACAGGCCGCATCATTTGCCGCCCGCTCTGCAAAGCCAGATTCACCACCGTCGAAACGATTGAATGTGTTCATAGGCTCAACTAGTCTGCCTTCCACAAGCTCGAAGACTACGTACTCCGGGGAACCTTTTAGTGTCTTAAGTTCAACTAGCGTCATTATTTATCCTTTTACCTTGACGGATTTCTCTACTGTAAAATCTGTCCGTTGTCCAAGTTCATAGACTTCGAATCGTTCTTCGTTATCGTAAACACCAACCAGTACAAGCATATCTACTAAATCTGTTTGGCCTTCGATTATACCGCAGACGAATTCATCATTTTCACTATCGTAAATTGCATATGTTTTTGCTTTAGCCATGTTATCCTCTATCTGCCTTGATTGATTGACCCTCGCGGTATGCAAGGGCTCGCAGGTTCTCTGACTTGTGAACAAGGGCCGACATGACCCACTTCATTGTGATCGCATCCTGATTGGCGAATGCCAAGTGGGACGAGAACTCTTGGACTGCATCCGACTGCGTAACCTCGCTCTCAACCTTGGCCTCGGTGAATTTCACCCCGGCATTGACGAACTTGCTGCGGATCTCACTGTCCAGTCGTGCCTTGGTATTGTCAAGGTGCGTCTCCAGTCTGGATACCCGCAGCCGACACTCCGCCTCAATGACACCATACTCATAGATCATACGACCCACCTGGCAAAGTTCAGCGTCCAGAACGGACATGTCGATGCTCAGGTGATTAGGGTCAATCTCGACAGGTAGCAGTTGGCCTTCTCTTTCTATGTGAACGGTCGTCATTTAGCGCTCCTTAGGTACGGTAGGTGTCAGGTCGAATGCAAGCTGCTTGGCTGTCTGTGCCGTCAGCAGACTGATGAGATCGGCTGCCGGACTGGACGGTCCACCAGAACCATTGCCACCCATCATCACGCTCGGAACCCATGGACCCTGATGTCGGGCAATGGCGTCTGCATAGTTTTTGTTGATGGTCACGATTGCATCGAGCTTCTGTGCGAGAGCACCGTCAGCCGCCATGACCTTCTGCTTATAGGTGGCATCACCCTCAGCCTGCTTGATCTTGGCGATTCGATACTGTTCAGCCGCCTCTGCATCGAGTACAGCAACGTCTCTGCGCTGTGAAGCTGAAGTAACCGCGACTTCCTTGTCCTGGTTGGCTCGCGTCACTGCAACTGCCTTCTCCTGCTCTGCAAGCGTCACTGCCTTGGCCTTCTCGGTCTCCTGCGCCCACTTGGCCTTGGCCGCGTTGGCTTCACCCTGCTTGGCTGCGGTCAGTGCATCCTGCTCAGCCTTGCGGGACTGTGCGATGGCCGTGTTTACGTCCATCGTTGCCTGTTGCTGTTGCTGGATCTGCTTCTCTACCTGGTCCTCATAGTCAAGGGCAGTGATGGCGAAGTTGAAGGGCTTCACACCGAAGGCGGCGAGAACTGCCTCTTCCTGGCGGAGCGTAACGCCGTTCACTTCCATGATCTCAACCTGAGTAACGGTACGCTGCTCACCCGTAACCGGGTCCTTGACGCGATTCTCGGTCTGCTTGGTCTTGAAGACGCCGTTGGCAACCTGATCCTCGACGTACGAGATCAGCGCATTGCGGCGCTCAGCATAGCTCTCCTTGGACGACATGAGCGGGCCAGTCATGTAGATGGCCTTGTCCACTACAGTCTGGATCAACTGCGTCTCGACCGCAGCCTGGGAACCGAACTTGGTGTGGATCTCTGTCAGGAGCTTCGGGTCGGTCGGAAGGTCGTACTGAATGCTGCCCGACAGATTGCCGTGCGCACCATCGTTGAAGCGCATCTTCACCTGGAAGGTATAAATCGAGCGCTTCTTGTAGCTCGTGACCTTACCGAAACCTTGATACTTAGGACCTGGCGAAGTGTACCACGTCAGGTCACCAGTAACCGGGCTCTGGATTACAACGATCTCATCTGCATCAACATTTTGGATGACTTGGCCGATCAGCACTAGACCCAACATAAGTCCAAATGCGATCAGTCCTGCGAATAGTCTCGTGATAGTCACGTTAGCTCTCCTTCTTTTTCGCTTGCTTGATTTCCTGGCGTAGCTCGAACTCTTCGAACTCTGCCTCTACTTGGTCACGCTTATCCCGTAGGGATGTAAGCGTCTCTTCGTGCTTGACTCGCCAGCTTGAGAAGCCGGGGAACAATGGGGTGCCCGTCACGAGCGGAATGAGTACTTGCGTTGCTATCAACGCGAAGATGCCTAGTGCAAATGTGATTTCGAACAACATCAGAATAGTCATTAGTTACTCCCTAAATGTGCGGCGACAGCACCGAGTGCGATGCCTACGGGAATGGAGATCAAAAGACCTGAAGATCCGAAAGCTAAGCTGCATGCTATACCATACGCCATGCTGATAATCACTGCTACTGCCAAGTACACTTCAATCCCCCTATGCTGCGGCCTGTTCGGCCTTTGCCCATGTCGTTCCCCAACCGTACTTGATTGGAAACTTCTGGTTACCTAGTTCTGGAATCGGTCTCTCTGCTACGAGCTTGAAGGTCTCAGCGAACCAATCTTGGATTGATTCGTGGACGCCCGCCGCGATCGAGTCGTGGACCGTTAGTGATAGTCTACACAAATCCGGGCCGATTTGCAACTCGTCGAGAATTGCCTGCATCACGTTCAGCGTGCGCACCGTGATACCAGCCGCAGGAGACTGGACAGCAGCGTTCGTTGCAGTTCTTTCCGCAGCCTTGCGAATCCACTCATCTTTGTGGCCAAGGTCGGGGACAATGATTTCTCTACCAAACGCAGTGAGTACCTTATTTCCTCTTGCACGCGCCATATCTGGAACGTAAACGAGGAACTCATTGATCTTAACATATTTTTCCCGAAAGTTTTGAACGAATAGAAGTGCATTGTCTTTACCTATCTTCTTTTTCTTGCCTGTACGAGGATCTTCGTAGTCAATCTTAGCTAGGGCATAACCCTCTGAGCCGTAGATTACACCGAAGTTCAGAGGCTTGCCAACGTGAGATCGGTTGTATTCAGATACTTCATGGGGTTCAATCTGCAATGCGCCAGCAGCCGTGAATCTGTGAACGTCACCGTTAGGATCAGCCAGAACGTCGATCAGCGACTTCTCACCAGTAAGCTGAGCGAAAACGCGCAATTCCACCTGCGAGTAGTCAGCGTAGAACAGCTTGAACCCATCGATCTCATCGATCATGTCTCGCATGAATAGATCACCATCGATCGGGCGATCTTCATCCGTCTTGGGAAGCTGATGAAGGAAGGTACAGGATAGGCGGCCCGTAAGGACGCTGGCTTGGTTATACGAGTAGCGCACTCGGCCATCCACGTTCATGTTGGCCTGAGCTTTGACTACGTAGGTACTCAGGAACTTGCGACGGTTCCGGTACTTGATGATGTAGCTTGCGAGTGGACATGCCTCTTCATCAATCTCCAGGAGAGTGTCCTTATCTGTACTGAAGCCGCTTGCTGCTTCCTTGTCGATTACGATATGACCGTAACCCAGCCGTGTCAAGTGCTCGGCTACCTGATCAGGCGAGCCGGGATTAAAGTCTGGCTGAGTTAAAGCACGGCACTTGATGGTCAGATCTGCGATCTCTTCCTCAAACGCCTTCTCGATACGCGAGATGTTAGGCAAGTTCAGATGGTTACCATTGTACTCCATCTCAGCCAGGGTGCTGATGGCACCAAAACACTCGTCCGTGTATACCTTCATTAGGTTAGCTTTACGGGAGATGCGCTCCAAGTATGCTTCGACCAAGCGATAGCTTAGCTCGGCGTCTGTCGCTCCGTATAGCCAGAAGATCAGATCGGGAATGTTATCGTAGGTACAGGTCTTGTCTCTACCATGGCCCACGATATCATTGACTGGCTCTTCATAGTTGCCGCACAGGAACTCGCTGTCCGCTAACTCCTTAAGGCCATGGGGTGGGCGAACGTCCAGAAGGTGGTGCATGACCTGGCTGTCCCACAACCAGCCGACTGTTCTAATGGAGCACCAGCGGCGAAGGACGTTCATATCGAACTTCAGGTGGTGGCCGCACTTAATGACCTTTGGGTTCTCGTAAGGCTCAGCCAGCTTACGGTTTACCCTTTCCCGTTGCTCATCCGTCCAGACAGGCTTCAGCTTGTACTTACCCATGAAGCTAGCTTCTGGATCATGCTGATAGAACGGAACCACCCAGGTTTGGCCAATGCCAATGGACATCTGGACCATGATGCAAGGCGAGTCCATGAAGTTCAGGTCGGGAAGCTCGGTATCAAACGCGAAGATGCCATGCTCCGTGATGATGTCTATCACCTCAGCCAGACGCTCTTCTGACGTTACAACTTCGAACTCGGGCTTGTAAAAAGCGTTGGTTACTTCAACTCCATTAACTACCTGGCTGGCTCGGTTCAGATCATTCTGAATGTGCTTCTTGACCCTCAGGTCTTGGTTGACAAGGTACTGCTTAGGGTTGAACGTTGGGATGACGTTGAATTCCATCGGGTCGTCCCACTTGGGATACGGCAGATTGAAGACCTGACCATGGAGCGAGTTGATGCCACCCTTGCCATCTAGACCGAACAGCTTCAGTCCTTCAGAGCCCAGCAGGATGATAGTCGAAGGCTTGTACTTCCAGAGTTCATACTCTAGATGCTGCCTACACGCTTTGTATTCGCCTCCAGACGGTTTTCGTGAAGGCCCTAGGCATTTGCCCTGGTTCGTCACGTACGTCGTTTTGGGGTCAAATCCGGAGAACTGAAGGGCCGTTGTGAGCACTCTCCTCGCATCACCCCATACCGGCAGGCCAGTACGGTCGGCTTCCTTGTTCACGTAGTCATTGATAACGAACGTATTGTACGTCCGAGGCTTCAGCGGATCACCTCGTTTACCAGCGATGAGTTCCTCAAGCGAGCACCCCCAAATCTGAGGGTTCTTGCAGTAGGGCTGGTTCCAGTTGGTGGTCAGTGTAGGCAGAGCGCACAACGGCTTGCCACCCGTGTTAGGGTCGCAGTTATGGTACGTCTGGTACAGAGGGAGAGTCGTTGAAGCAGGATCGCTCACTTAGTTCACTTCGCTCGGATCGATGTCGTCACCTTCGCAACCTACCACGCCAGCCTCATCCATAAGCGAGCGCAGCGCGAAGTTACGGACAAATTCAAGCTCTGATTCAGCCTGAATGACATCAACGGTCAACGCAACGAAGCTATCCGCAAGGGTTTGTGGATCTTCCTTGACAATGAGGCGAATAGCCTCCAGGAACTTCACAGATTCAGTATCCGTAGCCAAGCTATCCAAGTCCGTGCTATCGAGGTCGATGCGCAGGCGGTCCAGGATGTTAGCGGCCACCTCTTCAGTCGTCATTTTCTCAAGATCAAACTCAGTCATGATTGCCTCCTGTTGTGTCGATGAATGTACTTTTTTCGTGCGCCTTCTGCAAGGCAAAGGCTACCCATGGGCGTAGCTCTTCGACACTGTAGTTGTCCGGCTGTCCTTTGATCAACAATGCAACCGCATTGACGGATAGCCGTTTAAGTCTTTCTGCTGCCCTTCGTGCCAGCTTCTCGGCACCCTCGTCCCACAAGATTACCACACGCTTCACATCCGAAACGCGAATCAACTCGATCTGCTCCTTGCTAAGGTCGGAGCCAAAGTTGCTGGTTCCATTGAACTCATCCATCAGCCAGATGCCGTTGAACGTGTTCTCAACCAGCAGGATGTTCTCCTTGGACTTCATCTCGTCCCAATTGAAGATCGTGCCTCTGGTACTAGCGCCAGTCGCGTACTTGTACCGTGGGATGTCTAGCTCCTTCCACCACGCGGCTCGGCCTACGAAGTTAAGAAGCTCACCGTTAGAGTATACCGGAATGTAGACCCGCTGTCCATCGAACTGAAACTTGAAGCG
>WNFL01370401.1_pt2 | contig 14653 bp, 15 predicted proteins | sample 5400361 | NCBI WGS metagenome assembly WNFL01 (sample SAMN13153351, study PRJNA577476) | soil metagenome | isolation source: 40 cm soil on Douglas fir-dominated hillslope | place: USA:California | collected 2013-09-17
CGAGCTTGCCGATGTCGTGCAGCGGCGCGGCCGCCTCCATCATCTCGCACATCTTCGGCCTCGCGCCCCAGGCCTGCGCGAGCAGCGCCGCGTACTGCCCGAGGCGCAGCACGCGGTTGCCGACCCCGGCGCTCTCGTGCAGCTCCATCGCCCGCCCGAGGCGCCGGATGAGCTCGGTGCGCGAGCGCATCAGCTGCGAGGTGCGCTCGGTCACTATCCGCTCGAGCTCCTGGCGCTGGTTGGCGAGCGCGAGGTGCAGGCTGACGCGCGCCTTCAGCACCTTGCTGTTGATCGGCTTGCTGATGTAGTCCACCGCGCCGAGCTCGAAAGCCTCGAGCTGCGATTCGGGCTCGTTCAGCCCGGTGAGGAAGATGATCGGGATGTCGGCGGTCTGCGGCTCGTCCTTCAGCGCGCGGCAGACCTCGAAGCCCGAGGCGCCGGGCATCTCGACGTCGAGCAGGATCAGGTCGGGACGCGGCATGGCGCCGGCGAGCTCGATCGCGGTGCCCGGATCCTCGGCGGTGAGGACCTCGTAGTCCGCGCCGAGCACCTTCGCCATCAGCGCCAGCAGCTCGGTCGCATCGTCGACCGCGAGGATGACCGGCCGCTCGCTCACTCTGGCGCGCTGTACCCGGCCTGGGCGAGGCGCTGCCTCGCCTCCTCGCCGGTGAGATGCGCGATGAACGCGTTGACCGCGGCCTCGCTCTTCGTGCCCGAGACCGGCGCGGCGACGTACACGGTGTACTTCTGCAATTCGGCGGGCAGCGGCCCGACCAGCTTCACGCCCTTCACCGGCAGGATCTCGCTGATCTGGTGGATGCCGAGCTCGATCTCGCCGCCGAGGGTTGTCTTGCTCTGCATTTCATTTTCAATATTTAATCTCTTAAAGACTTCGGCGACATGCTTGCCGCTCGTCCCCACCTTCGGGTCGATGTAGACGATGGACTTCGCTGCGAGCAGCGTCTTCTTGAACGCCTCGACGGTCGAGATGTCGGGCGACGGCGCCTTCTCGTTCACCGCCACGCCGATGCCTACGCGGGCGATGCCCTTGCCGTTTCCAACCTTGCCGTCCTTCTGCAGGTTGGGAAGAACCTCGCTGGTGACGATGACTAGGTCGGCGGGCGCGCCGTCCTTCAGCGACTGCACGAGCTTGCCCATCGGCTGGTAGTCCATCTTCACGTTCGCCTGCTTGAAGGATTTCGCGAGCGGATCGACGAGCGACTTCGCCGCGCCGCCGGAGAGGACGTGCAGGTCCTGCCCGAAAACAGCAGTGGAGAAAAAAATCCCTGCGAGAAGCAAAAATCTCATGACCTTCTTCCTTTGCGTTTTATCTTTTCCAGGAGCTTCGCGTACTCCTCCGGCGCCACCGGCTCGCCGTAGAGGAAACCCTGCACCTCGTCGCAGCCGTGGCGCTTGAGGAAGCGCAGCTGCGCATCGGTCTCGACGCCCTCGGCGATCACCTTCAGGCGCAGGCTGTGGCCGAGCGAGATGATCGCCTGCGCCAGCACCCCGTCGTCGGCATTCTCGCCGGCGCCGATGTCGCGCACGAAGGAGCGGTCGATCTTGAGCGTGTCGACCGGAAGCTGCTTGAGGTACGACAGGCTCGAGTAGCCGGTGCCGAAGTCGTCCATCGACAGCGCGATGCCGAGGGATTTCAAGCCCTGCAGCGTGGTGATCGACTGCTCGATGTTGTGCATGATCATGCTCTCGGTCAGCTCCATCTCGAGCTGCGAGGGATCGAGCCGCGTCTCCTCCAGGATGCGCGACACCACGCGCACCAGCCCTTCCTGCCGGAACTGGCGCGCCGAGAGGTTGACCGAGACCACGCCGGGCTTCAGGCCCTGGTCCATCCAGGCGCGCGCCTGCCGGCACGCCTCGCCCAGCACCCATTCGCCCAGCGGCACGATGAGGCCGGTCTCCTCGGCGAGCGGGATGAAGCGCGCCGGGCGCACCAGCGCCCACTCGGGATGACTCCAGCGCACCAGCGCCTCGGCGCCGATGATGCTGCCGGTGCGCAGGTCCACCTTGTGCTGGTAGTGGAGCAGGAACTCGCGCCGCTCGAGCGCGCGGCGCAGCGCGTTCTCGAGCGAGAGGCGCTCGTTCACCCGCTCGTTCATCTCCGAGGTGTAGAACTGGAAGTTGTTGCGGCCGTGCTCCTTGGCGCGGTACATCGCCGCGTCGGCGTGCTTGAGCAGCGTGTCGACGTCCGGCCCGTCCTGCGGGTAGAGGCTGATGCCGGCGCTGCAGGTGACGTACATCTCCTTGCCCTCGACCTCGATCGGCTCGCAGATCTTGGCGGTGATGCGCTGCATGGCGCGGAAGATCACCTCCTCGTTCGACTGGTCGTTGAGGATCAGCACGAACTCGTCGCCGCCGACGCGGCCGACGGTATCGCCCTCGCGCAGCACCGTGCGCAGCCGCTCGGCCATGCCCTTCAGCAGCTTGTCGCCGGTCGAGTGTCCCAGCGAGTCGTTGACGAACTTGAAGTGGTCGAGGTCCATGAACACCACCGCGATGCTGCGCGGGTTCCTCTGCGAGTACACCGCCTGGCGCAGGCGGTCGTGCAGCAGGTTGCGGTTGGGCAGCCCCGTGAGCGCGTCGTAGTTCGCCTGGTGCTCGAGCTGCTGCTGGTAGCGCTTGCGCTCGATCGAGTACTGCATCGAGCGCAGGAGAAGCTCGCGGTCGAGCCGCCCTTTGACGAGGTAATCCTGCGCGCCGCCCTTCACCGCCGAAAGCGCGAGCATGTGGTCGTCGTTGCCGGTGAGGACGATGATCGGCACGGTCGGCGCGTGCGCGTATACCTTGGCGAAGGTGTCGAGGCCGAAGCTGTCGGGCAGCGAGAGATCGAGGAGCACGAGGCCGGTGCCGCCCGCCGAGAGCTGCTCCAGGCCGAGCGACAGCCGGTCCGCGCAGTGGATCGTGAACGGCGCCTCCGGGTCCTCGGCGATCATCTCCTCGATGAGCCGGGCATCGCCGGGGTTGTCCTCGATGAGCAGGACCTTATGCATTCAGGTCAGTGCCCATTGGGGGGAAGCGTGACCACGGTGAGCCAGAAGACGTCGATCGACTTGACGACGATGATGAACTTCTCCAGGTCGACCGGCTTGGTCACGTAGCAGTTGGCGTGCAGGTTGTAGGTGCGCAGGACGTCCTCCTCGGCCTTCGAGGTGGTCAGCACCACGACCGGGATGCGCTTCAGGCTCTCGTCGGACTTGATCTCCTCGAGCACCTCGCGCCCGTCCTTCTTCGGCAGGTTGAGGTCGAGCAGGATGATGTCCGGGCGCGGCGTCTTGGCGTACTGCCCTTTCTGCCGCAGGAACTCCATCGCCTGCACGCCGTCCTTCACCCAGTGCAGCTTGTGGTAGACCTTGCCCTCGCGCAGCGCCTCGCGCGTCAGGCGCTCGTCGCCGGGGTTGTCCTCCACCAGCAGGATCTCGATCGGTGAGCGGCCGTCGGTCATTGGTTCCCCCTTGCCCTGGGCAGCGTGAAAAAGAAAGTGCTTCCAACGCCCGGCTGCGACTCGACCCAGATGCGCCCGCCGTGGCGCTCGACGACCTTCTTGCAGATCGCGAGGCCGATGCCGGTCCCGGGGTATTCGGCCTTGTTGTGCAGCCGCTGGAAGACCATGAAGATGCGCTCGAAGTACTGCGCCTCGATGCCGATGCCGTTGTCCTTGACGGCGAATTCGCATTCGCCGTCGACTTCCTTCGAGGCGATGTTGATCCTCGGCACCGACGCGGAACGGAACTTGAGCGCGTTGCCGATCAGGTTCTGGAAGAGCTGCGCGAGCTGCAGCTCGTCGGCGTGCACCGCGGGCAGCGCGTCCCAGGTGACCGCGGCACCGCTCTCCTCGATCGCGGCGTGCAGGTTGACCACCGCGCGGCGCACCGCCGCCTCGACCTCGACGTCGTGGAACTCGCGGGTGCGGGTGCCGACGCGCGAGTAGGCGAGCAGGTCCTCGATCAGCTGCTTCATGCGCGCCGCGCCGTCGACGATGTAGTTCATGAACTCCTTGGCGTCGCCTTCCAGGCGCTCGCCGTAGCGGCGCACCAGCAGCTGCGTGTAGCTCGACACCATGCGCAGCGGCTCCTGCAGGTCGTGCGAGGCGACGTAGGCGAACTGCTCGAGCTCCGAGTTGGAGCGCTTGAGCTCCTCGTGCGCCTCGCGCAGCGCGACCTCGGCCTCCTTGCGCGCGGTGATGTCGCTGCCCACGCCGCGATAGCCGACGAAAATGCCCTCGTCGTCGAACAGCGGCTGGCCGGCGAGCGAGATCCAGCGGCTGCCGCCCTCGCCGGTCGGGCGCTGCAGCTCGAAGTCCTTGAACGGCTCGTGGCGCTCGAGCTGCGCGCGGTGCTGGTCCCAGTCCTGCTCGGAGAGATTCAGCGCGGGCTGCTCCCAGCGCTTGCGGCCGAGGTAGCTCGCCGGGTCGAGGCCGGTGCGCCCGCCCATCTCGCCCGACATGAAGGTGAGGCCGAAGCTCTCGTCCTGCTCCCAGTACCAGTCGGAGGAGAGCTCGGTCAGGCTGCGGAAGCGCGCCTCGCTCTTCTCCAGCGCCGCCTCGGCGAACTTGCGCTCGGTGATGTCGATCATCGCCACCAGCAGCCGCCCCGCCCGGCCCTCGGCGTCGGGCAGCACCTGGCGCCGGGCGAGCACCCAGAGCACCTGGCCATCGGTGCGCACGACGCGGTACTCCTGGCTGCCGGGCTGCAGCGTCGAGATCGAGTGCGCGCGCTCGGCGATGAAGCGCTCGCGGTCCTCCGGGTGGACCTGGTCCTTGAACATCGGGTACTCGCCGGAGGGCGGCACCGGGCCGCGCAGCCACTCGGGCGAATCGCTCCAGGAGAGCCGGTCGTTCTGGATGTCGTAGTCGAGGATGATCATCCGCGCCGCCGCCTGGCCGAGCTGCAGCAGGTCGGTCTTCTCGCGCAGCGCCGCGTCGAGGTTCTTGCGCGAGGTGATGTCGTCGAAGATGGCGATCTCGTACTCCGGCTCGCCGCCCGAGTCGCGCACCAGCGCGATGGCGAGGTCGACCCAGACCATGACGCCGTTCTTGCGCACATAGCGCTTCTCGAACTCCGCCGAGGCGATCTCGCCCGAGCGCACGCGCGCGCGCTCGCCGTCGGTGAGGTCGCGGTCCAGCGGGTGCGAAAGCTCCTTCACCGAGCGGCCGATCAGCTCTTCCTTGCTGTAGCCGAAGATGTCGCACAGGCTCTTGTTGACGCGCAGGAAGTGGCCGTCGAGCGTGACGTGGGCGATGCCCGAGGCGGCGAGCTCGAAGGTCTGGCGGAAGCGCTCCTCGCTCTCCTTCAGCGCGTACTCGAAGCGCTTGCGGGCGCTGATGTCGTCGAACACCGCGATCTCGTAGAGCGGCCGGCCCGCGGCGTCGCGCTCGAGCACGATCGTGACCTGCACCCAGACCGGCTCGCCGCTCTTCTTCAGGTAGCGCTTCTCGACGCGCAGCGACTCGACCTTGCCGGCGTGGAGATCCGGCCGCAGCCGGTTGATCATGTCGTAGTCGCCGGGGTGCGAGATGTCGCGCCCGGTGAGCCGCAGCAGCTCTTCCTCGCTGTAGCCGAGGATCTCGGTCATACGGCGGAGGCCGATGTGCGCCACGCCCGAGCCGGCGATCTCGAAAGTGCGGCGGTAGCGCTCCTCGCTTTCGCGCACCGCCGCCTCGGCCTGGTGGCGGGCGGTGACGTCCAGGATCGCGCCGACCAGCCCTTCGGGCGCGTCGCCCGGCGGGAAGGTCGCCTTGTAGTACACGGTCTCCCGGACCTGGCCGTCGGCGAGCGTGATCGGGATCTCGTAGGTCTGCGATCCCGGATTCGCCCACAACGCCTCGTCCATGATGTGATGGCGCTCGGCGATCGCCGGCGTCTGGGGATAGAGGTCGCGCACGCGCTTGCCGAGGAAGCGCTCGCGCGGAATGCCGAACAGCTCCTCCCACGCGCGGTTCACCGAGAGATAGCGGCCGTCCCGGCTCTTGACGAAAACCGGCACCGGCAGGCCCTCCAGGAGCTCGAATGCGGCCTCGCTCCTGGCGACCTGCGTGACTGCCTTCGAGACCTCCCTGGCTCTTGGCATTGCCTCCGGATTTTAAGGCCGAAGGCCTACTTCAAACCGTCAAAAAGCCCTCTCGCGGCGGCCTTGCAGGCGACCAGCGGCGCCAGCGCTTCCAGGGTCGGCGCGGCGACGCCCGCGGCGCGCGCAAAAGCGAGCGGAACGAGCAGCTGCGAGGCCACTTCCATGGGCCTGCCGCGCTCGAAATCCTGCAGCATCGAAGGCTTGTGGGCGACCATGCCGGACGACTGGCCGCCGCCCGGTCGCTGCGGCGCGGCGGAGAGGTCGACGCCGTAGGCCTCGGCGATCGCGCGCCCCTCGGCGGCGAGCGCCTGCGCCAGCCGGTTCACTTCCGCGTTGCCGCGGATATCGGCCACGGTCGCGCCGGTGAGCGTGCACAAGGTCGAATTGCCGAGGTTCTGCGTGAGCTTGCTCCAGATCGCGGCGCGGATCTGCCGCGTCGGCGGCGAGGACATGCCGCTCTTCTCCAGGATTTCCCTCAACGTCCGAATCCGGGAGGGAGGAATCCGAATCATCCGCCTCCCCGACGACGAGCATGTTGTTGTTCGGCACGAGATTCTTGATGACGCCCGGCTCGATCACCTCGTTCGCCGAGTAGATCACCGCACCGATCACGCGTTTCGGATCGACTGCTTTTGAAAGCTTCTTCTCCGGGTCCAGGACCGAAAGGTCCGGCGCCTTCGCGTTCTTGCCGTACCACCACGGAATGCCGTTCTGAGCGAAAACCACCGCCGTGTCGCGGCCGAGCAATTCCGCAGCACTCTCCGCGAACGCCGGCAGGAGGTTCGCCTTCAGCGCGACGATGACGAAGTCCTGCGGACCGAGGCCCGAGGTGCGCACCTTTCCCTGGATGATCTCGTCGCCGTGGAGAAGCTTGACGCCGTCCTTGCGCATCTTCTCCAGATGCTCGCCCCTCGCCACGACCGAGACATCGTGGCCGCTCGCCGCGAGCCGCGCGGCGAGATGGCCGCCGACCGCGCCGGCGCCGAAGATGCAGATGCGCATTTGCGATAATTATCGCAGCCCATGAAACTCTGCCGCTTCGACGACAACCGCGTCGGCCTGGTTCGCGACGACGGCATCCGCGACGTGACCTCGGTACTTGGGGCGCTCGGCAGCTTCCAATACCCGCTGCCGAAGTTCGATCCGCTGATTGAAGCTTTGCCTCGTCTGAGAAAGCAGCTCGAATCCACGAGCGGAAAAGCCATTCCGCTTGAACGCGTGAAACTCCTCAGTCCTGTCGCGAACCCCGGGAAGATCATCGCCGCGCCGGTGAACTACACCAAGCACCTGCAGGAGGCGCTCGCCGACAAGGGCATCCACCACGGCAATCTCGTGCAGGAGATCCACAAGGCCGGCATGTTCCTCAAGGCGACGAGCGCGGTCGTCGGGCCGGGCGAAGGCGTGAAGCTGATCAAGACCGATCGCCGCAACGACCACGAGGTCGAGCTCGCGGTGGTGATCGGCAAGAAAGCTTCTTCAGTGAAAAAGGAAGAGGCCATGCAGTACGTCGCCGGCTACTGCATCGGCCTCGACATGACGATCCGCGGCCCGGAGGAGCGCAGCCTGCGCAAGTCGCCCGATTCCTACTGCGTGCTCGGGCCTTGGCTCGTCACCGCCGACGAGATCCCGGATCCGGGTCAGCTTTCAGTCAGAATCGAAGTGAATGGCAGTGTGCGACAGGACGCGCACACCAGCGACCTGATCCTGAGCGTCGCGCAGCTGATCGAATGGGGAAGCTCGTTCTATACGCTGCACCCCGGCGACGTGCTGCTCACCGGTACGCCGCAGGGCGTGGGGCCGGTGAAGCCGGGCGACACGATGCTCGCCGCCATCGAGCGCATCGGCTCGATGCGGATCGTCGTGTCGTAGAAACGAAAACGCCCCATCCGTCACCGGATGAGGCGTGTAAGAACTCCTTGAACCAGTAATTACTTCGCCGGTTCGCTGGAGCTGGAGCTCGAGCTGCTGCTCGGCTGGTTGGCGCTCGAGCTGGAGCTCGGCGTGCTCGAAGAGCTCGAGGAGCTCGACGGCGCGGCGCTCGAACCGCTGGCGGCCGACGGCTGGTCGGACGAGCTGGAGCTCGAGGAGCTCGACGGCGCAGCGCTCGAGCCGCCGCTCGCGTCCTTCTTGCTCATGTCGACCGACGCGGAGCCGGAGACAGAGCCCGAGGGCGAGGACGGAGAGGTCGTCGCGCCCGACGAGGAAGAGGACGAACCCGACGGCGTCGCGGTGCTGCCAGACGGCGAGGTGGTGGTGCTGCGCGAAGCGGCGCGATCGCCGCCGCGGTCGCAGCCGGACAGGATCACGCTGCCCAGAGCGAGGGAAACGGCAAAGGTAATAGCTGAAAGTCTCATGTTGCCTCCGTGGTTGGGGTACCTGCGTAAGGCAGCAAGACTCGGGCCCATGCGGCCTAAGGATTGTCCCGACTACGTCTGCTCGTTATTTGCCCGACTGCTGAAAGTCCTTGCGCTGCGTCGGCTCTTTCGGGTCGACCTGGCCCTGCTGCGGGTTGCGGCCCTCGCTCTTCTCGGCGCTGCTCGGCGTGCCGGCGTTGGCGGGGGTGGTGGGCGTCTGCGCCGCCTCATTGCGCGGCGCGGCGCTCGACCCCGAGGCGGCGTTGCGGCTGTTGTCGCGATGGCACGCGGCTAGGAAGGCGAGAGACAATGCAAGGGCGACTGTCGTGAACTTCATACAAAACCTCCGGTGGTTGAGCATGCGAGCGTTACTGCAAAGAAAGGGCCTGCGTCGACGATGAGCGAGCTCCTCCCCACGACCGTCGTCGGCAGCTATCCGCAGCCCGCGTGGCTCATCGATCGCGCCAAGCTCGGCGACAAGGTGCCGCGCGTGCGCGCGCCGGAGATCTGGCGCGTGGCGAGGGAGTTCCTCGAGCAGGCGCAGGACGACGCGACGCTGCTCGCCATCCGCGACATGGAGCGCGCCGGCATCGACATCATCACCGACGGCGAGATGCGCCGCGAGAGCTACTCGAACCGCTTCGCCACCGCGCTCGAGGGGGTCGACATCGAGAATCCGGGCACGACGATCAACCGCACCGGCGCCCGTTCCGTAGTCCCGCGCATAGCGGGCGCAATAAAGAGAAAATCTCCAGTGGAGGTGAGGGACGTCGAATTCCTCCGAAGAAACACGAAGAAAAAAATCAAGATCACCCTGCCCGGCCCGTTCACCATGGCGCAGCAGGCGCAGGATGACCATTACCGCGATGAGGAGGCGCTCGCGCTCGCCTTCGCCGCGGCAGTGAACGAGGAGATGAAGGACCTCAAGCGCGCCGGCGCCGACGTCATCCAGCACGACGAGCCGTGGCTGCAGGCGCGTCCCGAGCGCGCCGCGCGCTACGGTGTGAAAGCGATCAACCGCGCGCTCGAGGGCGTGCCGGGCACCACGGTGCTGCACATGTGCTTCGGCTATGCCGCCGCGGTGAAGGAGAAGCCCTCGGGCTACTCGTTCCTCGAACAGCTGGCCGGTACGACCGCGTCACAGATCTCGATCGAAGCCGCTCAGCCGCGCCTCGACCTTTCCATCTTGAAAACTCTTTTCCCCAAAAACGTGATGGTGGGCGTCATCGATCTCGGCACTAACAAAGTCGAGACGCCGGAGGAAGTCGCCGCGCGGATCCGAGCGGCGCTGAAGTTCGTTCCCGCGGAAAAGCTCGTGGTCGCCCCCGACTGCGGCATGAAGTACCTGCCGCGCGAGGTCGCGTTCGGGAAGCTAGAGGCGCTCGTCCGTGGAGCGGCGCTGGCGCGCCGCGGGCTGTCTTAGCGCCGGCTCGTAGCCGTTCTCGCGCGCGGCGAGCAGGCAGTCGTAGTAGAGCTGGTATTCGCGCTCCTGCTCCTTCGCCGCGCCGGCGTCCTTCTCGAGCGGGCGCCACTTCCAGCGGTAGGATTTCTCGTGCGGCACGGAGTAGATCTCGCAAATCTTCATCGACTCCGTTATACGCGTCCTGCGCGGCCGCGGCGCGCCGCTATTCCGTCGCTGTCGCCTGATTCTGGCGTCGCCGCCAGCGCGACACGGCAGGCTAGAACGCGACGAGCCCGAACTTCTGCATCCGCCGCCCGAAGCCGACCTCGGAGGTGTACAGGTTTCCCTGACGGTCGATGGCGATGTTGTGCACCCACTTGAACTCGCCCGCCATGCGCCCGGTGCGGCCGAAGCTCGCCAGCTCGCGCCCGTCGCTGCGGCGCAGGATGTAGATGCGGCCGTTCGCGCCGTCGGCGACGTACAGGTAGCGCTGCTCCGGGTCGTGCGAGAGCACCATGTCCCAGACCGAGCCGTTGGCAAGCGTCTGCATCTCGACGCGGAACTCCTGCAGGAACTTGCCCGACCTGTCGAACACCTGCAGCCGGCTGTTCGCGCGGTCGCAGACGTAGACCTTGCCGTCGCGCGCGAGGCGCACGCAGTGCACGGGATTGCCGAACTGGCGCGAGAGCGGCGCCGCCGGGTCGTAGGCCGGCAGCTTGTCGTCGCTCGGCGTCTCGCCGTACGCGCCCCAGTGCCGTTTGTACGCGCCGGTGGCGGAGTCGAACACGACAATGCGGCGGTTCCCGTATCCGTCGGCAACAAAAAGCTCTTTTGCGGAAGCATCCAAGACCATATGCGCCGGGCGGCCGAGCTGCGCGCGGCTGTTGCTGCCTTCCGACTTGCCGGCGCGCCCGATCTGCAGCAGGAACTTGCCCTCCTGCGTGAACTTGAGGATCTGGTTGTCCTCGTTGCCGTTGCCCGCGACCCAGACGTTGCCTTCCGGGTCGATCATGACGCCGTGCTCGCTCTTCGGCCATTCGTAGCCGGCGCCCGGGCCGCCCCAGCCGCGCAGGTACTTGCCGCTCGCGTCGAACTCGGCCACCGGCGGCAGCGACTTGCAGCAGCGGTGCGTCACCGGCTTGCCCGACTTGTCGATCTCGTCGGCGAGCAGCGTCGCGGGGCGGTGCACCATCCAGACGTGGCCGTTCCTCTCGTCGACGGCGATGCCCGAGACCTGGCCCATGACGAGCTGCACGCCGTTCTCTTCGGGCAGCGGCTGCGGCCAGGAAGGGTCGACGCGGAATTGCGGCCCGCCGGCGCCTTGCGCGCCCGAGGGCGTGATCGGGTTCGGACTGCAGGCGCAGGCGAGCAAGACCGCCAGCATGGCGATGACGCGTGTCATACGGTTCCTCCGAGCCGCCATGCTCGGACGAACCGACCCTACAAGCAAGGCCTAGCGGCTGGCGGGCGCGGCCGGCTTGTCTTTCGCCACGTCCGACATCTTGGGCTGCGGCGGGCGGCTGCAGCTTGTCGCGGCGAGCGCGAGGGAGATAGCGATAATGAGCAGCTTCATAGCCTCCCCCCTGCAAGGATCAATCCCATGAAGATCACCGCCATCGACACCTGCATCCTGACGGTGCCGACGCCCAAGCCCATGGCGCTCAATTACCCGCACCACAAGATGGTGGTCGCCGAGATCGCCACCGACGAGGGCGTGCGCGGCCTGGGCTACAGCCTGGCCTTCAACGGCGGCGGCGCCGAGGCGGTGCACACCTACCTCGAGACGCGGCTCAAGCCGGCGCTGATCGGCGAGGATCCGACCTACGTCGAGCGTCTGTGGGAGAAGATGTTCCGCGTCGACATGGGTGTGAGGAAGCAGGGCATCGCCGGCTACGCGCTCTCGGCCCTCGACATCGGTCTGTGGGACATCGTCGGCAAGCTGGCAAGACAGCCGCTCTACAAGCTCTGGGGCGCGGTGTCGCATCGCATCCCGGCGTACGGAAGCGGCGGCTGGTCGAACTACAGCCTCGGCGACCTCGTCGCCGAGGCGGAGAAGTACGCCGCGCTCGGCTGCCGCTACTACAAGATGAAGATCCATCACACCGACCCGCGCGAGAACGCGAAGCGCGTCGCGGCCGTGCACAAGGCGCTGGGCGGAAAGGTGCGGATGATGGTCGACGTCAACCAGCGGCTCGACGTGCTCGGCAACGTGCAGCAGGCGAAGCTGCTCGAGGAGTTCGACCTGCTCTGGTACGAGGAGCCGGTGCTCGCCGACGATTTCGACGGTTATGCTGAAGTGGCAAAGAAAATAAACATTCCAATCGCGGCGGGCGAGAATCACTTCACGCGCTGGGAGTTCAAGCAGCTCTTCGAGCGCAAGGCGATCGCCTACGCGATGCCCGACGTGTGCCGCGCCTGCGGCTTCTCGGAGACGCTGCGCATCGGCAAGCTCGCCGCGGCGCACGGCGTGCAGCTCACGCCCCACCTCATCCATGAGATCTCGATCCACGTCGTCGGCGCGCTCGCCAACGGCTTCCTGGTGGAGTTCATGGACTGGGCGCCGCCCGACCTGTGGCAAGACCTGCCACCGGTCAAGGACGGCCACCTGCGCATCCCCGAGCGGCCCGGCCACGGCATGGCGCTCACCGCCGCGGCGATGAAGAAGTACCGCTCGGGTTAGCCTTCTGCCTCGGGGCAGCTCGGCAGGCGCAGGAGCTCCTTCGCTTCCGGCCTGAGGGCGCGCAGCGGCTCGTCGTCGAGGAGAAACCGGTCTCCGGCGGCCATCGCGTCGCCTGCCTCGCCGAGCGCCATCTTCCAGCGCTCGCCCTGCGCATCGACGCCGCCGACGTGCGTCACCGCGATCGAGTCCTCGGTCACGGCCTTGTAGATGCAGGTGATGCGGTACTCCATCTCATGAGTCTAGCCTTTGTGCCAGCGCCTCGCTGAAGGCGCGCGTGCCAAGCTCGCCGCCGAGGTCGCGCGTTCGCGTCTTCGGGTTGGCGATGAGAGCGTCGACCGCCTGCTCGATCCGCCTTTCCGCCTCGAAGAAATTCTGCTTGCCGTGCTTGCGGCCCAGCCAGCCGAGGAGCATCCCTGCAGAGAGGACGAGCGAGGCGGGGTTCGCCTGGTCGCGCCCGGCGATGTCGGGCGCCGAGCCGTGCTGCGCCTGCGCCATGCAATGCTTTTCGCCGGCATTGATCGAGGCGGCGAGGCCGAGGCTGCCCGAGAGCTCCGCGGCCTCGTCGGAGAGGATGTCGCCGTACATGTTGGTCGTCACCACCACGTCGAAGCGCGCCGGGTCGCGCACCAGCAGCGCCGCCATGGAATCGACGAGTTGTTCTTCGAGCGTCACGTCCGGGAAATCCTTCGCCACCGACCTGACTTCCCGCAGAAACAGACCCTCGGTCACCTTCAGGACGTTGATCTTGTGCACGGCGGTCACCTTCTTGCGCCGCGCGCGCGCCATCTCGAAGGCGGCGAGCGCGATGCGCCGCGAGCCCTGGGCGGTGATCTTGCGCACCGAGAGCGCGACGTCCGCCGTGGGCATGAACTCGCCGACGCCCTGGAACATGTTGCGGTCGGCATAGAAGCCCTCGGTGTTCTCGCGCACGATGACCAGGTCCATCGGCCCGCGTCCCCAGTGCGGCAGGCCTTCGCGCGAGCGCGCCGGGCGGATGTTGGCGAAGAGATCGAGCGCAATGCGCAGGTCGCCCGACGGGTTCGCCCCGCCCTGCGCGCGCGGTGGATAGTCGAGGTGCGACACCGGGCCGATGACGATCCCGTCGGCGGCGCGGCAGGCTTCGAGCACCTTCGCGGGAAAGGTGCTGCCCTGACTCTTCAGGCTCGCGAGGCCGATGTCGTGGCTTTCCAATTTCAGGCCGAGCGAGAATTTCTCGTTGAGAAGATCCAGGACGGAAACGGCAACGCTCGTGATCTCTGGACCGATGCCGTCGCCCGGGAGGACGACGATACGCACGGTGGCTTTAATTGATGACCTCGTCAGCGCGCGCCAGAAGACCTTGGGGGATTTTGATGCCGATCTTCTTAGCCGTGTCGAGATTGATTACAAGCTCGAACTTGCTTGGCTGTTCGAACGGTAGATCCGCCGCCTTCGCTCCCTTGAGAATCTTGTCTACGTAGAGTGCGGCGTGCCGGTATTGCTCCAGTACGTCCGGCCCATAGCTCATCAGGCCACCGCTCAAGACTATCTCGCGGTTGGCAGCGAGCGATGGCAGTCGTTGCCTCCGTGCCAATGAGGCGATTTGCCGACGCTGCCCAGTAAAGAGCCCGTCGGACGGCACCAGAACTGCCTTTGTACCTTCCCCTTTCATCACCTTAAAGCCAGCCTCGATCTCTTCATGATTCCGTGCTGTCACTGCTAGCACGCGCGCATTGATTTTTCTCCCGGCACTTTCAGCGCTTTTCCATACGGCCTTATAGCTGGGGTTGGATGGATTCAATAGAACGGCGATCACAGACAACTTCGGTAGCAAGGACGCGAGAAGCTCTACCTGCTTCGGTGTGACGTCCGCGGATAAGTTGGTCAGCCCTGTGACATTGCCTCCCGGCCGAGCAAGACTTTTTGCAAAGCCGCTGCCTACGGGGTCGCCAACGCTTGCAGTAACAATGGGTATTGAGCTCGTCGCCTGTAGTGCAGCTTGGATACCCGCGGCAACATGAGTGACGATGACATCGACGTGCATCGCAGCCAATTCCGAGGCAAGGGCAGGAAGCCGGTCGTATCTTCCATCGGCGAAGCGCCACTCGATCACGACGTTCGTTCCCTCCACATACCCGAGATCGCGCATGGCCC
>WNFL01450198.1_pt2 | contig 14649 bp, 18 predicted proteins | sample 5400361 | NCBI WGS metagenome assembly WNFL01 (sample SAMN13153351, study PRJNA577476) | soil metagenome | isolation source: 40 cm soil on Douglas fir-dominated hillslope | place: USA:California | collected 2013-09-17
CTTCCATGACGACTACCGCTTCTTCGACTGCATCGAGCGACGATCCACCGCGCTCCAAGACGTGCCATCCGGCGGCAGCGGCGTTGCTGACGCCGTTGCGGTGAGCATCCACCATGTCATCGGGAATGGCCCAGGCACCGCCGTGAACGACAAGAACGGGATTCGCAGGCAAACTTACCCTCGCAATAACCACTGGTAGAGACGCGGCTTGCCGCGTCTCCGTTTGCGCGGCCATGAACCGGCGAAAAAGGAGACGGGGCAAGCCCCGTCTCCACTCTGCATTTCAGACAGTGGTGAAATCGCCGTCTAGTCTAGCATTCAGAAATTTAAATCGGAGGATTTATGCCGCGCGTCCGGCCGGGGCAGCTTCCATTTCCTGCGTCCGCCTCCATGTGTAGACGATGCGGTGAATCACAGTAATTGTAGACAAGACGGCAATCACCCAGAGCACGGGTGCCATCACGTTGAAGAGCGCTCCGATAATCAGCAGCACGAGGCGTTCCGGGCGCTCCATGAATCCGACCCGACAAGTGCCGATGAGCGACTCAGCACGCGCGCGCGCATAGCTCACCATGATGGCGCTGATCATGACCAGCGCGGTCAGCACCACGTAGAAGAAACGGTTGCCGCGCGCATAGAAGACGAGCAGTCCGAAAAACAGAGAAGCGTCACTGTAGCGGTCTACCACGGAATCGAAAAAGCCGCCGAAGCGGGTCACCTGATTGGAGGCACGCGCCACCCGACCATCCACCAGATCGAAAAAACCCGAACCGATGATCACCAGCCCGGCATAAAAGAACATGCGCCGCTGGTTCTCGCCATTGGCATAACCGAACAGGAATGCGGCGTAAGTATTCACCGCCAGCCCCATCAACGTCAGAATGTTTGGGTTGATGCGAGTCAGCGCCAGCATGCGGACGATCGCATCGAGCAACACACCGCAGGCCCGGCCGACTCCGCTCGTCCAGCTCACTGTGGCTCCGCCCCGGCCTCGGCCAGATCGTGGATGGTAGTCAGCTTCAGGATCTCCAGTTCGCGGTTGCCATTCGGCGAAACGACCTGCGCGCTGTCGCCTACTTTCTTGTTGAGCAGGCACCGGCCGATCGGCGATGTGGTCGAGATCTTGCCCGCGGCTACGTCGGACTCTTCGGTGGTCACAAGCGTGTATTCGACTTCCTCTTCCTTGGTGTTGTCGTAAACCCTCACCGTTGAGCCCAACCCAACCCTGTCCCGAGGGATATTGCTCATGTTGATCATGGACAGATCGGCCAGCCGCTGCCCAAGTTGACGGATTCGCGCCTTCAGATATTCCTGGCGCTGCTTCGCCATGTGATATTCGGCGTTCTCACTAAGATCCCCCATCGCGACGGCTTTTTTCAACTCTTTGGGGATGTCGTGGGCTAGCTCGTGCTCCAGAAGGTTCAACTCGTCCCGAAGTTTCTTTTTGATGTGCTCCGTCATGTTCTCGAGCATTATAACCCTCGGCCGTGGACAACGCAGGAGATACCCCAAGCGGAACTAACGACTATCTACTGCGGCAAGCCCATCAGGGGAAATGACTTACAGATAAGTTTGCCGAAAATTGTCAGGTGCGCCGACGGCCATTCGGCAGGAACCCCTTATCTTCATTGCCTTTGCGCGCCGGGTCGGCTAGACTAGGGACGTTCCCGCACGCCCCTCGGTGAGGTTTCCCTCCATGAATGGCGACCGCGTTTTCCACATTGGCGATCGGGTGGTATACCCCAATCACGGTGTCGGTATTATTGAGCAGATCAGCAGCCGAACAATCGGGGTCTCGGTCGAGAGATTCTATCTCCTCAAGATTAAGTCCAGCAGCCTCAAGGTGATGGTGCCATTTCACAATGTCACCAGCGTTGGTCTGCGTCCTGTTGTCCGAAATGGCGAAGTCCAGAAGATCGTGGACTATCTGTCAACTGGCGAATGTAACAACGCCTTGGACTGGAAAGACCGGTTCAAAGAGAACTCCGAGCGGATGCGGACCGGGTTCCTGCTCGACGTCGCTGCGGTACTCAAAAGCCTCCTGATGCTCGGTCAGACCAAGTCACTTTCATTTCGGGAAAAAAAGATGCTGGAACGGGCCCGCTACCTGCTCGTAAGCGAACTGGCCATTTCCCGAAACGTCGACGAAGGCCAGATTGAGCAGATCCTCGCTAAAGCTCTGACCAAATGCAATCTGCGCTTTCCGGAACTCGCGGAACTCGCCTCGTAGTTTCCATTTGCTCCTAATCGGCTGACGACAGGCTACGAGCTGCGAGCTTGAACCTTTTCGGGCTTTGGCTCGAGGCCGGTAGCTCTCACCGGTGCGCTTCCAGCCAGGACTGAAGAATCAACGTAGCGGCCATTCGGTCGACTGCCTTCGCCCGCTTTTCTATGGAGAGGTCGGTCTCCCGCAGCAACCGGTTGGCTTCGGTGGAGGTCCAGCGCTCATCCCATAGATGGACCGTGACGCCAAGCAGGCGGCGCAGGTCATCCGCGAACAACCGCATCTTTCCCGACTGAGTCCCTTCCGCGCCGCTCAAACGCAACGGCAACCCGACCACCACCTCCTTGATCTGATATTCCGCCAGCAACCGTCTGAGCGACTCCAGGTCGCGCCGTTTGTTCTGCCGCTGGATGGTTTCGAGTCCCTGCGCCGTGATGCCGAGCGGGTCGGAGACCGCGACCCCGATCCGCCTCGAACCGACGTCGAGAGCCATGATCCGGCGGGGCATAGTGGAATCAGTCATGGATCGATTGTAGATTGCAGAAGGCAGAAGTCAGATTGAAGAAGTAAACCAACTAAAGCTTCGAGCTGGGAGCTACGAACCAGCCGCTTGCTCGAAGCTCGTGTCTCGCGGCCCGAAGCTCCATCCCACAATCCTTTCGTGCAAAACTCCGTCCGCTCAGGCAGAATGATGGGCCGGCCCTGACTCGGTGGACACCGTCGATACATCCCGCAGACATCACTGGTCGCTGACGTTGCTCGGCATCGGCCTGATCATTGCCTTCGCGTACTACGGCGAATCGGTGCTGTCCGTGCTTTTCTTTTCAATCCTGCTGACTTTTGTGCTGGATCCTCTCGTCGAATTATTCGCCATCCACTTGCGCCTTCCGCGGGCACTTGGGTCATTGACCGCCGTGATCCTGCTGCTGGCATTGCTCTACGGAGTCTCTTATGTCTCGTATAGCCGAGCCATCGCCTTCGTCGATACGGTACCGCACTATTCCCAGAAGATCCGCTCGATCCTGAAGCCTTTCCGCCAGCAGGCCGAGAAGTTTCAGAAGACGCAAGAAGCGGTCGGAGAACCGGAGCCCCCCAATGTCATCGCTGTCCGGCCGGTCACGAACTGGGCCGAAGCCCTGACGCATGGAGTCAGCACGCTCACCTGGCTTATTTTCTGCTGACCTGGAAGCATCATGCCCGCTCAGCGACCGTTATGCTGTTTCCACTCGAACACCGCCACACCGCCTACGTCACCCTGGGATTAATTGGGAAGATGCTGCAAAGCTTCATCGTGGGAAATCTTCTGATTGGACTCCTCATCTCCGGAATCAGCGTTGCGATTTTTGGTCTGTTGGGAGTTCCGTTCTTCTATTTCATCGGATTCGCCAGCGGTTTCCTTAGTCTGGTCCCGTATCTCGGACTAGTACTGGCGATGGTACCTCCGATCCTGGTCGGCCTGGGTCAACTCGAGGCGGGCGATTTGTTAGCTGTGACGTTCGTGGTCGTCCTCCTGCACCTGCTCGCGCTCAACGTGCTTTATCCTAAAATGTTGGGCAGCCGTTTGAAGCTGAATCCGCTGGCCGTCACAATCGCTCTGCTCTTCTGGGGATGGATATGGGGCGCAATTGGCCTCGTGCTGGCGATCCCGATCACGGGAGCACTCAAGATCATCTTCGATCACGTTGACTCGATGAAGCCTTTCGCCGCGTGGCTGGGAGAATAACCAAGTAAATGCTTTTTGCCACACGTTAAGAGCACAAAAAAGCCCGGCCGGAGCAGCCGGGCTCTTGTTTTGCGGTTCTCCGCGCTAGGCGGCCGCGGATCTCTTGGTTCGACCCTCCATGGCGACAGGCTGCGCCACCTTGCGGACAAGGAAGGGCTGAAGGTTCGGCTCATTGCCAGCCCACTCCAGGCTTACGATGGAGTGCCCAGGCTGGCTCGTCACGAAGTAGCGTTCTCCGGTTGGGCTGGTTACTTCAAACTTGCCGTTCTCGCCCTGCAAAGCCTCGGCAATGTCATACGTCGTAATGCTCTCGTTCAGCTTCATGGGGACTTCCTCCAGTCTCCGTTACTGCGGTTATTGGTTTGGGTTGTCCCCCCTAGGGAAGGTATTCGTCCATGATAGGACGCTCACGGATCGAGTCAAGGCAGGAACGTCATTTTTTTGTTGTTTCTTGTTCGAAGTTCCAATTTATCTACAGCGTTTGCTGTACATTGAATCGAATTCGCTTCGCTGACAGCGCTCAGAACTGATTTGCCCGAGTACGGTTCGATGGTTACTCCGGATAGCTTTCCGCTGGTTGTCCTTTTTGCAGCCTTATATCCAGCATCTACACTTGATACGTGCGCACTCTGATCACACTATTCCTGCTCGTGGTCCTGACCGCTGGCGCCTGGTTCGCATGGGCCGTCTATGCGCCGGTCACGCCCTCTGGGAAGCAATCGGTGCTACTGCATACCGGATATTCCACACGGCGCATCGGAGTAGAACTCAAGCAAGCTGGAATCATTCGCAGTGTCTTCGCATTTCGTGTCTGGCACCTGCTTCATCCGAAGCTCTCTTTGAAGGCCGGCGAGTATCTGTTTGACCGGTCAGCCAACCTTCGCGACATCCATGCTCGCATTGCTCGCGGGGACATCTATTTTCACGTCGTGACCATTCCCGAAGGCTACACAATGTTCGACATCGCCAAGGCGATGGAGGAAGCAGGTCTGGGATCCGCCCAGGACTTCCTGAGGATTGCTCAGAAGCGCACCGACTTAATCTCCGACCTGGCTCCCGAAGCGAAATCGCTGGAAGGCTATCTTTTTCCGAACACGTATCAGTTCACGCGCACGCAGACCCGAGCAGAGATGGTCGGAGCAATGGTCCGTCAGTTCCGCCAAGTGGCGCAGCAACTCGGGCTCACTTCCGACGTTCATAAAACAGTGACGATGGCATCGATTGTCGAAAAAGAGACCGCCGCTCCCGACGAGAGGCCGATGGTTGCCAGCGTCTACTACAACCGTCTGGCGCATCGGGTCGCTCTCGATGCCGACCCGAGCGTAATTTATGCGTTGTTGCTGTCCGGAAATTATTCCGGCAGCCTTCATCACGCCGATCTGGCCGTCAATTCACCCTATAATACGTATCGTTTCCCCGGCCTACCACCTGGGCCGATCGGTAATCCCGGGCAAAGTTCGCTGGCCGCCGCGATGCATCCTGCGAACACGGAGTTCTTCTATTTTGTCAGCGACGGAAATGGGCATCATCGTTTCGCACGCGATCTGAACGAGCACAACCGTAACGTCGCGGCTTACCGGCACGCGCTCGGAATGCGTTAAGCCGTAACTCTTCCGATATACTAGAAATCAGTTGAAAAATGCTTTGATGTTCCGGAGGGATTCCTCCGCGTCGGAGCCTACGAATATTTTGCGGGAGGGGCGCGGAGTGGTCTGAGCTGTACTCTGCCGGCAGCGATTCTTGCAACCATTGAATCCAGGGCTCATCAGATACAGCGTGGCAGACACCTACCCTAGCACCGGCCATCCACCCCGCTATCTACCTCTTCGTCTGGCTTCGGTCCTGTTCGTGTCATTCATCGTATTCCCTCTTAGCGGCTGTCTGTTCCGGACCCGCAGAGTGGATCGGCAGCTTTCGAACGCTCCACTGAAAAGCGCCTCTCAGCAAGAACTCATCGATTACATCAACTTGCAGGCCACGAAGATCCAGTCGATGCAAGCCACCGTCGACATCAACACTTCCGTCGGCGATCAGAAGAGCGGAAAGGTCACCGACTACCAGGAAATCCGCGGCTACGTTCTAGCGCGCAAGCCCGCCATGCTTCGTATGAAAGGGTTGCTTCCGGTTGTTCGTAATACCGCGTTCGACATGGTGAGCGACGGGCAGACATTCAAAGTCTGGATTCCGCCCAAGAACAAGTTCGTGATCGGCACGAACAGCGAAGGCAGTTTCCAGCCCGACAGACGTCTGGAAAATCTGCGGCCGCAGGCGATTTACGATGCTCTTTTGCCGCGCGAGATCGGACCCGACGAAATCGCGGTTCTGGAAAATAGCTACGAAACTGTTCTCGATCCAAAAAGACATCGCATCGAGCAGCCTGATTACGAATTGGCCGTCATTCGCAAGGGGCCGAACGGGTGGTATCTGTCGCGCAAGATCATTTTCAGCCGGACCGATCTTCGCCCGCATCGGCAACTGTTCTACGACCAGAACGGCAATGTCGCCACCGACGCGAAATATGACAAGTACCAGGAATATGGCGGTATCGAATTTCCTACCACGATCGAGATCGAACGTCCTCAAGAGGACTACGACATCACTCTCAACCTCGTGAAACTGGAATTGAACAAGCCGCTCACGGACGATCAGTTCGCTCTCGATCAACCGTCCGGCGCGGAGGTAGTCCGCCTCGGCCAGACCAACTCCGAATCGCCAAAAGGCAGCGATGGCCACGGGAGAGCTCTTACGGAATACCGCGTTAACCCCTAACCATGATGAATCGAATGATCGTCGGCAATCTTGTGTACCGGCCGATCCGCTCGTTGATCAGTATTGTTGCCGTGGCGCTGGAAGTGACGCTGATCCTGCTAATCGTCGGCCTTTCGCTGGGGATGCTCCAGGATACCCGCACGCGCACCGCGGGCATTGGCGCCGACGTCATCGTTCTGCCGCCAGGATCGTCCTTTATTGCGGGTCTTACGGGCGCACCGATGCCCATTAAAGTCGCAAATGTGCTCGCCAAGCTACCCCACGTGAAAATTGTGGCTCCGGTGCTGACCCAGATATCTACCGCAGGCGCGCTGGAAATCATCGCCGGAATCGATCTGCCCAGTTATGAAAGCCTGTCCGGAGGCTTTCGCTATTTGAGTGGCGGCCCCTTTCAGGGTCCGTACGACGTCCTGGTGGACGATCTTTTTGCGCAATCGAAGCATGCCAAGGTCGGGGACACGATCGAGATCCTCAACAACAATTTCAGAATCTCCGGAATCGTGGAACGAGGCAAGGGCGCACGCAAGTTTCTGCCCCTCGCCACGCTTCAGGATCTAACGGGCGCCAAAGATAAAGCCTCTGTCATGTATCTGAAACTCGATGACCCGGCCAATGCCGACCTGGTAGTCGACGAAATCAAACAGGTGCCGGGCATGGAGCGCTATGTGGCGAGTTCGATGTCCACCTACATTTCGATGATGACGCCCACAAACTATCCCGGATTGTCGAGCTTCATCAAGGTTGTGATCGGTATTTCTGTGGTCATAGGGTTTATCGTAATTTTCCAGTCGATGTATACGGCGGTGATGGAGAGAACCCGGGAGATCGGAATCCTGAAGGCCATGGGTGCCTCCAAGCTCTATATTGTCAATGTGATACTTCGGGAAACCGTGCTGCTTGCAATCGGCGGTATTGTGGTGGGAATCCTGGCCAGTTTGGCTGGCCGCGCGGCTTTAGCCCATAAACTGCCGTTGCTGCAAGTGGTGGTTTCGGGCGGATGGATCCTTCGGGCTACGGCGATTGCGATTGTCGGGGCAATCGCGGGGGCGCTCTATCCCGCGTTCAAAGCGGCCCAGAAAGACCCGATCGACGCTTTAGCCTATGAATAGGAGCGGTTCCACCACTCAGCTTCGCCTTGGCTTCGCCCTCTAACCTGGCTGATTCGCAAAATTTACCCTGAACATGAAAGCTTCTTCACCTCAAAGAATCTCCCTCGCCAAATCCTCATGGATGCACGATACTTCCGGTAGAAATTTGCCGTGCTATAATCACGCGCCGTTGCGCAATCTAGTGTAGATTCGCGAGAGAGAGTTGTCTTATTTTCCTGGCCCCGGCGCTCCAAGCCCGGTGGCCGTCAAATTCGCAGGAGGAACTATGAGCTTCGATGATCGGACCCTCTGGGGCCGCGATGATGAAACCGACGAGTACACCGACAGCGGCGCCTACGGCGAATCGCTGGAAGAGAATTTTGAGGAGGAAGAAGAAGAGGAAGAAGAATCCGGAGTGATGGAAGATCGTCCTGGCTCCGCCCCTGAGCCTGTTAGGGAAGCGCCGCCCGCCCCGGCCGGAGGTGGCGGAAGCCGGCCAGCTGCGCCCAAGAAAGCGCCAGCAAAGAAAAAAGCTCCTGCCAAGAAGAAAGCCGCCAAGAAGAAGTCGGCAAAAAGGGCCCCGGCCAAGAAAAAGGCGGCGAAGAAAAAAGCTGCCAAGAAGAAATCTGCCCGCAAGCCGGCAAGAAAAGCTGCCAAGAAAAAGTCGGCGCGCAAAAAAGGCGGCCGTCGCCGCTAGCGCATCATGATGTGTGCGGAGGCCGGCGATTGCCGGCTTCCGCATTTATCTTGTTTCCCGCACGATCGCTTCTGCTTCGATTTCCACGAGCATCTCCGGCGACACCAGGCCACTAATCACCAGCATGCTGGTGGCCGGGCGAATCTCGCGAAAAAATTCGCCGTGTGCTTTTCCCACCTTTTCCCAATCCGCCAGATCGATGACGAACATACGCGTCCGCACGACGTCCTTGAGTGACGCACCACCCCGTTCCAGCGCATGCTCAATATTCTTGATCGTCTGCACAGCCTGGGCGTAAGCGTCGCCGACGCCGACGATTTTTCCCTCAGCATCAGTCGCTGTCGTGCCCGAGACATGGATGGTATCGCCCACGCGCACCGCTCGCGAGTAGCCGACGACTGGCTCCCATGGCGTTCCACTCGAAATGTTGAGTCGTTTCATTGTTTCGATCCCTTGTATTCAAAATTTGATTTGCTTTACATCCTACCTGCTAACAGTTCAGCGCCTACTGTTCTCTCGAGTGCAGAGTACATGAGACCCAGGAAAGACGCGGCTTCCAGCAAATTGGCAGCCACGCGCGCCAACTGCCAACAGATAACTTAGTGGTTTCCGGAGGCTTCTAATTATCTGAGAAGGTTCGCAAATCGAAAGTTACTTGCGTTCGACTTTGATTCACGATATCTAATCGGTCAAAGGATACGTCCGATGGACGTTCCAGGGGATGGAGGTAGAAAAGAAGGGGGCCCAAGCATTATGACTACCGAAGCGCATCCGTTGCAGCAGTTGTTCGTTGATCTGGTAGGACGGCACTATGCCGAAGAAATTGGAATTCGCGATCCGCAGATCATCAGCTACGTCGCGCACCTGCTCTCGGAATTTTGCGACCCCGAGCAACTGTATAAGATCCGCAGCGCCGCGGGGAAGCCGCTGAACGATGTCGGTGAAATGCTGGTCGAGTCCGATCCCGTATATGGCCCGGCACCATCGTTCGACCGCGAGCGGCAAGTCCGCAAACACATCGGCGACTACACCCTCTTCTTCGCCGGAATGTTTCCCGAAAGCATCAACCACTACCGCCTGCGCCGGCAGCGCCTGGAAAGTTTTGTCGAGTGGATGAAAGCGGGAAAGGAAAGTTATTACATCGTTTCGAAATTCGAATACTTCGAATACGCCAAAGTCGCCCCATTGTTCGCGCAGCTCTCGAATAAATTTGAGGAGTGCGTGTTCGGATTGAGTCGAGTCAAGGACGAGCTACAAGAAATGCAGCATCCGATTTTCAGGAAAGACAGCGAATTATTGATGTAAAGGAAGTGAGAAGTGAGAAGTCAGATTGCAGAAGTTAAACACATCAATGCGGGATATTACTTCTGAAACTTCCCTTCCAGTACAACATTGATCGCTTCCGCGTAAGCGATGTGCTCCTGCGCCAGGATGCGTTCCGCCAGAGTGTGCTCATCGTCGGAATCGAGCACCGGAACCGTCTTCTGCACAATGATCGCGCCGTGATCGAGTTCCTCATCCACAAAATGAACTGTGCAGCCCGACACTTTCACCCCGTAAGCGAACGCTTGTTGCTGCGCTTCGAGACCCGGAAATGCGGGCAGCAGCGAGGGGTGGATATTGAGTATTCGTCGCGGGAACTGCTGTACAAACCACGGCGAGAGCAGGCGCATGTAGCCCGCCAGGCAGATGAGATCGACCTTGTGTTCTTTGAGCGCCGCCACGACTTCGCGATCGTGCGCTTCGCGGTCTTTCCCTTTTGACGGAATGACGAGGACGTTCAGCCCTCGCTTCTGCGCAGCTTCAACGCCGGGAGCGTTGGCGCGATTCGAAATGACAATTGCAATACCGGCCTCGGGAATGCGGCCTGCGTCAATGCTGTCAGCGATGGCGACGAAGTTCGAACCCCGTCCCGAGAGGAGGATGCCCAAATTCTTCATGCAACGACGCTAATCAGTATGCAGGCGGGCATTACAGAACGCGGAGACCAAAACCTTGAACCACAGCGGTCACAAAGGAGACAGGAAAAACACAGAAGGATTTTCCGACCACTGCGGCTGAGAGCCGAAACCTGAGACCTGACACCTGACACCTGACACCTGCTTTCCTAGCTGTACATCACCTTCCGGTCGCCCTTCACGATCCTCCCGATGCTGTAGAACTTTTCTCCGGCGCGATCGAGTAGGGTTTCCGCTTTCTTGAATTTCTGCGCCGGGACGACCAGCAGCATCCCAATTCCCATGTTGAAAGTCCGCAACATTTCGTCTGCCGGGACGTTCCCAAGCTTTTGCAGATGTTCGAAGATAGGCGGCACCGGCCAGGTTCCTCGTTCGATCACAGCAGCCGTTCCCCGCGGTAGCACCCTCGGCAGGTTTTCGGTGATCCCACCGCCCGTGACGTGCGCCAAAGCAGCGACGCACTCACCTGCAATCATCTTCTTGATGATCGGCCAGTAGCTCTTATGGGTCCGCATCAATTCGTTGCCGACCTTGTTCTTGATCTCGCTGACGAACGTGTCCAGCGTATAGCCGGCCACCTCGAACAGGAGCTTGCGCGCCAGCGAGTACCCATTGGTATGCAGCCCGTTTGAGGGGAGCCCGAGGACGATGTCCCCGACTTCAACGGTCTTTCCGCTAATAATCTTCTCGCGCTCCACCACTCCCACGATGAACCCGGCCAGATCGTATTCGCCCTCGGGATAGAACCCGGGCATTTCAGCCGTTTCACCTCCGATCAGCGCGCAACCGTTGTGTTTACAAGCTTCGGCCAGACCCTCCACCACCTTTTCGGCCACCTCAGGTTGCAGCCGGCCCGTAGCCAGATAGTCCATAAAGAACAGAGGCGCAGCCCCCTGTACGGCAATGTCGTTGACGCAATGGTTGACCAGATCGGCGCCAACTGTGTGGTGCATCTTCATCTCAAACGCGATTTTCAGCTTTGTTCCAACGCCGTCCACACTCGACACGAGTACCGGATCCAGGTACTTCTTGTCCACGGAAAAAAGCCCTCCAAAGCCGCCAATCTCGCTTAATACCCCGCGAGTGAATGTTTTATGGGCGAGGTACTTGATGCGCTGCTTGGTTTTATTGGCGCGACTGATGTCAACACCGGCGTCGGCGTAGGTAATAGGACCGCTCGGGGCGTTGGGAGTCTGGGCCACTTTTCAGTCCTTGCTACCGAATGGAGAGATTTTCGCGCGCCAATGGGCCGTGAGGAATCGGTTCCGCGCACCAGATTTTAACACGTATCGAGCGGAGGCCGGAGCCGCGCCGAGTCCGCACATAAACAAAAAACCCCGACTGAGCGCCGGGGTGCCGCGCAATGCAGAGGTTGGAATCTACTTGGCGTCGTCCTTCTTCATTTCGTCTTTTTTCTCTTTCTTTTCCTTCTTCTTGTGTTCTTTCTTGCCCTTCTTTTCCATCTTGTCTTCTTTTTTGTCCATCTTCTTGTCGTCCGTCTTGTCCTGAGCGAAGGCAAACGACGATAGCGACAGGGAGAGGGCGACCGCGAACATCAGTGTGAGCAGTTTCTTCATGTTTGAGACGCTCCTTAGAGAACGCTTTTCGTGCGGACGCACGAATCCCGGGTAACAGGCTTATTTGAACTGTCCCCGGAGCATGCGAATTGTAGAACACGAACCGGTCTTTTCCAAGCACGGAAAAGGACACGAAAGGGCCGAGTAATCCCTGCCGCAAACCCACACCGTCAACGGCCGCGCCAAGCAAATCCGACCAACATTGACAGTTCCTGAACAGAATGTCTCAATCTCGATATCGCATTGAAGAGCTGCCCGTTACGAGCTGAGCGTCCCGAAATCCCGATAACCCTTTCCGCTTCCGGCAGTCCAACAGTCTGGTTCTTTGTGAGGTATCGCCATGCGGACGCTGCTCGACACCTTCGTCCAAACCATGCGCACACTCTGGGCGCACAAACTGCGATCGTTTCTCACCATGTTCGGGATTGCCTGGGGCGTTGGATCTCTCCTGCTGCTGGTTGGAGTAGGCGAAGGTTTCCGCAACGGCAACCGCAAACAGCTCGAAACCTTTGGCAAGAACATCATCTTCTTTTTTGGCGGACGCCAACCCGCAGTTGAAGGCAGCTTCAGTTCCATGCGTTGGTTCAACCTCACCTACGACGATTACCTCGCGATCAAGAATGAATCGAAACTGGCGCTAAGTATTTCCCCCCTGATTGCGCGCGACGATATCCGCGCCGTCAGCGACTACACCAGCACCAACGGACAAGTCTCCGGCGTGCCGCCCGTTTACGACCAGGTGCGCACGATCCCGCTCCAGGTAGGGCGATGGATCAATGACGAAGACAATGACCAGCGCCGCCGCGTCTGCGTTCTCGGACGCGAGATGACACGCAATATGTTTCCCGGACGCCCCGCCGTCGGCAATACCATCCTCCTCAACGGCGTGCGCTTCCAGGTGATCGGGATGCTCTCCATGATTGGCCATGAAGAGCACAACGCGACCAACATCCGAATTTTTATTCCCTTCAGCACCATGCGTGAGCTCTTTCCACTCAAGGGAGACAACTCGAAAGAAGGCAATGCGATCTCGTTTATCAATTATCAGCCGCGCACCTTTGACGAGAATGAAGCGGCCAAAGACGAATTGCATCGCATCGTCGCCCGCAACCACGGAGGCTTCGATCCCAGTGGTAAAGATACCTGGGAAGAGTGGGACACCATCAAGAACCAGAAAACCATGGGCAAGATTTTCACCGCGATGGATTGGTTCCTGGGTGGCGTCGGGTTAGTCACTCTCGCACTCGGCGCAATTGGGATCGTGAACATCATGCTCGTAGCCGTTACGGAACGCACCCGCGAGATCGGCCTGCGCAAAGCACTCGGCGCAACTAATCGCAACATCCTCTTCCAGTTCTTTTTAGAGGGAGCGTTTCTCACTCTGTTGAGCGGTGCGCTGGGGGTGGGCGGAGCCATGCTCGTAATCCGCTTGCTCTCGGGAGTCCAACTTCCGCAGGGATTTGACACCCCCAGAATCATCCCAGTGTCGGCGGTGGGCGCAGTGTTGTCGCTGGCGCTCGCGGGAATTATCGCGGGACTCTATCCGGCCAGGAAGGCCGCAATGCTGGAACCGGTTGAGGCCCTACGTCAGGAGTAATGTATGACCAGTGATCTGCTGAAGGAAGCCTACGGCGCAATGCAGCACAATCGCCGCCGCACTACTCTCACCATGCTCGGGATGGCGTGGGGGATCGCCACAGTCGTCATCCTGCTGGCATTCGGCTCGGGATTTGAACGCGCTATCGGCCTGATCTTCAGTTCCTGGGGAGTCGACGTGATCGGAGCGTTCCCCGGACGCACATCATTGCAAGCCGGCGGCGCCAAAGCAGGGAGTGAGGTCCGACTGAAACTCGCGGATGTCGACTACATCCGCAACGAAGTGCCGATGGTAAAGGGTGTCACCCCGATTTTCGACAAGCGGGACGGCACCACCATCCAGCACGACGCGCGGACTTACACCAATCTCTTCCTCACTGGCGTCTATCCCGTCTACGAACGCATTCGCGGCTTCGACGTCGCGACGGGCCGAGGTCTGAGCGAAGAAGACCAGTTCCAACGGTCCCGAGTTGTCGTGATCGGCGACGAAGCGAAGCGCAAGTTGTTCTCCGGTGAGCAGGCCCTGGGACAAAGCATCCGCATCAACGGCGTGAGCTTCGAGGTCGTCGGCGTCTATCAGCACAAGGTGCAGGGCGGCGACAACAACGACAACAGCATGGTGGTGATTCCCTTCAGCACAATGGGCGATCTCTTTGACACCCAGTACATTACCGGAATCTTCATGGATTACGAGGGACAGGATCACCAGCAACTTGCGCGGGTAGTTCGTTCCGTGCTCGCGTCCCACCATAATTTCCGCCCCGATGATCGCCGCGCCGTGTTCATCGCCGACTTCAAGCAAGATTTCGACGAATTCCGAATCGTGACTGTCGCATTGAAGGTACTATTGGCGTTTATTGGCGCGCTCACGCTCGGCATCGGCGGCATCGGACTGATGAACATCATGCTGGTATCCGTGCAGCAACGCACCCGGGAAATCGGCGTCGAAAAAGCGCTCGGCGCTCACCGTATGCATATCCTCTTTCAGTTTCTCGCCGAAGCCATGGCCATCACATT
>WNFL01305299.1_pt3 | contig 14648 bp, 13 predicted proteins | sample 5400361 | NCBI WGS metagenome assembly WNFL01 (sample SAMN13153351, study PRJNA577476) | soil metagenome | isolation source: 40 cm soil on Douglas fir-dominated hillslope | place: USA:California | collected 2013-09-17
TCCGGCCAGCAATGCGAGATGGGTGTATTTGCCAGTTTCATCCCATGTGCCGAACGTGCCGGTGGCCACGTTTTTCTTGACGTTTTCTTCCGTGCGGCCGAGGAACGCGAGCTCCCAATCGTGTATCGTGCCGGCCCCGTTGGTCGCCAGATGCGTCACCCAGCCGCCGCGCACGAGCGCGTTGACCAGTTCCATCGCGCCGTTTTTGATCAGGTGCGCGCCATACATCAAAATGACGCTGGCATCTTTCTCACGAGCAACTCGAATGCGCTTCGCGCAATCGTGAATTTGTTTGAGCGATGCCGTGTCACAGTTTTTCGCTGATGACGTGGGATCGACCAGGATTTGTTCGATCGTGCTTAGGCTCGCCCGCGTCGCCAGCGGATAAACGCGCACTTTGGTGAGGTCGAGCGGTTCGGGAAATTGTCTCATGTTTTCAGCGGGCCTAAAATATGTTCCAGCAGGATGCCTGCATCGCGATAATCAGGGATGATCGCACCCGCGTCGGCTTCCGCCAATTGATGGCGTTTCTGCAAATTAATCTGGCCAGAACCATTAATCTCCTCGTCACTTGCCACGCCGATCGCGATGCCGCCCGCTTCCTTGGTTAAAGCAATCTCAACGGGGCCATCGCCAAAGGAAAGTAGGTGCTTGCCTTGTATCCGCTCCTCCCGCATCAGCCGCTCGATCACCGCCCGCTTCGAAGACGCCACCAGGTCAGCCGTCGATCCATAGATGTGGTTCCCAAAGAACTGGTCGATCGCCAGCAGACTCGCCTCCTCCTGAACCCGCGGTTGCACCGTTCCACTGAGGATGATCAATCGAATGCCGCGGCGTTGCAGTTGTTCGAGAATGCTTCGCGCGCCATGAATCAGGAAATGATCCGGCTCGCACTGATGTTCCCGGATGGCCCGAACTCGTGCCGTAAGATCGAATTCCAAATGGTGCTGATATTCCTGCACCATTTTGGCTGGATCAGGTTTCGAACCAAAACGCTCGGCAATTCGATTGGCGCAGCGTTCCATTTGAAAGAACGAAGCTTTCCCGTTCAGTGCGAGAATGTCGTTCAGGAGATTGTCGCGGAATGCCGGATCCGATTCACAAGTTCCCGGTGGAACTTGAGCGCATGCCACTTGCAGCATCATTCCGGGCCAGCCGTGGCGCAGCCACGAAAGCGTGCCGTCAAAATCGAAGATGACGTGACTGATGTCGCGCCGGGCGGGAAGGCGATTTCGCCACTCGATGGTTGATGGGGCAGTGGCGGGCGAAAACATTTGCTCGCCAGTAAAATCGGTTTGCTTTAAAAGGTCAACCATGCTGCCCGTCACGAGAACCCGCCAAACGTCCGAAAGCCGATGCCTTAATCAACAACTTTGCCTATGAATACAAACTCGCCGCAATTGGATCGCCGCGCCTTTTTGAAAACTGCCGCCGTCGCTACCGCTGGAATCACGTCACTTTCGGCAGTAATCGCCGCCAGTGATTCGGCCGCGAAAAAGAATATCAAGCTCGGCATCGATAACTTCGCGGTCCGCGCCATGAATTGGAAAGCCGCGGCGCTGCTCGATTATTCGGCGTCGCTCAAATGCGATTCAATCCTCATCTCCGATCTCGATGCCTTCGAGAGCTTTGAGGACGCTTACCTAAAGTCGGTCAAAGCCAAAGGCGACGAACTCGGGATTCAAATTCATGTCGGCACCTGGAGCATTTGCCCGACCTCAAAGGTTTATAAAAACAAATGGGGCAACGCTGAGGAACATCTGACGCTCGGCATCAAAGTCGCCAAAGCGCTGGGTTCGCCCGTGATTCGCTGCGTGCTCGGCACCGGCGAAGATCGCAAAACGCCGGGTGGCATTGAAGCGCGCATCGCTGACACCGTGAAAGTTTGCAAAGCCTGCCGGACTCGCGCCGTCGATGCTGGCGTCAAAATCGCCGTCGAGAATCATGCCGGCGATATGCAATCGATCGAATTGGTCGGCCTGATCGAGCAGGCCGGCAAGGATTACGTCGGCGCGAACATCGATTCCGGCAATGCCTGCTGGACCATGGAAAATCCAATTCAGAATTTAAAAATTCTCGCGCCCTACGTCGCGACCACCAGCTTGCGGGATTCTATGGTTTGGGAATATGACCACGGCGCGAAGGTGCAATGGACCGCGATGGGCGAAGGCAACGTCGATCAAAAGGCCTACTTCGACGAATTTGCCCGGCTTTGCCCTGGCATTCCCGTCCACATCGAATCCATTTCCGGCTTTGCGCGCGACCTTCCGTATCTGAGACCGGAGTTCTGGGATGTCTGGCCGAAGGCACGCGCCAGTGACTTCGCCCAATTTGTCCGCCTCGCGAAAACCGGAAAAGCCATTCCCCCGCACAAATCCCCCGACGCTGCCGCCGAACAGGCGTATCAAAAAGGCGAAATCGAGCGAAGTATAAAGTACTGCAAGGAAGTGTTGGGCCTTGGAATGAAGTAAACTTTTTCCTCAGCCTCATTCTCTTCGCCCAAGCTTTATGTCCCATCGTCCTCGTTCTCGTGCTCGTCCTCGATCCATCGCTTTCCCTTTCCGTCCTTTGTCGTCCGCCTTCTGTCCTGCGTCTCCCCGTCCTCCAACTCTAAAACCATCAACCAGTTCCTCGTGCTCGTTGTCGTCTTCGTTAATCGATTTTTGATGAACGATCGTAAAACATTGCGTTTGAAAGGTGGACTCCAACATAACCCTGCGGGCTTTTGCACGTCGATGGGTAACGCTTTTCCTGGCGGCTCGCACCCACTCCGATGTGGCCTTTGATTGCGCCCGGTGGCTTTTCGCGCATGATGGAAATCGAGAATGCTACTGACTCTGACAGCGACACATACTCCGGCACTCCAACCTGTGGCCGCATGCTGACCCCCTATGCAGCTTGGCCTGTGAAAACTTCAAGACGTGGCAATGATAAAAAATTGATGTTAACGTTCGACATGGCTTACAAACCCAACCCGTTTGTTGACCCGGATGAAAGGGGCTTTAATTTGCCGGCCGGTTGCAAGGACCTGAATGATCTGTTGGCATTGCATCAAAAGGAAAGTGGTTTGCCGCTATCAGGTGTCGAAACCGGCACCGTTCATGACGTCCGGTCACATCTGTATCGGTTATATGCGGCAAAGTGTCCGCGCTTGTTTTTATTTGTGACAAATCTGGAACGTGAAGCTTTGCTTGTACTGATCTACGCTGCCGGTTCGTTCAGGTTAGCTTTGCGAGTTCCCAAACCGAATGCTTTTCTTTTCGAAGCGATTGTAGAACTTTTCGGTGACGCAGCCTTGGCCACGAGCAGCAAGCAGAATGAAGTCCGGACCATTCACATCCCCTTGCCTGAATTTTGGGATGATGCTGCGCAACCTGTTATTGATTTGTTGATTCGTGGTTATGGGCTGTCAGAGACGGCGCGGTTGCTATTTCATTTTAAGGAGGAAAAACGACAACGATGAAACCAATAATGGGACTCTGGAATATTCGCGCAGTCGGGTCGTGCCGTTTACCGGTGATCAGGTCCGCCCCTATTATTCAGGGATTGAAGCACTGGTTGGCGGCGGTGGCTGCGTAAGCCTTTCGCCGGCGGGTGTTGTTACGACCTCAACCTCGCAAACATCTATGACAGGATTTACGGGCTGTCGGTGTATGTGTTCTTTCTTCCGTTGCCATACCACGTAGGCAACACACCCGGTCCATGTCGGGAGCAAATCAAGACCAGGGATGGCTTCCACAAATAGGGTCGGCAACAACATCCAATGAAATCCAAGCAGCAAAGTCGTTGCAGCCATGACTACGCAATCTACCAAAAAATCAGCCAATTCGCCCGGTATGGAAAAAACGCCGGTAGCTTCAACGGCGACTATTGGAAACTGTATCGCGTCCGCGACAACTGCAATCGCAAACGCAAGAATGATTCGGTTTCGTGTTAATACCGGTTTGTCCATAACTGTTGCCCAAAATAATTCTATGCGGGAGTTGATTCGGCGAACTGACAACTCGACGATCCGTTTGACTTTCTCGTTATTTCCGCCGAGATCGCTCAGACTATCTTTCATTGTATTTAGAAGGCGGCGTTGGCACAATGCGTTTGGCCTTTCAACACTCAGACTAAGCGTCCTATGCAATTTTTGAATCTGCGGGTGTTTACAACCGTTCCCATTTTCTGCGGCTTGTTGCTGAGTATATCAAGTGGCCATGCGCAGGCGCCGAATTCAATTACCGGGAGAAGCGTCGGCGTGGCCGTGACGAGCGGAACATATCCTTTTTCCAGTGGAGGGGATTTCATCATTTTGCCTTCATCATCGGGAAACGCTTATCAGATCGTCAATATCTATGGTGTTGCCAACAGCCAAGGCACTTATTCTTACTCCGTTGTCGACCAGGCAACTGGCACGGCGAGTTTTCTGGATTCAAAAGTTGGCTCAGTGGACGCGGATTTGAATTTTGATACTGAGGAAGCTTATACGCGAGTGTGCCGGCCTATCCCTACGCATACCAGGAAGGTCTCTTCGAAATGTTCACCGGACGGGTTCCAAATTCGGTGTCCGGCACAACCGTCTATCGTACCGTTGATGACGGATTATACCCATTGGCGGCAGCAGGCACGTTCACATTTACAACCGCTGCTTCGGGTAACAGTTACACGTCACGCGGAGACGGCATTAACACTGCAAACAGTTCCGGTACCTATTCGTACACCGTGATGAATGCCACAACGGGACGGCTTCAGCTTAACGATTCTGTTGGCGGCGCAGACATTACTTATTTCGCATTCTCTGACGCGGTTCAAGGTCGTTTCGCGGTGAGCCGGCCAGCCGGTGGCTTTCAAGTTGGCCACTTCACCATTTTGGATTCAAATCCTCCGACGCTGACCATCCAGTCGCCGGCCAGCGCTGCCAGGATAACCACCGCAACACTTAACATTAAGGGAACAGCGAGTGACGACTTCGGGCTGCAGGAGGTGCGGTACCAGATTAACGATAGTGCCTGGACGATCGCCGCGGGCACTTCTAACTGGAACGCGACAGTTGGCCTGCTCCCCGGACCAAACGTGATCAGCGCCATAGCCACTGATACCAGCGGAAACGATTCTGCAATCGTCAGCGCCAGCTTTGAATATGTGCAAATGGCGTCTCTGACCGTCAGCGTAACTGGTACCGGTTCAGTTTCTCCCAATTTGAACGGCCAGAGCCTGCAAGTGGGCATGGCCTACAAACTCACTGCGAAGGCTGGTGCTGGGTACGTCTTTTCAAACTGGACCGGCAGTGTCACCTCAAGCACACCGACACTGACCTTCGCCATGCAAAACGGCACTTCGCTTCAGGCTAATTTTGTGCCGAATCCTTTCAGCAGCGTGGCCGGCAATTACCAAGGGTTATTCTATGATACGGGAGGCATCGGCAACGAGAGTTCAGGTTTCCTAAGCGCGGTGATCACTACCAAAGGGACCTTCAGTGCGAAACTTAGATTGGCGAACCTGAACACTGCGGTGGACCAATGAACGAATATTCCAGTTTCTCCCACTCCAAGACTCCTACATCCCACCCATCGAAAAGTTATTCGCACCTGCGAATAACTTGCAAAAAACTAGCACTTTCGGCACGAATGTTATGGTTTCGCGCGGGGAATAACGTTTGCGTAACTTTTTGAAGAATTTTCTTGTCGAACCCAACATATGGGGGTTAACGTCTGCATGTTCCCTACTAATGGGGTTCTCAGGGCCTCTCGGTGAGGCCCTAATGTTTCAAAAGATGTACAAATTTTAACCTTTTCGCGAAATCTGCCGTCACTTTCGCCGGTGCGCAGTTCGCGGAGAATAAGCTGAAAGACGAACCATGATAGATATGCGAGAAGAAGTTCTGTCTGTAGCCTCTCACCCCCGCCGCGGCAGAACCGACACAGCCGCTCCTGCCCGAACCCACAAACCCGCACCTTCAGGTTCCAAAAAAACCGTGAAAGTCGAGCGAACGTTTAGCGAACCCAAAACCAATCCTTTCGATCAGATCGAATGGGAACGTCGGACCGCCGAAATTACCGACGATTCCGGCAAAGTCATCTTCAAGCAGGAAAACGTCGAGGTGCCGAAATTCTGGTCCTTGCTCGCCACCAAAGTGGTGGTCTCGAAATATTTTTACGGCGAGCAGGGGACTTCCGAACGCGAAACTTCGGTACGCCAACTCATTCATCGTATTTGCCGCACCATCGCCGATTGGGGCGTGAAGGACGGCTATTTCAGCAAAGCCGATGGCGAGGTCTTTTACCAGGAGTTGGTCTGGCTTTGCGTCAACCAATACGGCGCATTCAATTCTCCGGTTTGGTTTAATGTCGGGCTTTATCACCAGTACAAGATCGGCAATCAATCAAGCCGCGGAAACTGGTTCTTTAATCGCAAAACCGGCCAGGCCGAGCGCGGTCGCACTCAGTACGAATATCCGCAGTGCAGCGCCTGCTTCATTCAGTCGGTCGATGACAACATGGAGTCGATCATGAGCCTGGCCAGCAGCGAAGCGATGCTGTTCAAATTCGGTTCCGGAACCGGCACGGATTTGTCGCCGCTCCGTTCGAGCAAAGAAAAGTTGAGCGGCGGTGGCCGGCCAAGCGGCCCGTTGTCGTTTCTGAAGGTATATGACCAGGTGGCCAACGTCGTAAAATCCGGCGGCAAGACTCGCCGCGCCGCCAAAATGAACACGCTCCGTGATTGGCACGGTGATATCGAAGAATTCATCGATGCGAAACAGAAAGAAGAACGCAAGGCCTGGGCGTTGATCGAGCAAGGTTACGATGGCTCCTATAATGGCGAAGCGTACGGCAGCGTCATGTACCAGAATGAGAATCTCTCGGTGCGTGTCAGCGACGAGTTCATGCAGGCGGCCGTCGAAGGCAAGGAATGGTGGACTCGCTCGGTCACCAGCGGAAAACCGCTCCAAAAGAAAGATGCGGCCACCTTGCTGACCAAGATTGCCGAAGGCACATGGATTTGTGGCGACCCAGGCCTGCAATACGACGGCGCAATTCAGAAATGGCACACCTGCAAGGGTACCGAGCCGATTCATTCCACCAATCCTTGTTCTGAATACGTGTTCCTGAACAACACTGCCTGCAATCTCGCGTCGCTCAATTTGATGAAATTCAAGCAGGCCAATGGGCGGTTTGATGTCGCGCGTTTCAAAGCGGCTGTTCGGCTGTTTATCACCGCGCAGGAAATTCTCATCGACAATGCCAGCTATCCGACGAAGGAAATCGCGGAGAATTCCAATATTTACCGCACCCTGGGACTTGGCTACGCGAATCTCGGATCGCTCGTGATGAGTTACGGTTTCCCGTACGATTCAAATGAAGGCCGCGCTTTGGCCGGGGCGATCACCGCAATCATGACCGGTCATGCGTATGAGCAGTCGGCAGAGATTGCTTCGGCGATTGGCCCGTGCAAAGGCTGGCGCGACGCCCGCTGCGCCCACGTCACGAAACCCGCCGCGAAGGACAACATCGATTCGATGTTGAACGTAATCAAACTGCATCGCGACGCTGTCGAACAAATTCAGCCCAGCGAGGAGTTTCATTACCTCAAAGAAGAAGCCCGCGCGACTTGGAACTCCGCGCTCGATCGCGGCAATAAACTCGGTTACCGCAACGCGCAGGTAACCGTCCTGGCGCCGACCGGCACTATCGCTTTCTTAATGGATTGCGACACCACCGGCATCGAGCCCGATATTGCTTTGGTTAAATACAAATTGCTGGCAGGCGGTGGGCTGTTGAAAATTGTTAATCGCACCGTGCCCGAAGCGTTGCGTCGTCTCGGATATACCGCTCAGGAAATCGAGCAAATCGTCGCCCACATCGAAAAGCACGACACCATCGAAGATGTCCGCGAAGATGCGGAAGGGCCCCGCGCGAAAACCATCAGCAGTGGTTTGAAGGCGGAGCACCTGCCGGTATTCGATTGTGCGTTCAAGCCGTACAAAGGCAGGCGCAGCATCCAGGCGCTGGCGCATTTGAAAATGATGGCCGCAGCGCAGCCGTTCATCAGCGGCGCCATTTCAAAAACCGTCAACATGCCAAATGACAGCACCGTCGAAAATATTCGCGATGCTTACGTGCAGGCGTGGAAGATGGGCCTGAAATGTGTGGCGATCTATCGCGACGGTTCGAAGCGCTCGCAACCGCTGAATACCAAACGCACCAACGAAGGCGGCGAATCTGCTGCGGTCACCGAGGAAAAAGAACTGCAGGCCCGCATCCGGGAATTGGAAGCCGAAGTCGCGCGCCTGGGCGCTATGGCCGGCCAACCGCTTCGTCGCCGTCTCACCGATACCCGCACTGCCATCACCCACAAGTTCGATATTGCGGGTCACGAAGGCTATCTGACCGTCGGTTTGTTCGAAAACGGCCAGCCTGGTGAATTATTCATCACCATGGCCAAGGAAGGCTCGACGATTGGCGGCCTGATGGACGGTCTCGGAACACTGACCAGCCTGGCGTTGCAATACGGTGTGCCGATGGAGGCGCTGGTACGGAAGTTTGCTCATCAGCGTTTTGAACCATCCGGCTTTACCAAAAATCCGGAAATCCGGAACGCTTCATCGATCACCGATTACGTTTTCCGCTGGCTGGCCATCCAGTTTATTCCTGGTTATCGCGAAAATAACTCGCCCAATCGGAATCAGCCGGAATTGGCAATTCCCGGCCTGCTCGAAGAACTGAAAAAAAAAGTAAATCGGCCGGTGCCTGAACTCGCCCTTGCCGAAGACACCGAAATTCTCGACGTGACGACCGGCACGGGCAAGAGCGGTAACGGCAATGGCAATGGCCACGGCGCGCACTCGCACGCAGCCGAAAGAAAGATAAAGACGCTCAGCGACTCCGTGGCGCACTTCCAGCAGGACGCGCCGACCTGTCCAAGTTGCGGTCACGTCGCCGTTCGTAATGGCGCTTGTTACAAGTGTCTGAATTGCGGTGAAAGTTTGGGTTGCAGCTAGCCGCAAGAATATTTGGAGCGAGGGAGCAAGAGCGATCTTGCTCCCTATTCTTCTCCCGCAAATGAGGAGGGATGCGTCGCGACCAATACTTATGACGAGATGCGTGAACTTTTCTCCTCTCTCCACGTAGTGGGGAGAGGCCGGGAGAGGGGTTCCTAATTAGACCGCCAATCGTGTTACCTCTGGAGACTGGCGCTTGTGCTAAAAGTACCGGTTCGATACGGCATCTCTCGGATTCAGTAAAAACGAACACTGGATTGACAAAATTGCTTATTTAAGGAATCCTTAAACCGTGAAGGATTTAGACATAATGACCGTCTCACGGGTGGGCCAAAGCACACTTCCGAAGTGGTGGCGGGACGTCTCCGGCCTTTCAGAGGGCGGGGTGGTGGAAGTACGATCCATGCGGGACGGCAAGAACAGCATCCTTCTAACACCCAAACCCGCTAAGCGCAGAGGAGCAGTTGGGCTGCTCAAACTGTTCTCCCGCTGCCCGACTCCGATTGCACCGCCAGCACGGCATGAGCTGCCCTTCAAGTGAGCTTTCTCGTTGACACCGACCTCTTGTCGTTGCTTGAGCGAAAGCAGGTGCCGTCAAAACTGGCGACATGGGTCCAAGACCACGAAGCTGAAATTTTTTTGAGCGTTGTCTCGATTGCCGAGTTGCAATTTGGGCTGGAGCATGCCCCGGCCACTCACAAAGCCAGCTTGGGTGCATGGCTTACCGATATCCGGCGGCGACTCGCATCAGCCACCGAAGAATTGACCGAGCCAGTGTTAGTCCGGTGGAAGGAACTGCTGTTTGATCTAAAGGCCAAAAACCGCACAATGACGTGTGAAGATTCTTTAATCGCAGCAACAGCCTTGCACCACGGCCATACGGTTGCCACTCATAATAGGCGACATTTTGAACCGGCAGGGGTTCAGACGATTGACCCTATGGCTTAACTATGAAGACTCAAACTGTAGTGACCAGTAAAGGGACCACGACCATCCCAAAAGAACTGCGCAGACGCGCAGGCATTTCGAAGGGAACGATCTTAAACTGGGAGTTGCGTGATGGCGGCCTATTTGCCAAGCCCAACGTAGAAACGCTCAAGCCTATGCAACGTCACATTCGTACCCGTGCCGGCGCATGGGCCGGGAAAATATCAGGTGTAGAATTGCTAAAGCGCACGCGGGGGTGAGTGTGGCAATATCAAGTGCTCTTTACATCTGTTTTGATGGTGAAAAGCCTCCTTTTTTTTGCATTCTGCGGCTTTACTGGAAGGCGGTTTTAAGCGATTATACCCGACAATGATTCTACGCTGGCGCGGGCTCGCCACCCTCCTGTTCATTCTTGCCGTTACCACCCGTATATACGGGGCCGGGAGCGGCTTTAATGTCGGTATTGTCGTAAACCAAAACAGCACCAACTCCATTCAATTGGCGAACTATTATTGCGAGCAGCGCCATATTCCGCCGCAGAACGTCATCCGGATTAATTGGTCCGGCAGCACCGTGGAATGGTCCCGCGCCAATTTCGAAAGCACGCTGCTCAATCCGCTATTGGCGACCCTGCAAAGCCGTGGTCTCACCAATCAAATCGAGTATGTCGTCCTGTCGATGGATATTCCTTACCGGGTGGTCGATGCGAACAACGCCACCTTCGGCGTGAACAGCAGCACCAGTCCGATCTTTTACGGATTCAAAACCGACGGCGTGCCTGGTGGCAATTCCTGCACATTGCCGTCGCAATCAGCCAATTCATATTCAGGCAAGGAAGAACCATTCAGCTCGCTCAAGCCAGCCACCGCGCCGACCAACTCCTTTCTGACGTCGATGATAACCTCCAGCAATTTGGCGCAGGCAAAACTTTTGGTCGATCGCGGTGTCAACTCCGACAGCACATTTCCAACGCAGCCGGTGTATCTCGGAAAGAGCGATGATATTTTTCGGAATGTCCGCTTTTACATTTTCGATAACACAGTTTTTGACAGCCAGGTAATTGGAGACGCGTCGATCGTACGAACAAATGTGAATCAGCCAACCGGCCTCGGGCTGATGCGCGGCTACATGAATGGCGTGCAGCTATTTACCGTCGATACCAACAGCTTCGTGCCCGGCGCGATGGCTGACAGTCTAACCTCCTTCGGCGGCAAACTTTTCGAGCCAAACGATCAAACGAGCTTGTTGAGTTTTCTTCAGGGCGGCGCATCGGGAAGCTATGGCGCAGTGGTGGAACCGTGCAATTACCTCGAGAAATTTCCCTCGTCGCAAAATTACTTTTACCAGGCTCCCGGGTTCAGCATTGCGGAATGTTATTACCTGGGCGTTACCAATCCGTATCAAGGCTTGCTCGTATCCGAGCCGTTGGCGGCGCCGTTCGCCCGACACGCCACTAGTGCGTGGTTGGGATTGCCGGCTGGGTCGGTTCTGACCGGAACGACCAACTTGTCCGCGCAGTTCGCTGCGAGTGACGCGCAGCATCCGGTGCAACAGGTTGATTTGTTTCTCGACGGTGCATTGGTCCAAACCGTCACCAACATCGCTCCGCGGCAGAACAATGCCCTTACCGTGTCATTGAACGGCCACGCTTTGACTTACACCGTTCCTGCCGCCGCAACGATTAAGAGTGTGACTACCGGATTAACCACGTTGTTAAACGCCAACTCGAACACGACCAAAGTCGCCGCCTATGCGCACGGTGACCGCGTCGAGTTGCGATCACTCGACATCACTCGCGCCGCGTCGCTTACGCCTGTTTCGACAAGCAATTCAATTGGTACCGCGTCTGCCCTGACCACCTCGGTCACGACGCTCCAAACGAACTTGCTGCCTACAACGGCTTATGGCTTGCGCTCTTACTTTGTCACGAATGCGCCGGCAAACGGCGATTATCTCCAGCTAACCGCGATCAAGACCAACGGGACCATCGTCAGCCTGTTCGCCACAAACGTGTTGAACTCGACCTTGTCCGACCTCGCCAAAACCTTGTTCAACGCGGTGAACTTGAGTGTGAATCTTTCCGGACCTGATGGCTTAATTGTCGAAGACATCAACATGCACGAGGACATTCCGTTCATCTATGGCAACAATGATCATTCGGGTGAGTTTAATATCCGTGCTCGGAGTCCCGGTTGGGCGCAGTCGCAAATTCAAGTGCGACTCTCGGGTTCTGCGACTTTCGCGATCACGCCTTCGACAACCAACCGTATCGACGAGAATGTGGCGGACTTGCAGCATCGCGGCCATCTCTACGTCACTGCCGGGGCGACCAATCTCACCGCGGCGTTCGGTTTTAATACCAGCACGCAAATGAACGGCTTTCATGAATTGACGGCCATCGCTTACGAAGGCAGTCACGTCCGGACTCAAAGCCGCGCAACCCAACAGGTGCAGATTTCCAACAATTCCCTAAGCGCAATTTTCACCACCGTCATTGGCGGCACCAATGCAGCAGTTGAAGGAACGCTGCAGTTTTCGATTGTGCCAAACACGCCGAGTATTTCGAGAATTGACCTCTTCAGCACCGGCGGGCTGCTGGGCAGCGTTAGCAATCAGCCGAGCGCATCGTTCTCAGTGGCAGGCACGAATTTGGGTGTCGGACTGCATCCCTTTTATGTGATCGTGACTGCGAACACCGGTATCCAATATCGTACCGAAACCAAGTGGATTCGATTGGTGGGCGCCGATTCGCCGTTCAATATCGCTGTTTCTGCACCGCCGGTCGTGCTGACCTGGTCGTCCACTGCGGGCCGGCAATACGACATCCTTAGCTCAACGAACTTAAGCATTCCTTTTCAAGTGTCGGACAGCCTCACGGCCACCAACTCGACTGCCGTCTGGACCGATACCAACACCCCAGCCTCCCAACGATTTTATCGCGTCAGGACCGCTAATTAGCTATATTGTGCGGTGACGCTATATTGGTTGAACGCTCATCCGATAAGGCGGTCTGAATACAACAATATGAATGATGCACGTGCCAAGGCGGGGATGCTTTCACTTCCTTTCGAGGGGAGTGCGGGAAGCTGGAGGCAAATCCGGCCGCAGCAAATGCTCACGTGCATGGCCTGTTTGGCCCTTTTGTGTCTTTTCGCCTTCTCGATCGAAGCGGCAGACGTCCTCAACTGGAACACTAATCGGAATCTGGTGTCGGCTGACATTACAGCCGGAAAGCTGCCGACCTTGCTCGAGGAGATTGCTGCCACTACCGGTTGGCAAGTGTTCGTCGAACCTGAGCTTGACCATACTGTATCCGCGAAATTCAAAAACCTGAAACCCGGTGACGCGTTGCACTTGCTTTTGGGTGAGCTGAATTTCGCTCTCGTGCCGGAGACCAACGCAATCCCACACTTGTTTGTCTTTCGCACCTCCAGATCCAAGGCCACTCAACTCGTCGCGCCGCTCAAGATCGCTAAAGGCGTCGGTCCGGCAAAAGCGATTCCGAACGAGCTGATTGTGCGGCTCAAGCCGGGCGCGAAAATCGATGACCTCGCCAAATTGCTGGGCGCAAAAGTCATTGGCCGCATTGATGGCTTAAACGCTTATCGATTGCAGTTTGACGATGCCGCCGCCGCCAATGCCGCTCGCGAGCAACTTGCCGGCAACAGCGACGTGGCTTCCGTCGAAAACAACTATTCCATCGATCGCCCGACCACCCCGCGCGAGGCGCTCTCCACAACCGTTCCGCCGCCGCACCTGCAACTGAATCCGCCGCCAGACAGCGGCAAAATCATTGTGGGCCTCGTCGATACGGCAGTGCAGCCGCTCGGGAATAATCTCGATGGGTTTCTACTCAAGCAGCTTTCTGTTGCTGGAGACGCCACACTGGATCCGAATTCTCCAACCCATGGCACCGCCATGGCCGAGACCATTCTGCGCAGTCTCGAAATGTCAACAAAGGGAAACACCTCGGTGCAAATCCTGCCGGTGGATGTTTATGGTCCCAACGAAAGCACCTCTACGTTCGATGTGGCGTTGGGTATCATTCAGGCGGTGAACAACGGCGCCAAAATCTTGAACCTTAGTCTTGGCAGCCCGGGTGATAGCCAGATGCTCAGCGATTTGATCAAGGAAGTGAGTGGCAAAAACATTCTGATTTTTGCTGCCAAAGGTAATGAGCCGGTCACCACGCCTTTTTACCCCGCGGCTGACCCCGGCGCCATCGCAGTTACTGCATTGGATCGCGGTCAGCTTGCGCCGTATGCGAACCTGGCGAATATTCCATCAGTCGGTGCCCCGGGCACCAGCGTCGTTTACTATAACGGACAACCCTACTATGTCGTAGGGACCTCCGTCTCCACTGCTTATGTCAGCGGCATGGCCGGTGGCTATATGGATGTAAGTCATAAGGGCACGAGTGACGCGCAAACCTTCATTCTGAACAACCTTTCCATCAAGCCGGGTGGCAAGTGAGCCCAAAAGCGGCTTGCTCCGGCCCGGCCAGCGCATAACGTATTGACGTGTGGTTTGTTGACCGACATTTCTTTCTGCTCGCGGTTGCCGTTTACGGCTTGAGCATGATTTATTCGGTTTTTCTGTGGCGAAAAGGTTTTCGCCAGGATAACCGGGTCAACTACTTCCTTTTGCTCGCTGCTTTCGGTTTGCACACCACCGCGATGGTTTTGCGGGGCGAAAAGTTAAATCGGTGTCCGGTGACCAATCTCTATGAAGTCACCAC
>WNFL01103451.1_pt1 | contig 14647 bp, 16 predicted proteins | sample 5400361 | NCBI WGS metagenome assembly WNFL01 (sample SAMN13153351, study PRJNA577476) | soil metagenome | isolation source: 40 cm soil on Douglas fir-dominated hillslope | place: USA:California | collected 2013-09-17
CGGAATTCCTTTCTGGAGCAAATCCCTTCGTTATGCCCTTCCCGTTGTATTGCTGCTGGGGGCAGGTATTTTTTGGTACCAAGACTATTCCGGCTACGTCTCGTCCAAGGTCAATGTACAGTCTGAATTGGCGTCCATCCACCCCGATCAACTGGCCGCCTATCTCAATGACCATGAAGTGACCACCGAAGACCTGGTGGAGACCGTCACCTGGACTTCGGATGATTTAAGCGATCTTGAAAACGCCGTCTATTCCACTTTGAATGTAACCCATCATCAACTTGAAGAGATTTTAAATGAATACGATGGACTTTGATAATTTTATGTCGATGCGAAAACTGATGCTGGTTGGACTGTTCTGCCTGAGTGGTTACGTCACCCTTGCCCAGGAAACTGAGCCCGAAAAGACCCCGGTGCAACAAGACTCCAAAGCGCAGGAACGTATTAAAAACCTCCGCATTGCGTACATCTCCGACAAACTGGGTCTTACCCCGGACCAGGCAGAGAAATTCTGGCCGGTCTATCGTCAATTTGTTCTGGAGCGCGCCAAACTTCGTATGGAACTAAAATCGGCGCAACTCAACATCAACCCCTCTCAGCCCGACCCTAAAAAACAGCAAGAGCTGATTGCCCTGGGATTGCAGATTAAACAAAAAGAACTAAATCTGGAAAAGGAGTATTCCAGCAGGCTTCTTCAAGTCATTAATGCCCAACAAATGCTAAATTTGCACAAAGCGGAGCAGGAATTTCGCTCCATGATCATTAGTCAACTTCAGCAAAGGCGGTTAATGCAGGAACGAAAAGAAAATTTCCGGGACAAAAATCAATTGTTGAAGCAACGGAACAAATAGATTCTTTGAATATCAATTTTGAGAAAAGCCTTCCTTGCCGCGCTCGTTCTCACTGGTTCAGCGTGCTTCTCTCCTACCCGGGGTCAGCACGCTGATTCGTTATTACTCCAATCGGATTCCCTGATTCGCGAACTGGACTCGCTGCTGAATTCGGAAGATTCTCTTTCACTCTTTCGCCTGATCGATAGTCTGATTCAAATGCCGTCCCAAATGGCAGTTCGCCTGGGGTACAATAGCAATATCGTTGCGACCAGCCGCACGCTGGGAATAAACCAATTCGGCCTTTCACCGGGCGTATCCTACTATCATAAAACCGGGCTGTATGCCGATGCTTCTACCTACTGGAGCAAGGAATACGATCCCGACCTTTATTTGTCTGTTTTATCAGGAGGGTATTTAAAAACCGTTGCCCGGCACTGGTCATTTCTTGTGGAATACAGCCACTATTTTTATTCTGCCGCGGGAACCAACACATATAATCCGTATACCAATAACGTCGGGGCCTCCAACTATTTTGTTTTGAAGCCGGTCACGTTTCGTATGGACTACTATTTCTATTTTGGTCAAAAGAATGCCCACCGGATCCAGCCGGGGCTCATGCTTACCCTGGAAAAAAAGAAGTGGCATAACCTGGATCGTATTCTGTTTTTTCCCGGTTTCAACGTACTTTTTGGAAGTGAAAATGTGATTACGGACTACATTTTCTACGCTGATTTTATCCAACGGTATCGCAAGAATAAAACGTTGCCGGCCAGCGCCCAATTGCCCTTATACTACACGCTCGCCAAAAATGTTTTCGGCGTAATGAATTATTCATTCGTGGCGCCGATCGCCGTGAGCAAAAAGCGGTGGACCTTTCTGGCGAGTTACACCTACAATATTCCCAAATCATTGCCCTACGAAGACTTAGGGCTGAAGGCGGGCGGGTATCTGTCCTTTAGCCTTACCCGGTACATTGGTTTTTAGTCCTAAGTCGATAGTATATAGTCGATAGTACATGGTCGATAGTACATAGTCAATAGTCTTGGGTTGGATAATTTAAATCCCGGCTACTATGGACTATCGACTTTAGACTATCGGCTTTAGACTATGGACCCGGGACGAGGGACTTTTTGATCTGACTCCATCTTTTGATACTTTTCTGACCAAATCAATCTGTGTATGATCAGCCGACTCCTTACCCTGCTCTTTCTTTCAAGCCCCTCCCTTATTGTAACAGCCCAGGACTACCGATGGCAGCAGCGAGTCGAATATGCAATGGATGTACGACTGGATGTTGTCGCCCACAAAGTTACCGGAACACAGAGATTGGTTTATTACAACAATTCACAGGATACCCTTACCAAAGTTTACTATCATTTGTTCTTCAATGCCTTTCAGCCCGGCAGCATGATGGATGTCCGTTCCCGGAATATCAGTGATCCGGATCGAAGGGTCATGGACCGTATCTCAAAATTAAAGGACGATGAGATTGGGTACCAGCATATTCTTGCATTAAAGCAGGACGGAAAGGAAGTTGGGTACAAGGTGGACCAGACCATTTTGGAAGTTGTCCTGGCCAAACCCTTGCTTCCGAGAACAAAGACCGTTTTTGACATGAAATTTGAAGCACAGGTACCTTTGCAAATAAGAAGATCCGGAAGAGACAACAGGGAAGGCATTGCCTATTCGATGACCCAGTGGTACCCAAAAATGGCAGAATATGATTTTCAGGGATGGCATGCCGACCAATATGTTGCCCGTGAATTTCATGGTGTTTGGGGAGACTTTGATGTTAGGATTTCCATCGACCGCAAATTTGTAATCGGTGGTACCGGCAAGCTTCAAAATCCCGATAAGGTCGGACATGGCTATGAAAACGCGGGGACGACGGTAAAGCAGCCTGAAGGCGAACTGCTCTGGCACTTCATCGCCAAAGACGTGATCGATTTTGCCTGGGCGGCCGATCCGGGTTATACGCACGACCGCGTCCAGGTCCCGGGAGGTCCCGAATTGCATTTTTTTTATCAGAAAAACGAGAGAACATCCGATTGGATAAAATTGCAAAGCGCCGTAATAAAGACCTTTCAATATCTCAACCAGCATTTCGGAAGGTATCCTTTTGATACCTATTCGATCATCCAGGGAGGCGACGGCGCTATGGAGTATCCCATGTGTACCCTCATTCTGGGAGAAGGTCAACTGAGCGGGTTGGTAGCCGCCGTGTCTCATGAAGTGGCCCACAGTTGGTACCAAATGGCACTCGCTTCCAACGAATCGCTCCACGCCTGGATGGATGAAGGTTTCGCTGATTTTGCGAGGGACGAATTCCTGGCCTCGGCATTTGGTGGAGAGAACCCACATCAATCGAGTTATCAACGTTATTTCAATTTCGTCAGCAGCGGGAGTCAGGAACCGGCCAGCCAACATGCGGATCATTTTAATACGAATCGCGCCTATGCCGCCGCCTCCTATGGCGTGGGGGCCGTATTTTTGGAACAGCTTAAATACCTTATCGGCGAGGCGCCCTTTTACGAAGGGATGATGCGTTATTACAATACCTGGAAAATGCACCACCCCGAACCCAATGATTTTCTACGGGTGATGGAAAAAGTATCGGGGTTGCAACTGCATTGGTATTACCGTTACTGGATCAACACAACAAAGCACATTGACTATGGTATTGGTGAAATTATTGAAAGGGATGGTTCGACGATGGTGACACTTCAATGCGTGGGCGAATTTCCGATGCCCGTTGATTTTCTGGTAACCTATAAAGATGGAACCGCTGAATTGTTTTATATCACGACGGACGAATTGATGGGACGCAAACCGGTCGAAGACTCCACTATTAAAAGGACCGACCTCGACGCCTGGCCTTGGGTCTACCCCACCTATACTCTAACGATCCGCCATCCTTCCCGGGAGATTGAGGATTTGGAGATCGATCCCCGGCAGAGAATGGCGGATGTCAATCGCAAAAACAACAAAGTGATCATGGCCGATCTCCATACCGCTTTTAAAGATCCAACGCGGTGATGTTCGGCGGACGAGCGCTTTGGAATAAAGGTTCCCTTTTCCATGGGACCAGCCACCTTACTCCTAACTTCCCATTCTCAGGGTATGGGCATTTGAACTCGCTGCCAGTTTTGTCAATATAGCCCGGGAATGGAACTCCCGGGCACATTATAAGTGGCATTGAGGACTACGATCGACAGTGATTCCGATCCTTGTAAGGAATTCCAGGAGATTGTACTTCAGCTCTATTTGGTTTTTTATTAAACTTGTGGGATGGAAAGAAAAGCAGAAATTCAAAAAACCATTTACGACAACGCCAAGAGTCATTTTCTGGGCAATTTCCCTGATTCCTTACCGATCGAACAGGCTTATGTTCATATCGGCATGTACCTCGGCTGGATCATCGACGAGGGCTTGTACTCCGACTATTTTGAGGAAGAAGCTTCGGGGCAAATCTTCCGTTTCAAAAGAAGGGAGATCTCCTGTACCATTCTGAGTGAAATATGGGATGGTTATCTTGGGTTTGAGCTTTTCAACCGCGAAGGCAATATGTTTACGTATTACTATTACGGGGGCGGGCTCTACCGGGCTGATTACGACGAACTTCTGGTCAGATCGCTGCCTTCCATTTACCACGTTACCGACAGTTGGGAGAATTATGAAAAGCTAAGACTCCGCATGTCCATGCGCTATCAGGATTGGAGAAAACTAACGGGGAACTAAATTGGTTCTTAGTTGCTGGTTCTTAGTTCTTGGGAGATGCTGCCCGGTACAAGTCATTGGAGCAACCTTAAGTCTGACCTTTCCCTACTGCCGACCAACCGCTTACTGCTTACCGTCTACTGCTTAGCGCCTATTGAATTTTGGCAAGTCCGCAACACTCTCCCGGAGAAACCGAAACTTTGCCCACTGCCCACTGCCTACTGCCTACTGCTTACTGCCTCCCGCTTACCTCCTACTGCTTTTGCCTACTATTGTCAACTGTCCATGAGAGACTATTGTATCACCTTCCCACTCTTGTCCAGAACGACCATCTTGCTGTCACCGGTGGAATTCGCGGTTTTCACGGAAAGTTCACTCGATGTCGGATCAAACGTTAGGGCAGCCGGCAACATATCAAACAAATAGGTGTGGCTCCATGCCAATCCGTCGGACCGGTAGATCTTTGCAATGACAACGGAAAATTTATCCTTTATTTTAGATTCGGAGTAAATCGCACCAAAATAGACTTGCCCTTTCTCATCTTTTGTCGTTAATCCCTTGATGATGGGTAAGTTCCTTTTGGTAAAATTGACTTTGTCCACCGGAAAACTTGCTTTCACATCGGGTGTGCGGGAAGGTGTCACGGTGAAGAAATAGCCGGTTGCCACAGAGTCGGCATAATGAAGGCCCAGCGTATGGTCGTCCGGGACCATGACCAGTAATTTATATTTGTTGTTTAGGGTTGTTTCATCGGAAAATAACGGGATAGAATCGGAAGCATAAATAATCCATTTCAGGGCTTGACTCTTATCTTCCCATTCCTTTTGTTTCTTGAGCCTTTCCCGATCGGCATAGTCATTGGTCGTTTTTACCAGGCTTTTCAGAACACCGATGGTGCCGTATGCACTCACAACAAAATCCTTATAGTTTTCACCTTCTTTATCTAAATCTTTTTTTAATAAAAGAGACGACAAACTGTCCAGTTTATAAATCAACCGCAGCTCTTGATCGACCCGATCCAATTGCAAACTCACATTGGTAGAATCCTTCAAAGGCTTGTTGGCAATCAATTGAGAGGCATAAAGAAGCTCCACGATTTTCATATCAAAGATGAGCTCCGGCAACGGCTCCGGATCAATTTTTTTTAAATTGGCAGTGGGCGACTTGTCAGAGAGCTGAATCAATTCATTTCTAATGTCAATGGAATCTTTCCTGAGCTTCTCCCGGCTCTTATTAATTTCAATATCGTAAGCGATCAGGCTTTCACGCATCGGATTGATCTCCTTTTCAATTGTCAGAATAGTACTTTGGGCCCACGATTTATAATCCCAAAGTCTAAGGTCATCTTGCGTAAAATCACACGGACTCGAACCGTCGTTCTTGAAATCTTTGATCGCCTGGGGATTAAGGATTTGGTTGTACCCCGTCTTCCCCAAAAGCTGCGAAGTCGATTTATAGTTTTTGAAGGTCATCAGGCAGGAATCAAAAGCGCTGACGATTCGATCCAGGGAGGCGACCGTACCTTCGTCCGAACGCAACAATAGTTCTTTTGGACCGGCGTAATTGCTTTGAAGGGTCTTAAATTCGCCGCTCGCTTTTCCGTACAAAGAATCGGACAAACGAAGGTATTCCTTCAGGGCGCCCGAGCGCGTCTTCCTCTCTTTTAATCCTTGTATTTTCTTCTCAATGTCAAACTGAATATCCGAAAGTTTAATCGCAAAGTCACCTGTTCGAAGGTCCCGCCGTTTATAATTTTCGTAATATTCATCGTTTCTCCTGATCTCTTTCTCGTCAATCTCCTTGTAGGCTTTTTCGTAAAACAGGACGGCCGAATCAATATGGTGTTGCAACCTCTCCGTCTGCTTCAGTACGTCATCTTTGTTTGACTTGTCCTGAAAAATCATCCCCATGTACATCAGGCCGTTGGGATGGTCAGGGTTATCTTTTAGGAATTTTCTCAAAAAAGGCTCCGCATCCGTATATTGTTTGCCATTCAGAAGCAAAAAAAGATCTTTGTACTTTACCTTTTGGCCGAACGAAACGACGGCAAAAAGGATCAGACTTAGTGACAAAAAAATGTTTTTAAAGCCCATTATCAAAGAAATTAGTTGTTCCAAGTTATCAAAATAAAGACATTTGACGAACAAGTTTTGAATAACAACTCAAGTTTCCAAAATGACAGGCAAACACGTTCAATTCGGTATGCTGGCGTTTATGGCCTTCGCGATGATCTTGTCGCTGAAGGGCAGCGCGTCATGGGGTGGTCTTTCTCTTGCTGGCCAATCCACCTTCATCAAGACCGGCTTGCCTGCCTCGTCACGACGGCCTTTAAGAAATGTACCCAACTTCGATTACAATTTTGCGATTAAGGATTTAGACGGCAATAAACTATCCTTCGAACAATTTAAAGGCAAAGTCATTTTCCTCAATCTCTGGGCTACGTGGTGCGGCCCCTGCCGCGCCGAGATGCCGGCCATCCAGGAATTGTACAGCGACGTCGAAAAGGACCAGATTGTTTTTGTTATGCTGTCCATCGATAAAGATTCAGACAAAGGGAAGATTGTTCGATACATTAAAAACAACGAGTTCACGTTTCCTGTCTATCAACCGTCGGGTCGCCTTACCAAACAATTGTGGGTGCCTACTATCCCCACTACCTTAGTGGTATCCAAAGACGGGAAAATTGTAGCCAAGGAAGTGGGCACGACTGACTTCAACACGACGAAATTTAAGCGGTTTATCCATGAGCTTGCTTCTAAATAACGATCGATGCTCGTCAGGATAACAGACATTCAGGTAAAAGATATTCGGTTTCCCACCAGCAGGTCACTGGATGGATCAGACGCCATGAATCCCGATCCGGATTATTCGGCAGCGTACGTTATCCTTAAGACCGATCATCCCAAGGGGTTAGAGGGCCATGGCCTTACCTTTACCATCGGCCGTGGCAATGAACTTTGTGTGGCCGCTATACGCTCCCTGTCTTATCTGGTCAAGGGCAAAACGCTCGAATCAATTACCCAAAACATGGCCGCTTTCTGGAAGATGATCACCGGAGACAGTCAGTTGCGCTGGCTGGGACCGGAAAAGGGAGTGATCCACCTGGCCACCGGAGCAATCGTCAACGCCGTATGGGATCTCTATGCCAAGGCTGAAAACAAGCCCCTTTGGAGATTGCTGGCAGACCTGTCTCCGGAAGAGATCGTTTCTTGTATTGATTTTACTTACATCACCGATGCGATTACACCCAACGAAGCGTTGGCCCTTCTTTCCAAAATGGAACCGGGCAAATCAGAACGAATTGACTACCTCCTGAAGCATGGTTATCCGGCGTACACCACGTCGGCAGGCTGGTTGGGTTATTCTGACGAAAAAATCCGCCGCCTTTGCCGGGAGGCCATAGCGCAAGGCTGGAAGCATGTCAAAATGAAAGTGGGCTCCGACGTGCAGGATGACATTCGAAGAGCCACGATCATCCGGGAAGAAATCGGACCTGACATGAAATTGATGATGGATGCCAACCAAAAATGGGACGTCGACCAAGCCATTGCCAACATGAAAGAACTGGCTCAATTTAATCCCTGGTGGATTGAAGAACCCACCAGCCCCGATGACATCCTGGGCCATGCCACGATCCGGAAAGCTATTGCTCCCATTAAAGTGGCCACCGGCGAACATTGCCAAAACCGGGTCATTTTCAAACAGTTACTACAAGCCGGCGCCATTCACTTCTGCCAAATCGATGGGGCGCGGGTAGGTGGAGTCAATGAAAATCTTGCCATCCTGCTGATGGCTGCTAAGTTTAAAGTTCCGGTATGTCCTCATGCCGGCGGAGTAGGCCTCTGTGAGTATGTTCAACATCTGTCCATGTTCGATTTTATTTCGGTTACCGGTTCGACGGAAAACTGTTTGATCGAATACGTTGATCACCTGCACGAGCATTTTCTGGATCCCGTCAGGATCCAGGACGGCTGTTATTTGCCACCCCGTTTACCGGGCTATAGCATTACGATGAAAAAGAAATCGCTGGTGGATTACGAATTCCCGATAGGTAAGGTTTGGAACAATTAAAAAATCATTCAATGCTTTTTAGTTTACAAAACAAAGTAGCGGTCATTACGGGAGGGGGAAGCGGTATTGGCAAGGCCATTGCCGAACGTTTTGCCTCGCAAGGCGCCTGGGTATTCATCGTCGAGTTGAATGCCTCCGCGGCAGAGGAAACGGTTAAATTGATTGTCTCCAATAAAGGAAAAGCGAAAGCCTATGCCTGCAACGTTTCAAATCAACGCGACGTACTGGAAGTTTTTCAATCCGTTACCAAAGAATCGGGACGGATTGATATCCTCGTCAACAGTGCAGGGATAGCCAGTATTTCAAAACTTGAAACCACCTCCGAATCCGACTTTGAAAAAATATTTCAGGTCAACGTGAAAGGCACCTACAATTGCATGTATGCGGCCATTGCGTCCATGAAAAAACAACGGAAGGGCGTGATCCTCAATTTGTCGTCCGTCGCTTCTCAATTAGGGCTACCCGACCGGTTTACCTACAGCATGAGCAAAGGGGCCGTGTTGGCCATGACGCTTTCCGTTGCAAAGGATTATATTCAAGAAGGGATCCGTTGTAATTGCATGTCCCCGGGCCGGGTGCATACTCCATTTGTCGATGGCTTTATAAAATCAAATTACCCGGGAAGGGAACAGGAGATGTTTGAGAAACTTTCAAAGACGCAACCCATTGGACGTATGGCCAAGCCCGAAGAAATCGCCAACCTGGCATTGTACCTTTGCTCGGACGAGGCCGCCTTTGTTACCGGCAGCGATTACCCCATCGATGGCGGATTCATCAGATTGAACACTTGATGTGGAAAGAATCGATTCACACCAACATTTCTGGAGGTTTGATCCCGTTAAGGATGCATGGATCACTCCCGATATGGAGGCCATTCGAAAGGACTTTCTTCCCGATGACCTTCGCCCCTTGCTTCGCACCGCCAAAATGGATGGATGTGTGACAGTGCAAGTCGATCAGTCGGCAAAGGAAACATTAATGCTGCTTCGGCTTGCAGATCAAAACCCATTCATCAAAGGAATTGTAGGCTGGGTAGACCTCCGGTCTCCGGGCGTGGTTGACCAGCTGGCCTTTTTGAGTCAATACAAGAAACTAAAAGGGTTCCGTCATATAGTTCAGTCGGAACCTGACGGGTTTCTCCTCCAAAAGGACTTTCTTCGCGGGATCAAATCACTGGCCGATTTCGATTACACCTACGACTTGCTCGTCTACCCCCGGCAGCTTCCTGAGGCCCTGACGTTTGTACGCCAATTTCCGGATCAGAAGTTCGTGTTGGATCATCTCGCTAAACCGGGCATCAAAGACGGCGGTCTTGAGCCCTGGAAAAAATACATCTCCCATTTGGCATCCGCAGACAACATTTACTGCAAACTTTCGGGGATGGTTACGGAGGCCGATTGGAAAAAATGGGAACCCTCCGACTTCCGACCCTATCTGGAAGTCGTATTCACCTATTTCGGACCACAGCGACTTTTATACGGCTCGGACTGGCCGGTTTGTCTCCTGGCTTCGACGTATCAGCAGCAGCTCTCCATTGTAGAGGACTTTCTCCACCCGCTCTCGCCTTCCGAAAAACAAGGCATCCTGGGTGAAAATGCCGTTCAATTTTACAATCTTTAATTCATGGATCTTCATCTCACCGGTAAAGTTATTATTGTGACAGGCGGGGCCAGAGGCATTGGCGAAGCGATCGTACACTTGATTGCGGCCGAAGGGGCCTATCCGGTGATCATCGATAAAGATGAAGAGGCCGGAAAGAAATTGGTGGCTGGAATTTCATCCCGGTCTCTCCTTTTATCAGCAGATTTGAATTCGCCGGAATCGTGCCAACACATTGTCGGCCAGGCGGTCCAACATTTTGGCAAAATAGACGGACTGGTGAACAACGCCGGCGTCAATGACGGTATAGGTCTTGAGAATGGCACGCCATCAAAATTTCGTGAATCGCTAATCAGCAATGCAGGGCATTACTACTCCATGGCGCATTTCAGTCTTCCCTATCTTAAAGCAAGCAAGGGCAGCATCGTCAACATAAGTTCGAAGACGGCCCTAACCGGTCAAGGAAATACGTCAGGGTATGCCGGAGCAAAAGGCGCTATCCTTGCGTTCACCAGGGAGTGGGCGGTGGAACTCCTTCCTTACCAAATTCGGGTGAATGCTATCGTTCCTGCTGAAGTTTGGACGCCCATGTATGCCTCCTGGATTCAATCCTTTCAAAAACCGGAAGAGAAACTAAAGACCATCAACGACCGGATCCCGTTGGGAAACAGAATGACCACACCCCAGGAAATTGCCAACATGGTTGTCTATCTTCTTTCTGATCGGGCAAGCCATATCACCGGGCAGTGGTTGCACGTAGACGGCGGGTATGTGCATCTGGACCGGGCGATTAATTAATTTAAGGTTTAGTTTAAAATTCAAGATTCATGCCTGTACCCATCACGCAAGCCACGAGCAACTCACAACCCGATCCCAGCAGCAAAACGTATTTATTGCCATTCATTTTAGTTACCAGTTTATTTTTTCTATGGGGCATAGCCAATAGTTTAAACGGAACCCTCATCAAACATTTTCAAACGGCCCTTAATCTCAATCGCGCCCAAGCGGGAATTGTCGATTCCGCCTTCTACATCGGATACTTTGTGATGGCACTGCCCGCTGCCTTTACCCTCAACCGGATTGGGTACAAGAAAGGAATACTGATTGGATTGTTACTGTTTGCCCTTGGCGCCCTGCTCTTTTACCCGTCCGCCGAGATGAGGGTTTACGGGTTTTTCCTTTTCTCCTTGTTTATCATAGCCTGCGGACTTGCATTTTTAGAAACGGCAGCGAATCCCTATGTGACCGTTTTGGGCGATCCCGCAAAAGCCGAGAGCAGGATCAACTTTGCGCAATCGTTCAATGGACTGAGCACTATTTTAGGTCCCGTGATTGGTAGCTTATTTATCTTTTCCGACCGCGAGTACTCCAACCAAATTCTCAGCGAAATGCCTGCTGATCAGGCGGAGACAATTCGAATTGCTGAGGCTCACTCTGTTCAAATACCCTATTTAATAGTGGCCGGGGTAGTGCTTTTGGTGGCTATCCTTTTTGCAATAACGAGCATGCCAGAAATCGGAGCTAAGGAAGAGACACATGCTTCTTTAAAAGGTATTTCCAGGCATAAGCATTTGGTGTATGGAATACTGGCCCAATTCTTTTACGTTGGCGCTCAGGCCTCCATTTGGGGATACTTTGTTGATCTCAAACTTCATTTTGCAAGGACAGAGAATCTAGGAATCGTTCAAATGATCTACAGGTTTTCGGGTGATATCACTCCTACCCAGGCAGCCAGTTATCATGCATCGTTCGCATTCATCATGTTCATGGTTGGCCGGTTTGTGGGAACATGGCTGCTTACCAAATTCAAGGCCAGTAAACTGTTGTCATTTTATGCCGCCGCATGTCTTGTTTTGCTTGGGTATGGATTCATCGGAAGTGGATTGCTTGCCGTCGTAGCCATCACCCTTACGTATTTCTTTATGTCCATTATGTTTCCTACTATTTTTTCCCTTTCCATAAAGAACCTGGGGGCGCAAGTAAAAATTGGTTCCGGCCTGGTGATCATGGCCATTGTCGGAGGAGCTGTGCTTCCACCCATCACGGGCCTCCTGTCGTTGGGTGGCATCCAAAATGCTTTGATCATTCCGTTGATCTCTTTCGGGGTCATTCTGTTCTTTGGATTGAGAGGATATCGTGTAAAGGAATCATGAAACGCCACTGCCTCGCCCTGGATCTAAAAGACGACCCAAAGCTTATCGCTGAATACGAGACCCATCACAAAAATGTCTGGCCTGAAATTCAAAAAAGCATCCTGGATGCCGGCATTCAAAAGATGGAAATCTACCGGACAGGCAACCGCTTGTTCATGATCATGGAAACAAACGATTCATTTTCTTTCGAGCAAAAAGCTAAAGCCGATGCGGCCAATCCAACGGTTCAGGAGTGGGAACGCCTCATGTGGAAATATCAGCAGGCCTTGCCGATGGCCCGGCCAGGAGAAAAGTGGATCATCATGAACAAAATAGTTGAATTATGAGCGATGAGATCATCTTGTTTTCGCCATCCTATTTGCAGGATTTTACGGCGCAGGTTTTCCTGCATTTCGGCATCTCCAAAAACGATTCGGTGCTGGCTTCCGAAGTGCTGTCCCTCGCCGACGTTCGGGGCATTGACTCGCACGGTGTAGCCCGCCTCCACACCTATTTTGAGATGCTAACGCTGGGCAGAATCAACACCCACCCTGCCGTCAAGATTATTCGTGAACGCAAGAGATCGTTGGTCCAAAAGCCAACGCGATCGCCATGGACAAAGCCGCCCGGTTTGGTTCCGGATGGGTGAGTGTCTGCAATACCAACCATTATGGGATCGCTTCCTATTATTCGTTGGAGGCATTGGAGAGAGACATGATCGGCTGGTCCATGACCAATTCAACCAAATTGGTTGCTCCCTTGTGGGGTGGAGAGCGGATGTTGGGCACCAATCCGATTTCTATCGCTTTTCCCGGATTGAAGAATCTGCCGATCGTCATCGATCTGGCTACGAGCGCTGCAGCGTACGGCAAAATAGAAATTGCCAAAAGAAAAGGAGAACCGGTGCCAAGGGGTTGGATCATCGACAACCTGGGTGAGATGAGTACGGACCCTAATGACATGATCAACGGGGGCGCACTTCTTCCGCTGGGTTCGGAACGCGAACTGGGGGGACATAAGGGCTATGCGTTGTCGGCCATGGTGGATATTCTCACCGCCGTACTCAGTGGAGCCAACTGGGGTCCCTTTGCTCCGCCTTTTGCGTTGCGCCAGGAAATCCCCGACCGGAGCGTGGGCAAAGGTATCGGTCATTTTTTTGGAGCAATGGAAATTGATGGCTTCATGGATGTAACCGAATTCAAAAAAAGAATCGACGAATGGATTGAGGTATTCCGAAACACCAAGCCCGCGAAGGGAACTTCAGGGCCATTGATTCCGGGCGATCCCGAGCACCGAGAAGAAGCCAAGCGCAGAAAAGAGGGCATCCCTCTAATCCCCGCTGTCGTCAATGATTTGTTAGATGTATCAAAGCAAACCGGAATACCCTTTAAAGTAAGTTAGCCTTCACGCAAAGGGCGCAAAAGGAATTGAAATTGATAGGAGCAAATAAGAAGGTTCCCATAAGCCTCCGTTCTTAGCGTACTTTGCGTTTTCTTAGCGCTCCTTGCCAGAACACTTTTCAAAGCAGCGTCTTCAGTCTCTCGCGAACTTCCTCCATACCCGTACTGGCTTTCTCGGCAATGAAATGAATGTGGGGCATCGGGCGGACATCGGGAATTTTCGGGTCTATAATGAACTTGGGGACATCCGTCCCTACGTAATCAATCAAACCCGCTGCCGGGTAAACAATCATAGAAGTCCCTACCACTAAAAAGATGTCTGCCCTGGAAGCAATTTCTCCTGCGGTCTCCATCTCCGGCACCATCTCGCCAAACCAAACAATGTTAGGCCGGAGCTGCGATCCTTTTTCGCATTGGTCGCCCCACTTCAGTTCCCATCCTTCAATAGGATAGATCAGGCTTTCGTCCGCTGTGCTGCGCGATTCAAATAAACTTCCATGAAGGTGGATAACGCGGGAAGACCCGGCGCGCTCGTGTAGATTGTCCACGTTTTGTGTGACTATGGTGACGTCGAAATCCTTTTCGAGTTCCACCAGGATCTCGTGTCCGCGGTTGGGTTTGACCTCCAGCGCTTTTTTTCTGCGTTGGTTATAAAACTCCAGGACCTTGGAGGGGTTTCTTCTCCATCCCTCCGGAGTCGGCACATCTTCTACCGGGTATCCTTCCCACAGCCCACCCGAGTCGCGGAAGGTCGGAATTCCACTTTCGGCACTGATGCCGGCTCCGGTCAAGACAACTATTTTTTTCACCTACTCAATAAGGATTGGCGCTTAGCTCCCAGCGCTTAGCGCCTGGTAGATTGGTATAAACCTCAAAGACTCTTTGATTAGAGAAC
>WNFL01413404.1_pt2 | contig 14647 bp, 10 predicted proteins | sample 5400361 | NCBI WGS metagenome assembly WNFL01 (sample SAMN13153351, study PRJNA577476) | soil metagenome | isolation source: 40 cm soil on Douglas fir-dominated hillslope | place: USA:California | collected 2013-09-17
GTCGAGCGAGTCGTTGACGCCCATGCCGGTCGTGTACCAGGCACCCAGGCTCGAGTTCTGGCCGATCTCCTTGCCCAGGTCCGCCTGCGCGGTCGGGTCGCCGAAGTCGTTGAAGAAGTTGTTCGTGCCCAGGCCGGGCGAACCCAGACCGCGGAAGTCGACGCCGATGTCCTCGAGGAAGTTGTCCTCGACCTTGAGGAAGCGCGCCTGGATGTCGACCATGATGCCGGTCGCCTCGCGCAGGTCCTCGAGCAGCTTGCGGATCTGCTCGTGCACCTCGGGCGTCTGGTGCACGACCATCGTGCCGCTGGGCGTGATGCGCAGGCTGTTCTGCGGATCCGCGTCCCACGAGCCGACCGCGACGTTGTTGCGGATCAGCGTGTCGAGGTTGTCGGCCGTGACGATGTTCGACTCGCGCTCGGTCTTGTCCTCTTCCTGCAGGTTCGTGCCGCCCGAGGGCGAGACGTTCATCTCCTTGCCGGGGAAGTCGGGGATCGGGTGGATCAGGTCGCGGACCTCGTAGGTCTGGAGGATCTGGCCGCCCTTCATCTCGTCCTTGGTCACGAACTTGACCACGCCGTCCTCGACCTTCCAGCGCAGGTTCTCGTGCGTCTCGGCGATCAGGTCGAGCACCTTGCGCACGCTGCGCTGGGTGTCGAGCTTGAGCTTGATCGTCTTCTGCTCCTCGTCGAGGTCGGTGTTGGCCTTGGGCGTGATCACGAAGTTCACGCCGGTGATGCTCTGCAGGTAGGCCGCCACGTCGGCCAGGGCCGAGCCGCCGCCCTCGGGCGTCTCGAAGCGCGGGGCGAAGCTGACCGAATCGAGCCGGTCGAGCACGCGCTGCTTGTCCGCCGCCGTCCCGGTGTCGAGGCTGGCGAACTCGAGCGGCTTGCGCTCGCTGACTTCCTTCCAGCGCTTGGGGTCGTCGAACACGAGCGCGTCGTTCTGCGGCACGTTCATGGTGTCGACTTCCTCCATCGTGCGCTGCCACTGCTCGCGGTAGTTCTGGCGCGTGGACTCCTCGACCTTGGCGTGGCGCGCGTCGCGCGCGATCTGGCGCAGCTCCTTGGCGGCTTCGTTGGTGGGCTCGATCAGCAGGATCTGGTCGCAGTAGCCCTCGGACTTGTCGAATTTCTCGTTCAGGAAGGCGCCGTTGGCGTTCTGGTAGAGCGAGCGCAGCACGTTCTCGCGGTAGTTCCGCTCCTCGGCCTCGCGCTTCTCCTTCTCGGCGCGCGCGGCCTCCTCGGCCTTGCGCTGCTTCTCGCTCGCCGCCTGCTGGGCCATGTCCATGGCCCGGTTCAGCTCGCCCGTGACGATCTTCTCGTCCAGCGAGTCGGTGGCGATCAGCGGGTTGTAGCGCAGGATCATCTGCGCCTGGCGGAGGTGGTCGATCGCGGAGTCGAGCTCGCCGGCGCGCAAGGCGTTCTCGCCGGCGATCTTCTGCTCCTCGGCGGCCATGCGCGCCTGGGCGCGGCGGACCATCGTCTGGCCCGCCGAGTCCTGGATCAGGGCGGCCGCATCGGAGTAGCGGTCGCCGAGCAGCGAGCGCACGGTGTGGAGCTTGTCGCGCGCCGCCTGGCTCGAGGGATCGAGCTCCAGCGCCGAGGAGAAGGACTCCAGCGCCGCACCGAGGTCACCGCGCTCGAGCTCCGCGTCTCCGCGCTTGAGGTAGTCGCCTGCGAGCGCGGCGCGCTGTGCCTGTTGGCGCTGGTAGCGCTGCGCATCGGCGTCGAGGCCGGGCGGCTGTTGCGCTTCGGCTCCGGCCTGGCCGGCGGGCAGGGCGACGACCTCTTCGCCGCCTCCCGCGGCCTTCGGATTCGGGTTGGCCTGGGAATCCGGGGCGCTCGGTTGCTTTGCCGGGTTCGAGTGGCAGGAGCAGGGGAACGCCGCCAGGAGCGGGAGGAGCATCTTCCTCAACTGCATGTTTCGAAGGCCTTGCCTAGGGAGTCGGCGGCAGCATGGCGCGACCCAGGGCGGGACGCACCGAGACCGGATCAGGGATCCGCCGCGGTGCACCGACTTCTGGGGGGCGTCGACGTCGCTGCCAGGGGGGGAGGGTCTGGTTCAGGGGAGACAGGAACGAACAGCGGGACGGGACTACCCGCACGCGCGGGGCTCGTTGTCCGTGACGTCCGCGACATCAGGTGGAAAACAAGTGCCCGTGCATCCGGGGGGAACGGTCTCGGCGCCGCGGAGCAGCTCCTCCGCGTGGGCGCCGCGCGCCCTCCGACGGCTCCGGAGATCTCCGATTTCGTGCTCGAGTTGAGTGAAGAGCGGGCGGGGATCCTACCTGCGGGTCTCCATACGGTCAACGAGGCCGCGGGCGGCTCGAAGGTTTCCCCAGGGCGCGGGCTATCGAGGCAGGGGGAGAAAGTTACCGGGCCTCGCCGAGCGATCCGCCGCCTGGACGGGCCGGGACGGGCATCCCGAGCACGCCCATCGCGAGCTGGATGTCCTTCCAGCACTCTTTCTTCTCGCCCGGGCTGCGCAGGAGGTAGGCCGGGTGGTACGTCGGGACGATCTGGCGCCCGTCCTTCGCGTGCACCTGGCCCCGCATCGCGCCCATGGAGGCTTCGACGCGCAGGACGTGCATGGCTGCATGGCGCCCCAGGGGCACGATCACGGCCGGATCGAGGAGCTCGACCTGGCGGTCGAGCCAGGGGGTGCAGGTGGCCTTCTCGGCCGGCGTGGGCTCGCGGTTGTCCGGCGGGCGGCATTTGAGCACGTTCGCGATCGCCACCTCCTGCCGCGGGATGCCCATGCCCTTGACGATGATGTCGGTCAGGAGCTGGCCCGCACGCCCGACGAAGGGCACGCCCTGGCGGTCCTCGTCGGCTCCCGGCGCCTCCCCGACGAAGAGCAGCTTGCGCGCTGCCGTCCCGTCCATGAAGACCGTCTGCGTGCGGGTCTTCGCCAGGCCGCAGGCCTCGCAGCGGCTCACGCAGGCGCGCAGCGTCGCGAGATCGGGCGCTGCCGAAGCCTGGGCGCGGACGTCCTCGGCGGTCCGGGCCGGGCCCTCCGGGAGCTTCGGCTTCGGCCGCGGCAGCTCGCGCCGCCCGAGCGCCTGCTGCCGGCGCGCGGCGCGGCGCGGCTGGCTCACCTCGATCCCGAGGATAGCGCCGCGGCGCGTGGATGCCACAATCTGGAGCTCGATGCGCGCCCACTCGCTCGGCCTCGTGCTCCTCGCACTCCTCGCAGCCTGCGGCAGGGAGGAGCCGGTGCAGGCCACAGTCCACGAGGTCCAGGCGCCCAAGCCCTGGCCGCGTGTGCACACGCCCGAGCTCGACGCCTTGCGCAAGGCGCTCGACCTCGGTCCGCTCGCGGATGCCGAGCGCCTGATCGACTGCGCTTCGGCCGCGGGAGCCGAGCAGCTGCTCTTGCGCGCGCGCCTCGCGGCCGCGCGCGGCCGGGGCATCGAGGCCTTGCGCCTCGTCGAGCAGGCGCGCAGCGCCGATCCCAAGGATCCCAGCGTCTACGCCGCCGCGGCCGAGATCTACGCTTCCGCTGACGGCTTCGAGTCGGCCGTGCACGAGATCGTGCGCGGCGAACAGCTCTGCGGCCCGAGCGCCGAGTTCCTGCGCGCACGCGGGATCGTCTCGCTCTCGCGCCAGGGCAGCGCCGCCAAGGGCCTGGCCGAGCTCGAGGAAGCGCGCAAGGCCGATCCCGATCTGCCCTTCGCGCTGCGCGCGCTCGGCCAGGCGCACCTCCTGGTCGGCAAGCTGGCCGCCAAGGACGAGCACGCCGCCGCGGCCCTCGAGCATGCGCTGCTCTCGGTCAGCTTCGATCCGGGCGAGATCGACGCGCAGCGCTTCGTCTCCGAGTGCCAGGCGGCGCGCGGCGACTTCGACGCGGCGCTCTCCGTGCTGCGCCGGCTCGTCGAGCAGGGCCAGCCGCTCACCTCCGAGCTGGCGCTGATGGAGAAGCGCGCCGGCGTCGCCTGCCTGCTGCGCCAGGAGAAGTCCGGCGCATTGGCGCACTTCCTCGAGGCGCGTGCGCGCGGCCTCTCCGACGCGGAGCTCTCGACCGGCGCGCGCCTGCTGGCCGAGACCTCGGGGTTGCACCTCGACGCGGGCGTCGAGGCCCTGCAGAAGGGCGAGCTCGAGCGCGCCGAGCAGGAGTTCCGCAGCGCGCTGGTCTACGACGCCGATTCGCTCGCGGCGCAGAACCACCTGGCGGTCGTGCTCTACCGCCGCGAGCGCTTCGCCGAGGCGGTCGCGCTCTGGGAGGGCGTGCTCGCGACCGCGCGCGCCGAAGCGCTCGAGCTGCCCGACCCGGTGCACATCAACCTGGCCGCGGCCCAGCGCGCCGGCGGCGATCCCGCGGCTGCGCGCGCGACGCTCGAGCAGTACCTCAGCGCGTCGCCGCAGGGAAAGTGGTCGGAGCAGACGCGCGCGGCCCTGGAGCGCCTCGATCACTAGCGCCTGGTATCGGCCCGGCGTATCCTGCGTTGGATTCCCACCTGCCCATTAGGAGTTTCGCCATGCGCCTCTTCTGCCTGCGCCTCGCCGCCATCCTGGCCCTCACGCTGTGCGCCTTCGCACAGCAGGTCGACGAGACGCTCACGCTCAACCAGAAGATCCTCGCTGCCGTGTTCGCCGAGAAGTGGGACGAGGCCATCGGCCTCTTGGGCCAGCTCGACAAGCTCCAGCCCGAGAACAACGGGACGGCGTACAACTACGCCTGCGTCTACTCGCGCAAGGGTGACGTGGACAAGTCGGTCGAGTGGATCGACAAGGCGATCCAGTGGGGCTGGGGCGGCGGGAAGGGCGGCATCGCGGTCAAGGACTCGCCGACCGCGGTGCAAGTCTGGCACTCCGAGATGCTGGAGAAGGACGCGGACCTCGAGAACCTGCGCAAGGACGCGCGGTTCGCGAAGCTCCTGGAGCGCGCCAAGGCGCTCCAGAAGCGCGTCGAGGAGTACACCGCTGGGCCCGCGCTCTACGTGCCCGAGAAGCTGAAGGACGCGCCCGAGCAGGCCGTGCTGGTGGTGCTCCACGAGCAGGGCGGGAGCAAGGACGCGACGCTCGCGGCCTGGAAGGGGCTCGCCGACGAGCTCGGCTGCGCGCTCGCGGTCCCGGCTGCGCCCTATCTGCTGCGCGAAGACGCCAGCCGCGGCTGGAGCTGGATCGACGACATGCGCGTGTTCGTGCTCGCGGCCCGAACCGCCGACTACCAGAAGACGGTCTTGGCGGCCGTGGACGCGCTGCGCAAGCAGAAGAAGCTCGCCGCGGGCAGGATCTGGATCGCAGGCGAGGGCCAGGGCGCGACGCTGGCGCTCGTGACCGCGCTGCACAACTCGGGGGTCTTCACGGGTGTCGCCGTGCTCGACGCCGACGTCGTCCCGGCCCTGACCGGCTACAAGGTGCCGACGGCCAAGACGAACGGCCTGCGCCTCGAGGCCCGCTTCGACACCAACCGCTGGAAGGCGCGCGCGAGCGGCGAGTCCCCGAAGAAGCTGGTCGAGGGCTGGGCCATACCCGGCTCGACGCTCGAGCTCGCGGAGCTCAAGGACGCCGCCGGCCGCCACGCGGCGCTCGTCGACGCCCTGCGCGCGCTGGCCAAGGCCGCGGATGCGGCCGCGAACACCACGCCGGCCGTGGCGCCCAAGTAGTCCGCCAGGCCTGCCGCACCCCGCGCGCTTCCGCGCATGGTCGAGTCCCTCGTCAGAACGCTCGCAGAGGTGCGCCGGGAGCCGCGCAAGGGCCTGCATGTCCTGCTCGAACTCGCGCGGGGCATGTTCGCCCGGCTGCGCTGCAAGCTGGCCGGCAAGCAGGTGAGCTTCGGCCGCAACTTCCGGATCATGCCCGGGGGCCGGCTGGACGTCCAGGGTCGCGGAAGGGTGGTCTTCGGCGACGACGTGCGCATCGGGATGACGGTCACGCCCTGGACGGACACCGCGGAAGCGCTGATCGAGATCGGCAATCGCGTGACGCTCAACGGCACGCGCTTCGGCTGCCACAAGTCGATCCGCATCGGCGATCGCTGCATGATCGGCGACTGCCGGATGATGGATTCGGACTACCACGGCACCGATCCCGAGGCGCGCGACCAGTTCGAGGTGGCGCCGATCGAGGTCGGCGCGAACGTCTGGATCACGATGCAGTGCATCGTGCTGAAGGGCGTGACGATCGGCGAGGGCAGCACGATCACGGCCGGATCGGTCGTGATGCGCGACGTGCCCGCGAACAGCATCTACGGCGGCAACCCGGCGCGCTTCATGCTGAGCGCCCTGCGCAGCGAGAACCGCGCCTGACGCGCGCACCCGCCCGGCATGCAGCCCAGGAGGTACTGGTCGACGCTGGCCGCGATCGCGCTCGTCGCGTTCGGATTGCGCCTGTCCGTCGCCGCGCATTACCAGGGACTCTCCGCGCCGCCCAAGGCCGAGGCCAACCCCGACCAGGTCGACTACGAGAACCTCGGCCGGCGGCTCGCCGAGGGCGACGGGTACACGCGCGCGGACGGCACGCCTACCGCCTTCCGCCCGCCCGGCACGCCGATCCTGATCGAGATGGTCTACGCTGCGTTCGGCGAGGACCGCGGCGCCGTGCGAGTGGTTTTCTGCCTCCTCTCGGCGCTGACCTGTCTCTCGGCCGGGATGCTCGCCGCCGCGGCCTTCGGCAACCTCGCGGGCCTCGTCGCCGCTCTGCTCCTGGCGCTGCTGCCGAACCACCTCTACTACGCGCAGCACATGCTCTCGGAGGCGCCCTTCGCGCTGGCGATCACGCTGGCCTGCCTGCTGGGCGTGCGCTCGATCCCGCAGCGCGGGCAGTGGATCCTCGATCTCGGCGCCGGACTGCTGTTCGGCCTGGCCTTCCTGACCCGGCCGCAGTCGGCGCTGTGCGTCCCGCTGCTGGCCCTGCTGGCGCTCTCCGCGGGCAGGCGCGCGCGCCGGGCGGCGCTGCTGCGCTTCGCGCGCGTGGCCGCGGCCTTCGCGCTGGTCGTCCTGCCCTGGTCGGTGCGCAACCAGGTCCAGCTCGGTACGCTCGCGCCGACGACGCTCAGCGGCCACGTCTTCTGGGGCGCGCACAATCCGGTCGTCGCCGCCGATCCGGACAAGGTCGGCGACTGGATCCCGGTCGAGGGTCTGGTGGACGCCCAGCACCCGCTGCCCGCCGGCGAGCGCGCGGCCTCGCGCGCGGCCTGGAGCTACGGCCTGCAGTTCGTGCGCGACCATCCGGGCCAGATCCCGCGCTTCCTCTTCTGGAAGCTCGTACGCCAGTATTCGGCCTTCCAGCCCACGCCCAACCGGCTGGTGTACTGGACCTTCGCGATCGCCTGGCTCGTGCTCGGCCCGCTCTGCCTGGCTGGCGTCCTGGTCGGCTGGCGGCACGCGCGGGCCGAGACGCTGCTGCTGCTCGTGCCGCTGGTCTCGACGCTCGTCACCGGGCTCGTCTTCTACGGCTCGGGTCGTTTCCGCGACGCGGATGCCGGGCTGTACGTCGTCTTCGCAGCCGGCGCGCTGACGGCCGTCGCCCCGCGCTCGTGGAGGCTCTGGGCCGGCGAGGGGTCGGCGAGCCAGCCGAGCGGTTTTCAGCTCCCGCTGTTGACCGTCTTGGCCCTCGCGCGTAGGCTCTGCTGCCTTTTTCAGCGCCATGGTGCTCCGCAAACCCAACCTGCTCGACGCATTCCAGGCCTCCGCGCCGGAGGGCAAGAAGGCGCCGCCCGGCAAGCCGCCGGCCTCGGCCGCAGGTCCCTTCGCGCACGAGCCGGCCGCGCCGAAGATGCCCGCGACCACGCGCAGCCTCTGGTCGCAGATGGCCTCCGACCGCCTGGTACAGTTCGCGGTCGTCGTCTGCCTCGTGGGCGTGGGCATCGCCTACTACGTCGGGCGCACGAGCGCGCGGCCCGACTCGACCCAGGCCGCCGGCGAGAACCCGCAGGCAGGCCTGATCCTGCGCGAGAACCCGGCCGGCGCTGCGCAATCGCCGGACCCGGCCGAAGCCAACCGCAAGGCCGCCGCGCTTTCCGCGAGCGAGCACGACAAGGCCTTCTTCGACACGAAGAACAAGTTCACGGTGCGCGTCGCGGTGCACTCCGGCGACGAAGCCGGCAAGAAGGCCGCGCTCGCCGATCGCGACTACCTGCGCGGCGAGGGCCTGCCGGTCGTCCAGCCGGTGCTGCTCGAGCGCTCGTACGTCGTGTGCGTCGGGTACGCCCCGACGATCGGCGAGCTGCAGCAGATCCTCACCTACGTGATCAAGCTCAGCGGGCCCAAGGGTGGCCGCAAGAGCCCCTACCAGTCGGCCTACGTCGACAACATCAATCACGTGGTCGCGCGCAAGTAGGCGTGCGGCCTCGCCCTCCCACCGAACACACCCCCGAAGGAACCCCTCCATGTCCATCCATTCCAGTCTGCGCGGCAAGAAGAGCCTCGAAGGCGAGCGCAGCGTGTTCACGCGCATCGAGCGCCTCGCCGCACTCAAGAAGGTCGGCAAGTTCGACGACGCCAAGGACTCGCCCTACGGCATCCCGAAGGTGCGCACGCGCTTCAAGGTGGCCGGCGCGAAGAAGCCCAAGCCCGAGAAGGTCGCCGCGCCGGGCGCTCCCGGCGCAGCGGGTGCTCCGGGCGCCGTCGCGCCGGCCGCGGGTGCTCCCGCTGCCGCGGGCGCGAAGGGCGCCGCTCCGGCTGCCGCCGCCAAGCCCGGCAAGAAGTGAGTCGCGCCGGGGAGCCGCCGCCGTCCGCGCGCGCTCCCGTGATGGAGGTCTTCGCCTCCATCCAGGGCGAGGGCGCCTTCGTGGGGGAGCCGCAGGTCTTCCTGCGGCTCTTCGGCTGTCCGCTGCGCTGCCGCTGGTGCGACACGCCCGGCTCGTGGAAGGTCCCGGCCACGGGCGAGGCGCGCATCGCACGACCCGCGGGCGCGCGCCGCGAGCCGTGCTGGGCCGGAGCCTTCCAGGCTGCCTGCTGGATCGCCGAGTGCGAGCCGGGCTCGCCGCGCAGCGTGAGCGTCACCGGCGGCGAGCCGCTGGCCTGGCCGGACTTCATCCTGGCGCTCGCGCCGCTGCTCGGTGGCCGGCGCCTGCACCTCGAGACGGCCGGCGCGCACCCGCGCACGCTCGCGCGCGTGCTCACGGTCTGCGACCACGTCAGCCTCGACCTCAAGCCCGAGCTCGACCTCGACGCACCCGAGGAGCTGCGCTCGGTGGAGGCCGGGCAGGCGCAGGCCTTCGCCGGTGCCGACGAGCGCAGCCCGCGCACGAAGGAGGAATGGCAGCGCGCGCGCACGGCCTGCCTGCGCCTCGTCGCGGGTCGCGATGCCTGCGCGAAGATCGTCGTCAGCGGTGCGCGCGAGGCCCGCGACTTCACGCCCCTGCTCGACGAGCTCGAGGAGTGCGCGCCCGCGCTGGCGCTCTACCTGACGCCGGCCACGCCCGTGAACGGCGTGCCCGCGCCGTCGCGCGAGCTGGTCGAGAGCGTGGCGGAGATGGCCCGCGACCGCGACCTCGCCGTGCGCGTCGTGCCGCAGGTGCACCGGATGCTCGCGCTGCCTTAGGGCGTCGTGCCGCTGCGCACCTCGAAGCCGCGCAGCAGGTAGGCGCCCTCGGGGGCGTGGCGCGGCCGGAGCCGCAGCCGGCCTGCGATCGCCGGATCGGGCAGGCGCAAGTACACGTCGTTGGCGCCTTGCTGCAGCGCCACGGCGCAGTTCTGCCTGGGGACGTACTCGGTCTCGCCCTCGCGCAGGTAGAGGATGTCGAGCGCGCTCGGCCGCGGGCTGTCGATGCACAGGTGCAGCAGCGGCTTGCCCAGCGACTTGCCCGAGAGCGGCGGGAGCAGCACCGTGTCGGCATCGTTGGTCGGCTGCAGGCGCAGGAACGGGCCGCGTTCGTCGCGCGCGCCCTCCACGCTCATCTTCGCCAGCGGTTCGAGCAGCCCCGCGCGCGCGGGGTCGAGCTGCAGCAGCACCGTCGGCGCGCGCGCGAAGGCTGCCTCGGCCGTCTCTGCGGCCGGCGGCGCGAGCGAGTTCGGGTCCCGGAACACCAGCGCGCGCTCGACCCACAGGTCGATCACGATGCGCGGCTTGAACTGGAGCACCTCGTTCGAGTCGAACTCGTAGGTCCACTCGCACTCCAGGCTCGAGAAATGTTCGGCCAGCATGTTCTCGAGGAACGGCCCGAAGGAGTCGTGGAAGAGCAGCGCGCGCGGCTGCGTCTCGTCGCGCGTGCCGCGCAGGAGCTTGCGGCCCGGGGCGAAGGGACCCTCGAGACCCGGGTTGAGCGGCAGCGAGCGCGCTGTCCCGACCGGGCGCATCAGCCCGACCTCGCGCTGCCGCGACAGGTCGCCGATGTACATGTTGCTGGCCCAGGTGTCGCCCGAGGTCTCGAAGGGCATCCGCTGCCACTGCTCCTGCGCCAGCGCCACGAGGCTCGGGTCGAGGCGCGTCAGCCGGGCCATGACCTCGCGGTAGGCGACCAGCACGCCGCGCGCGTTCCAGTGCGTGCCCTCCTCGAGGTACAGGTGGCTCTGCGGACGGTCCTCCTTGCGCGCCTCGGCGAAGGCCGGGCGCAGGTCGAGGAAATCGAGATCGGAGTGCTGCGCGCGCAGGTAGTCGGAGAGCTGCTCGAAGCGCGTCGGCCCGAGCTTCCCGAGCGCCGCGGGCAGGAAGTCCGGGTAGACCGTCTCTTTGTTGGGCGCGATCACGAACAGGTAGTCGATGCCCTGGGCGCGCAGCCAGTCGCGGCGCGCCTCGAGCCCCGCCTTCCAGAGCTGCAGGTCGCGCTCGCTGAAGGGCAACAGGCCGCGGAAGGCGCGCACGCTGTCGTTGCCGGTGTAGAAGTACCAGCCGTCCTTCCCGAGCAGCACCTGCGTCGTGGGCGACGTGCCGAAGAGCTCCAGCGATTGGCGGCTGTGCCAGCGCAGGAGCACGTCGCGCAGGCCGAAGCTGTCCTTGAAGTAGTTCTCGTAGGCGGCCGGGAACTTGTAGAGCGCCACCGGATCGAGCGAGAGCTCCGGCTTCTGGCCCGCGGGGCGGTGTTCGCGCTGCATCGGACCGCGCGCTTCGTCCGTGCGCGCAACCTGGTCGATCCAGGGGGCGGCCAGCGCGGCCAGGAAGAGCAGCACGAGCAGCAGGTCGTGCCTTGCCCGCGTGGGGATCGTGGGTGCGGGCGTCAAGGCGCTAGAAGCGGAAGTAGATGAAGGGGCTGAAGGAGCCGGCCGCGAGCTTCATGGCGCAGTTCAGGAAGACCAGCGCCAGGAGGCCGACGCTGGCGTACTCGAGCGCAGCCGAGAGTCCCGCGCGTCCGCGTCCGGCGAGTTCCTTCCACCAGTCCACCACGCGCGGCAGCCAGGGCGCCGCACCGACGCAGCCGCAGGCGAGTGCGGTCCAGACCTCGGCGTCGGTGAAGTGCACCACCTGGTGGATGCGCGCATCCCCCGTGTGCAGGCCGAACAGCGTGCCCAGGTAGGAGAGCGCCAGCGTCAGGTCCTTGGCGTTGAAGAAGACCCAGCCCAGCATCACCACCAGCAGCAGGTAGGCGTGGCGCAGCAGCGCGGGCCGCCGCTCGAGCCAGGCGCCCAACCCGGCGCGCTCGAGCACGAGGAAGACGCCGTGCCACAATCCCCAGACGATGAAGCTGAAGCTCGCGCCGTGCCACAGGCCGCAGAGGAAGAAGACACCGACCAGGTTCACGTAGGTGCGCGCGGTCGAGACGCGGTTGCCGCCCAGCGGGATGTAGAGGTAGTCGCGGAACCAGGTCGAGAGCGAGATGTGCCAGCGGCGCCAGAAATCGGTCACCGAGCGCGCGATGTACGGGTAGTTGAAGTTCTCGAGGAAGGTGAACCCGAACATGCGGCCCATGCCGATCGCCATGTCGGAGTAGCCCGAGAAATCGAAGTAGATGAACAGCGAGTAGCACACCAGGCCCAGCCAGGCGAGCACGGGCGTGAGCTCGTGGGCGGGCAGGTCGAAGATCTTGACCGCGGGCGCCGCGACGATGTCCGCGATCAGCATCTTCTTGCTCAGGCCGATCACGAAGCGCCGCACGCCGTAGGCGAAACCGTCGAGCGTCACCTCGCGCTTCTCGATCTGCTCGTGCACGTCGCGGTAGCGCACGATCGGGCCGGCGATCAGCTGCGGGAAGAACGACTTGTAGGTGGCGAAGTTGACCAGGCTCTTCTGGCTTGGGACGTCGCCGCGGTAGATGTCCAGCAGGTACGAAGTGCCCTGGAAGGTGAAGAACGAGACGCCGATCGGCAGGTGGATGTGGCCGGCCTTGTCGAGCAGCAGCGCGCGCAGGCCCGGATGGCCGGCGAAGAGCGCACCCAGGGACTCGAGCGACTGGCCGAGCACGTCCGTCCAGAGCCAGGTGGAGTACTTGAACGCCAGCAAGAGACCGATGTTGAAGACGATCCCGAGCACCAGCGCGCGCTTCTTCGAGCGCGCCTGCGTCGCGGCGTCGATCCAGCGTCCGAAGCCCCAGTTGGCGATGCAGGAGACGATCAGGATCGCCACCATGTACGTCTCGCCCCAGGCGTAGAAGAACAGGCTGACGCAGAGCAGCAGCGGATTGCGCAGCTCCTGCCGCACGCTGAAGTACAGCAGCAGCACGAGCGGCAGGAAGGCCCAGACGAAGAGGGGGGTGCTGAAGGGCATCGCGCCGAGTTCCTACAGTCTAGCCCGGCGCGGCGCCAGGAGTCCGACGCCCGCGGCGACCAGAGTCGAGAGGCACATGCTCCAGGGCCATTCCAGGAGCACCTCTCCGAAGAACTTTCTCTGCAAGAAGGCGATCACGCCGCAGGCCACGCCGGCGAGCATTCCGAGCGGCACGCTCGCATCGCTCCCGCGCCGTGCGGCGAAGAGCGCGACGAGGAACGCGCCCAGGATTCCGCCGAACAAGATCGTCATCGCGCCGAGCGCGAGTTGGACGAGGTCCGTGCTCGTGTCCTGCGCATACCAGTCGAAGAACAGGGCGATGCCGGCGAGCAGGATCCCGAAGACGCCCGTCAGCCCGCGCACTCCGGCGAGCGACAGCCCGCGCGCGCGCGGCGCGATGTCGTGCGTCCAGGCCGCGGCCGCGGCGTTGAGCGTGGCGCCCAGGCTCGAGATCGCGGCTGCGAAAAGTCCGGCGAACACCAGGCCGCGCAGGCCGACCGGCAACTCGTGCAGGATGAAATTCGGGAAGACGCGCTTGATCTCCGCTTCCGTCCCGAGGGCGTAGCCATGCGAGCCGACGTGGCGCTGGAAGGCCCAGAGCATCGTGCCCACGCTCAGGAACGTGGCCACGATCGGAAACGTGATCAGGCCCGAGGTCAGCACGGTTCGCCCGGCGCTGCGCTCGCTGCGCGTGTTGAGCATGTGCTGCACCGCCTCCTGGTCCGTGCCCTGGACCGCGAGCGCGAGCAGGAAGCCGCCCAGCAGCGACGACCAGAGCGATTGCGTCGAGGCGAGCGGATTCCCTCCAAGCGCGAAGAGCCGCAGCTTGCCCGCGGCGAACGCCTCGGAAGCGATCTGGCCGACCGGCAGCCCGATCTCGTGCAGGCCGACGACGAGCGCCGTCAGCGCGCCGATGAAGAAGACCGTGCCCTGGGCGACGTCGGTCCAGACGACGGCCTTCAATCCGCCGATCAGCGTGTAGAGCGTCGAGATCCCGGCCATGAGCAGGATGCACTGCCATTGGGGAAGACCCGTGACGACCGCGAAGGCGATGGCGGCGATGTACAGACGCACGCCGCTCGCGACGAGGCGCCCGCAGAGGAAGACCCAGGCCGAGCTGCGCTGCGAGCGCGCGCCGATGCGCTGCGCCAGCAGGCCGTACACGGTCGGCAGGTTGAGGCGCCAATACAGGCGCACGAACCAGCTCGAGACGACCCACTTGCCGAGCAGCGCCCCGATCGCCATCTGCAGGTAGGTCCAGTCGCCCTTGAAGCTCGACTCCGGCACGCCGACGTAGGTCGCGGCCGAGACCTCCGCGGCGAGGATCGAGAACACCACCGCCCAGGCCGGCAGGTCGCGGTTCGCGCGCAGGTGGCCTTCGGCGCTCTTCGTCCCGCGCGAGACGAACCAACCGATCCCGAGCACCAGCGCCACGTAGCCGAGGAGCACGGCCCAGTCGGTCGCCTGCATGAGCCGGTTGTAGCGGCGTGCCCAGGGCGAAGCGAGGGTTGTGCGCGCAGGCCCGCGCCCGTAACCTCTTTGGCCCTCGTGCGCGCGCGAGTGCCATGTCGACCCCTTCCGCCACCCGCCTGCCGCGCATCGCCCTGGTCGGCCGACCGAACGTGGGCAAGTCGACGCTCGCCAACCGCCTGTGCGGCTCGCGCATCTCGATCGTCGAGCCGACCGCCGGCGTGACGCGCGACCGCATCGCGGTCCCGGCCCAGATCCGCGACGGCGAGCGCACGCACTGGGCCGAGGTGATCGACACCGGCGGGATCGGCATCGTCGACCGCGACGACCTCGGGCCGCAGGTCGAGGCCCAGATCCAGGCCGCGCTGCAGAGCGCCGACATGGTGCTCTTCCTGGTCGACGCGCGCGAAGGCGTGACGCCGCTCGACCTGGAGGTCGCGCGCCGGCTGCGCGGATTCCCCGTGCCCGTGCTGCTGGTGGCGAACAAGTGCGAGACGCGCGCGGCGGCCTTCGAGGCCGAGCAGTTCCGCGAGCTCGGCTTCAAGGACGGCCCCTGGCCGATCAGCGCCCAGAACGGCGACGGCCTGGCG
>WNFL01393924.1_pt1 | contig 14646 bp, 14 predicted proteins | sample 5400361 | NCBI WGS metagenome assembly WNFL01 (sample SAMN13153351, study PRJNA577476) | soil metagenome | isolation source: 40 cm soil on Douglas fir-dominated hillslope | place: USA:California | collected 2013-09-17
AAGTATCCACACGTAACTTTTTTATTAATTTCTTCAAAAGCCTTGTTGCAGTTCTGGTAAGAAGAAACTAAAAAATCATTAAATTTTGTTGCAATTTCACTAGACGTTCTTGGGTCTCCCAATCCCCCATTTTCTGGCTCCGGCACTGGAGTAAAAATGTCACCATCTTCAAAGAGATCCGGGTGTTTTAGAATAAATGCACGTGTCATTTTATTATGGTCATATATATCTGAAAATTTGGAATACCCAAACCATCCTTCCCATGAAGAAAAATTACCTCTAAACCACACGTTTTTATGGTACACTCTGACTTCATTTACCCAGCCTTTTAAGACGGGGTAAAACTGTTCATCATAAGGAGTGGCTATGGAAATGTGCGTAGGACTTATGCTTGCAGCTTCTTTTATTAGTCTTGGAATTAGCTTAAATGCTTCAGGGTTACCTGCAGTGTCTCTTGAATATTTCATAGTATCAACTGAAGTAAATTGCCAGAATGAAGTAGTACTACTAATTGCATGGGAGTGGGGAATAATAAGATTCATAACCACGATCGCCGTAAAAATCGCTATAGCTATATTCATGTATCTCTTTTTAATGAAATTGAAAACATTTTTCATAGAGTACTAGTATTTAGGTTTTAGTATAAAGTATAAAGTCATTATTTTTTCTCAATACTTAATACTACTCCCTTTATACTTTATTATCTACTTCTGGTGGCCTAAGACTGGTGTTGTATTTAGATCTGAGACATATTCAGGTTTTAATTCATAAATATCCGCAAATGGGTATTGCTCTACCAAATTATATCTTTTTAATCCCGGGTTATTATGGATTAATTTAAATGTTTGGTCATTTAAATCATTTGTGCGCATAATAATCCATCTGGCCCATCTGTCAGGATCTGATGTTGCACTAGTCCAATAAGCGCCTGTTCCTTCGTGGATAAATTTGCTCATTGGGAGACCTGATGAGAAAATAATTGCGTCGTGTGACGCTGCTGAAATAAGCACGAAACCTGGCTTTTCTTTTGCATTTTTTGCAAGCCATCCTGAAACCTCAGATACGTTTTTTTGACTTGATCCAACTCTTGCATCATCTATGGTTACAGCGTCAGCTGAAGCAAATGAGAAAAATAAAACAATAAGCAGGAGGCCAATTAGTGGAAATCTTAAGTACCTAGACTTTTGAATTAAGTATCCTACAAAAATAGCAATTGATGGTGCCATCACAATTCCATATCTTACATTAAACCATGTATTTCCTGAAAGACCCTGGATAAATAACACTGAGAATCCTAAGAATAAAGCTAAAATATTAAATAGAAGAGGAGCCAAAAGCGTTAACAGAATTATTCTTATAGAAGTTTTTATTGTTTTGTCAAAATAAAGCATTAATGCTCCGCCAATACCTAGAAGTAAGACATACATATTCGTATTGTAAACAAGTGCATAGGCATAGATTTGTAGCGAAAATAAAAGATTACCTTTAGTTGCAAGGTTTCCTGCTTTCACAAGCTCCTGTTGCTGTGTATGCGCTGAATAGGGACCCAAAATAAAATAAAGCGCATCTTTAAAAATAAGCTGATTCCATAAAAACCATCCTACTATTCCAACTCCAGCCAGGGTTGAGAAGAAAAAAAGAATCCCTTCTGTTGTCTTATATCCTTTTTTCTTAAACATTACCACTGCAATGACAAGTATTGACATGCCAAATAAAAACCATCCGTCATATCTGTTAAGAGTTGCAAGCATGATCCAGAACGCTGCCTTAACAAGGTGTAGTATTTTGTCCTCTTTTTGCCAGAGAAATAGATAATATACGCCTGCCGTCATAGTTCCTAAAAGCAGAAGTTCTGTCATTGCTGTTGATTGCATATAAAGCACATTTATATTCGCAACAAAGACAAGAACCCCAATAATTCTTGCAAGAAGTCCTGCGCCAAGTTTTTTCAAAAATAGATAGACTAGCATCCCTGTCCCCACAAAAGAAATCATGGATTCTAAGGCTCCTGAAAGCCCAGAATGCCACATAAAATCATTCCAAATGGTGGGTACCATGAGAAGATGGGGTAACGGCAACCAAACGCTTCCTATTTGCGCAAGACCAGGCTTAAGGCCCTCAACGACACGTCTACCTATGTCTAAGTGAGACCTAGCGTCGTTATATGCAAGTCCCAATCCATTACTCAAGTACAATATGAAGCTTAGGATTGAGATATCGCAAAGTATTACAAAAATAATCGCTAGAACATGATTTGTAAGCCACGATTTTATTGGGGTGATTCTCTCGTTTGAAATTGCAATATTAAGCTTAAACATATTTATGCTGTTTCTCTTTCTTTTCTAAATAATTGTGAACCCATGATAAGAAAAACAACTGTTAGTGTTGCAACGCTAAATAGTATGTAAAAATAGACATTTCCAGGCATATACTGGTTATAAAACATGTTATAAAATAATGAACTCAATTGATTTTTAGACAAAAGTATCTCGTTATATTTAAATGTATATGGAATATAGGTGGTTAAGTGTTGTGCTTCAACTTTAGGCGGAATTGCATTTGTAGTTAATGCCCCGAGAAGATTTATCCACAAACTATAAAGAATAAGGCCTAAAAATATCGCAAGAAAGTATAATTTCTTTTTCAATTTTTGGATTGCAAATCCAATTCCGGTTGATGTAATTGCAGCAGCTGGTATAAGATAGCGTGGTCCAAAAGACCATCCTCCCCAGGGATCACCAAACATTGAATACATCACAATTGTAATTCCGGCAATTGATCCGGCAACAATAATAATTTCTTTATTCTGCTTATTTCTTAGGTCTTTGAAAGCAAGTATTAACCCCAAAATTCCAATAACTAAAACAGGACTGTAGAAAAGCCATCCTCTCTCATCACTTATTAAAAGTGTGTATAGTCCTGACATTTGCTTTCGCGTATCAAAAGGAAGGGATATAGCAATTCTAGATTCTGGAGTTGTTTTTTTAATTTTTGAAGACTCCTTTATAACACTGCCTGAGGACGGAAAATCTGTTCTACCTATTGTCTGCCCAAGCTTAGTAACTGATCCAGTCAAGCTATAATTGTAGTAGCCAAAAAGTATGATTAGAGGCAGAATGCCTAAGCCAAATCCTAAAATTTTCAGGTCAAGGGAAATTTTTGTAGTTTTTTCATCATTATTTATCTTAACACTTTGAATAATTGAAAAGATAATTATAGGAAGCATAATGAATGCGTTAGGAATGTCCATCAAAAGTGCTCCCCCAAAGCATAATCCAAGCAAAATATTTTTTGTAAGCACTCGTTTTTCAAATAGTGTCAAGAACCCAAGAAGCATTAGAGAGACACTTGCATGATGCTGGGTAAAAGTTAGGGCGTAAGCAAATGCATTTGTACCAAATAAAAATACAAAACCACTAAGAAGTGAGAGATAAATATTTGTACCGAATTTATTTGCAATTTTTGCTATAAGCGCAAAATTTATTAAAGCAAGAATTAGAGTTATAGAAAAAGTTGCAATTTGAGGTATCCCAAAAAAGTTACCAATAATATAAAAAGGTATTCCCAGAAAAGATACTCCAGGCGTAAAAATAGAAAAGTATTTTCCTTTATATTGGACTAAATCAGGAGAGGCGAATACAGCAAGGTCATTAGTAAAACTAAATGCACCGTTATTTACAATAGACTGGGTAAGTGCGTATCTAGATGTGCTATTGGTTGATTCATATGGTCCCCCAACACTTGTATTTCTGTCATTTTGAAACATTAGTGTTCCATCCTTAATATTTCCCTTTACAGACAAAATAAGTAGGAAAAGAGTTGTCGCAAAAACAAATGCGAGTGTTAAAAGGGTTAATTTTTTTTTCATAATTAAATTTAATCCAATTTATTTATTTCGTTGATACAGCAATTGGCCAAATTGCTTTGTATTTTTTTCTGAAGAATGGCGTTATGGGCTTAACGAGGAAGTTAAGCTCAATAATAAAAAGCGTCGGAAGAGGATCTTCTAATAGTGCTTTTACCACCCATTTTGCATAATAAGTTAGGGGACGGTAAAATGCTTTAGATACATTTTCACTGCCAAAGAATTCATCAAGAGTCATGCTTACAGACTTGGGAGTTGCCCGGACAAGCTGAGATGAATATTCAATAGTGTTATTAGCTAATTTATAGAAAACTGCAGCGTCATCGATATAACGAAACTCATACCCTTTTTTCATGCACAATAAATACAGGTATGCATCTTCTGCTAAAGTTGCCGGCAATATTATCTCTTTGCCAAATTTTGATCTCATTGCAATGCATCCGCCTTGACAACCGAAAATATTATTTCCTCCGTTTATCTCAAGTTTTGATTTATGAAAAACTTTATATGTTGAAAAAATACCCCTCTGTATAAATGTTTTTGGTTTAAAGGGTATTTTATCTCCTGATGTCAGCATCAAGTTTTTGTTATTTAAAAAACCCGCAACTAAACGTTCAATGGTAAAGTTACTCTTCAATCTTACATCACCATCAAATAGGACAAGGACATCTGATTTAAATTCTGTAAATATATCATTTAAACATAAAGATTTTCCTCTTCGGAATTTTTTACCTATGACTTTTACTTTTATTGATCCAAATCTCTTAATTTTTTTTACTGTGGAATCACTCGAATAATCATCTACTACAATTATTTCTTTTAGGGACCACAGATTTTTATTCTGAGATAAAACATCTTTAAGTAGATGGATAATATTTTTCTCTTCGTTGTAAGCTGGTATTCCGACTGTGACTGAAATCTTTTTTTGTTTCATAAAACGTTATATTAATAGTTTACAGCTTTTGTTGAGGAATCCACACTCCAGATTGTGTTAGCCACTTTAGCAACGGATCGTTTTTTGACTCTTGTATATATGTAAACAAAAACATAAAAAGGCGTGGATACAGGATTCATAGTTAAAACGTTTAGAAACGCTTTGATCAAAGCGTTTTTTGGAATTTCGTATTCTTTCTTTACATCCCCAAAATATTTACTTAGTTCCTGCTCAGAGTATTGGTACCTGAAGCTTGGACCTAGCTGATCTTTTATTGTTTGCGGACAGCGGATATACACTATACCTTTTGGAGTATATGTAAATTCCCCACCCAAACGTCTATTCTCTAAATATAAATATGCATCCCCAGTGACAATAGTTTCAGGCATAATGTATTTTCTCAAAAAGTCTGTCCTAAATGCCAAGCATCTTCCACTAGCCATAAGATGGTTATCTCCCTTATTCCATGCGCGGCCTGTTTTATCCACAATATGAAGCATGGTAGTCATGGCTGATTCAAAGAAAGTAAGAGCAGGAAGAGGTAATACACGCGTACCAATCATTGTAACCATTTGATTTTCTTTAAAAGTATTTACTATTTCACTAAGAGCACTTTTATCAAAAATAATATCATCTTGGGTAAATATAAAAATGTCCCCTTTAGCGCGTTTTATGATCTGGTTTAGTTTTTTAAACTGACTTCCCTCTTTATCATTCCAATAAATTTCTGCCCCCATATCTGTCAGCTTTTTTCTTACCTCCGGCTTGATTGGGGTCCTATCTGCCTGAATAATAATCTCAGCATTTCCATATTCATTGGAATTACGTAAACTTTTTACAGTCGCAACTAGTGATTCGCCTCCGTAGCATGTCGGGATACCAACAGTCACTGATAATTTATTATTGTTTTTCATAATGTTATTTAAATGTTTCGTTTTGTTCACGTCTTAGAGCGTCTGAAATTCTGTTTTCTGGAAGAGTAACATCATTATATGTAATTGCTGAATCAATTGGGATATCTCTATTTGCTATACATCCGTCTGCAAGGCCAATAGGCAAAAGGTTATCTCTTTTACAGACATCACTATTGTCTATTTCTCCGTAAGTTAGGAATCCACCTATTCCGTCCAATTTTTCACCTTTTTTAATATCTCGTTTTGCAATAGTGACAACATCACATACTGGTCTGCCTTTAGGGAAGAGTGCTGCATCTTTAAATATTACTGCGCGTGCAACACTAAGTGGCGCTTCAAGTGGGCCTAAGTGATACGGGACATAAAAAGTATATAAAGGTCCGCTGCCCATTTTATATACATTAACGTATCTTTGTAGTATAGGTTGGTTAGTTGTCGCTAAAACAAATACCCCAAATGAGGGTTCAGCGCCTAAAATATAGTCTGTAAGGCCTGTTTTAAGTAACTTATCTAGATCAAAAAGCTTGTATGCGTTTTCTACTCTGTCACATCTTGGGCCTTCCATTCCTCTTTTACTGACAGGAAACCCTGTTGCGTTAGCTATGGTTGCATTTTCTGCGCCTATTTTTGTGCCATCTGCAAATGACGTAACCATCTTTGGGCGTTGGAAATGCTCTGTGGCCCATTGTAGCTGGGTTTCAGGGGTCCTCCTTATATCTATAAGGCTCTTAATATTTCCTACCATGACTGGTGTAAATCCCCATCCTTTTGCCTGCCTATATAGATTCATTAAGACTGCAGGTTGGTCTCCGTCTGCCTGGGTATAGATAACGCCTTTTTTGTCTGCTTTTAATTTAAGTATTGGCCCTAAAGTAGCATCAAGCTCAGCATTAATAAGAACAACATGTTTTCCGTTTTCTATTGCACGCATAACAACACTTGAGCCAAATTCAACCTCTCCTGTTGCTTCAACAATTACATCTATTTGACTTGAATCAGTAAGAAGAAATGGGTTATCAGTAAGAGCACATTTTCCAGATTTAATTATATTCTCTAAATCATGAATATTTTCAGCGTCTTTATAATCTTCAAATCCTCCTTGTTCAAAACCCTGTACTGCGTATGATCTTGTGCGATTAGAGACAGCAACCAGTTTCATGCCTTTTATGTGGGTTAACATTTGGAGCATAAATCCACGCGCAGCAAATCCTGATCCCACTAAACCAACGCGAATAGGTTTTCCTTCTGAATGTAACTTTTCAAGTGCTGAATCAACAATAATCATATTTTTATAAATTCCCAACCTTTATCTTTTTCTGAAACACTGATATTTTCTGTAATAGGCCAAGCAATTCCTACTTTTGGATCATCATATCTTATTCCCATTTCCTGCTTGGGTGCATATATATTAGATGAAGAGTACAAGGCCTCTGCCCCATCTGTTAATGCTTGGTATCCGGTTGCACACATCTCAGGTGCATATACAGTAATTTTATTCTCTTCACTTAGATGAAATCCCTCCCATTTCAAGAATGTATTTGAATTTTTTCGCATGTCTACTATTACAAAAAAGATTTCACCTTTAATACATCGCATAACTTTAGCTTCTGGATAAATTAAGCTGCTCTATATTTGAATGCAATCCATTTTCTTTAAAAACTTTAGCGTCATGCTCTTTTATAAAGACACCTCTTTCATCAGAAGAGATTCTAGGATTTATGGTAAATGCTCCGGATATACCGGCCGGTTTAAAGATCATATATTTTTCTCCTTAGTCCAGAAAAATTCATCATCAATTTGGCTATTTTCTTTTAATACCTGTATTTGTTTAAGCCTTGTGTATGAAGCAGATGTAAATTGTTCTTTTGTGAGATTTATTTTTGAAAATAAATTAAAAAGCTCTTGTACTCCGGATGCAACGCTATGACTTGGTTTAAATCCTGGTAATTTTGCTGCTATTTTTTCAAAAGATGCGCGGTAATTACGCTCATCTGTTACATTTTCATTTTTCTCAATCTCACATCCAGCGAATACTTTTGCAATTTCTGCGGCAATTGTTTTGATTTGATAATTTGAACTCTCTGTACCTACATTGAATATTTCATTATGGACCTTTTCTTTAGGAGATATCAAAGCACAGGCTGTTGCGTGCGAGACGTCTTGTATGTGTACAAATGGACGCCAAGCGCTTCCGTCACTTTCTAAAAGAATTTTCTTTGTTGTCCAGGCGACTCCGGCCAAATTATTTACTGCAAGGTCAAATCTCATTCGTGGAGATGGGCCAAAAACTGTTGCGTTACGAAAAATGACAGGAGTAAAAGTGTCATCTGCCATTTTTGATAGTGCTTCTTCATTAAGTACTTTGCATTTTGCGTAAGCCGTAAGTGGATTTGTTGGAGAGGTTTCATCGCTAATTTTATCTGACGCTCCGTATACACTGCAAGATGAATAATATACAAATCTCTTTACTCCTGCCTCTTTTGCAGCTTTGGCCAGGCGTACTGTTCCATGATGATTAATGCTATATGTTACCTCTGGGTTGTTTTGTCCAATTGGGTCATTTGACAGCTCTGCTAAGTGAACTACTGCGTCAAATCCTTTAAGGTCTGAGACAGTAATATCTCTAACGTCTTTTGTAATGATTTGTGGAATAACTTTAACACCGTTATATAGCCACCCATTTCTGTAGTAGCCTGTATCAAGTCCAACCACATCAAAGCCTTCCTCAAGTAATACTTGAGCCAAAACTGTACCTATATATCCGTCAATACCTGTCAAAAAAATCTTCATATTTACCAAATTTTCCATGGGGCTTCGCCTTTAGTCCACATTTCTTCCAGTACGTGCTTATCGCGAAGAGTATCCATAGGATGCCAAAAATCAGAATGTTTAAATGCAGCCAGCTGTCCGTTATGTGCAAGATTTCTCATAGGTTCCTGCTCCCAGGTAGTTGAGTTATCGCTTATGTAGTCAAATATTCCTGGTTCTAGTACAAAATATCCTCCATTAATCCATACAAAATCTTCCTTAGGTTTTTCCCTAAAACTTGTAACTTTGTCTTGGCCTTCTTTTAGAATAAATGCGCCGAAACGGCCTGGAGGCTGAACAGCAGTAACAGTGGCTAAAGTGTTTTGTTTTTTGTGGAATTCTATTAACTCTGTTATATTTACATTTGAAACACCGTCTCCATAGGTCATGCAGAATGTTTCATTTCCAACGTAGTCCTTTATCATTTTAAGCCTTCCTCCAGTCATAGACTTTTCACCTGTTTCAACTAGTGTTACCTTCCAGTTTTCGGCACCATTTTTGTGGAGTGTTTTCGTGTGTGCGCCTACATCAAAGGTAATATCTGAGTTGTGAAGTGCGTAATTGGCAAAATAGTCCTTAATTACGTGGGATTTATACCCACAGCAAATAATGAAATCATTAATTCCGTGCTGAGAGAAGGTCTTCATAATATGCCACAATACAGGCTTACCACCAATTTCTACCATTGGCTTTGGCCTGACGCCGCTTTCTTCACTTATTCTTGTCCCGTAGCCCCCCGCTAAAATTACTGCCTTCATATGTCTTATAGTGTTTATATATACGTTTAGGACCGTCTAGTACTAGTATTATAGTAAATTTTAAGCAAAATAGCAAATTTTAAGATAGAGCCATTCATCATACGTTTTTTCTAATTTTGATTACCTGCTTAGTGGTATTAGCCATATCCCATAATGCTGTCATGGAATGCTCTTTAGCAAGAGCTCGTAATTGGCAATATCTGTTAATTACAACAATATAGGTGGACATTACTGGATGTTTTATAAATACCTTCAACATGTTGTTAATTAAAAGTCTTCTTGGGATATACGACTCTCTTCTTACTATATTTTTTGGAAAGTATTTACTCATCCTAACTTCAGCTGCAAGGAATCTGGTATTCTGCCTTATTTGGTCTTTTAATGTCTGCGGTGAAGTAAATAAAACAACAGAGGATTTTACAAACTTATATTTATATCCATTCGTAAGGCAGCAGAAATAGGTATATGCATCATTAGCTATCATGTCTGAAGGTACATGAATTTTTTTAACTAGCTCTTTTTTATAAGCTAACAGCCTACCATCAACTGAAAATACATTATTTCCTCCTCTTACTGATTGTCTTAAGCCAACGTATGCATCAAAAGTGCAGTTAACAGCTTTTCCAACGAAAGTTTTTCCAGGTAGAGGGTAAGGATTCCCCCCTGTCATGGCAACATCCTTATTATTAAGTAGGGGTTTTATGAGATCAGCTATTACAAGATCATGGGAAAATACAACATCCGCATCAGATTGCACTAGAATATCTGAATTTAAGGCATGATATATTTGGTTTAATCTTGATGATTTTCCAATCCTGTTAGTATCTTCTATTACTAATACTTTTTCAGAGTGGAGAGAATTTGCCATTTCAGCTGTTTTATCCGTTGAACCATCAGAGAAAATAAGGACTTTTTCTAGTTTAAATCCCTCTTCTTTTTGTTTAAGAATAGAATTTAAAAAAGCTAAGATATTTTGCTCCTCGTTATACGCGCTAATAGCAACTGTCACTGTAGTTTTTTTCATATATTTAATTCCAAATTTTTTGTGCTTATAGATGGATCAAATACGACGTGGTCAATACTAATGTCTCTTTTTTTCCAAATGGTATACATGTTAATAAAGACATACGCACTCATAAGAATTGGTTTTCTCAGAGAGGCAATAAATAATTGTGCAATTAGAATGCGGAGAGGTATAGAATAGTTTTCGGCTACGAAATTTGCCGGAAAGTAGTTTTTTAGTTTTTCTGGACTATCTTTAAATCTAAAGCTTTGTTTCATATGGTCCTTAAAGTCTTTGGGTGATTTGAATAATACTTTTGCGTGTGGAGCAAAATTAAATCTGAATCCTCTTCTTTTGCACTCTAAGTATGAATAAGAATCTTCTGGTACGTTACTTGGGAATTTGAGTGACTCGTAGAATGGTTTTGAAAAAGCGCGTCCTCTCCCATGGCAAAGGTATAAATTATCTTTTTCATTTATCTTCGTGTACATTTTCATTTTAAATTCATGACTTTGCACAATAACTTTTTCAAAAAAAGTCTTAGCTTTTAAAGTGCTTACGTCAGCACCTACAAGTCCAATTCTTTTGTCTTTTAAGATAGGTTTTACTAATTCATTTAAAAAATTATTATTTGCCGGAATTACATCTGCGTCCAAGAGAACCAGAACGTCTTCTTCAGCCATACGTAAAATCTTATTCTGTACTTTGTTTAGTCCAACTCTTTTTGTATTTTCTCCTATAACTATTCTGAAGTCCTTAACTTTTCTCGCTTCTTTAATAGTGTTGTCAATACTACAATCTGACACAACTATAATTTTTGCTAATTTAACTCCATCAAGATGCTGGTCTAAAAGTTTTTCAAGTAAATTCTTGATATTCTTTTCCTCGTTATATGCCGGAATACCTACTGAAATGGTAGACAATTTCTTATTGCTCATATTACTCCTCCTACTCCTAAATTTTTGGATGATTTTATGTGTTTCCAAAACCCATTTTTATATTCCTCTTTATAAAATTTCATATACACTCTAAGGATAATTTGTAATCCTATTGCAGCGAGCATGTAAAATGGCTCATGTACCAACGTCTTTACTAATGAATTTATTTTATTATTCCTTGGTACTTCGTAAAGTGGATAAATATCTTTTCCATAAAATTGAGCAACATTTTTCTTAAGACTTAAAAACCTAGTGTGTTGATTAAGAAAATCCTTAAAGTTATTTGCGCTTCTGTAATAAGTTTTTGCCGCATCTGCATATCTAAATCCAAAACCTAAATTTTTTGCGTTAAAGTATAGATAATCATCATCAGAAAATATTCCTTTTGGAATTTCCACTTTTTTATATAGTTCTTTACTCATGGCAGAAATACATCCGGGGTGATTGTGGATGTTATCGCCATCATTAATATCTTTTTTTGTTAAATACCAAAACTCTGACCACGTGGTGAGAATTCTCTCAAATTTATTTTCTGGGAATAAAGGAAGGCTACATCCACCCACAATGTGCGTAGATGAGTCCTCAAATGCCTCAATCATGTTATCTAATACTCTTTTATTCCCCAAAACTATATCAGCGTCTATGGTCATATAAATATCTGATTCTGACATTTTGTATAAAGAGTTAAGCCTTTCAATTTTTCCTAATCTCTTACCGTCATCCAAAACATCAATTAATGGGAATTCACTAGCAATCTTTTTTGCCTTTATTGCTGTTTTGTCATCACAGCCATCACAGATAACAATTATTTTTTGGAGTGAATAGTTTTTCTTATTTTGCCACATGATTGAATTCAAGAGTCTTGATATATTTTTCTCTTCATTGTGCGCTGGAATGCCTATGGTAAGTGTCATTCTTTTCATATTGATAAAAATCTTTCCCACAACCTTAACTTATTTGACATATTTCTTATATAAAATGTTGTAGTACTGAATAAAGCCGGGAATTCAGAAATACTATGCGTTTTATCAACAATTGTTCTAGGGAGAGTAAAAAGATTAGGAGACATGTCTACATGTCCTGAGTCTATAGTAAAGGCGGCTTTGTAACCGGCTTTTTTTACAAATTCAATAATACGATTGCTATAAAACCCTCTTGGGTATGCAAAATACTTCACCTTAACACCCAATTTATTTTCAAGAATTTTTTTTGAATTAACTATTTCCTTTTCCAAGTCATATCCCTCAATGTTTAAAAGATTAGTGTGTGTTGCGCTGTGGCTTCCAATACTCCAACCATTTTTGATAAGAATATTTAATTCCTTAGTACTTAAAAATTTCAAATTATTGTGGAGCTCTTTTCTGTTTGCATTTGCATTATCTGACATTACAAAAAGAGTTATTGGAATATGATATTTTTTTGTAATATCCAAAATATTCATTGCGTCAGTGTATCCATCATCTACCGTAATTGCTACTGATGGTAACTTTATTTTTTTTCTTTTCTCAGGACTTGTGATTTGATCTAAAGAAACAAAATTAAAATTCTTTGAAAGTTTATTAATTTGTTTTTCAAATTCTTTTAATGACACAGCATATCTATATGAGTTACTTGAGATGCTGTGGTAACAAAGAATAGTAGTAGAGGGTTTATTAATTCCGAGAAAAACTCCAATTCTATATCCTAAAATAAAAATTATTTTTCTTAATGTAAACATAATTTAGTACTTATACCTTGGTATACTCAGCGCTTGTCTTGCTTGCACTGAGCCTGGCTGAAGTGAGATGGCCGAAAGATGTAATCTCTATGTTTTTGGCTTTTAGTCTAAAATTCTCTGCAACTATTTCTTGTAAGTCATTAGCGCTCTTGTCCCAAGAAAAATTCTTAGCCCAAAGAAAAGCTTCTTTTGACATTCTTTTGCGTAATGCTTCATCTTTCAAGAAAATAACCATAGCTTTGTAAAATTCATCCACACTCTTAGGTTTTGCAAGTATTCCTGTTTTACCATCTACAACTGAGTCACGTAGTCCGTTTACATCAGATGCAATGACAGGGGTGCCACATGCATTCGCTTCTATAACCGTAATTCCCCATCCTTCTATCATTGATGCTTGGACCATTACCCAAGATTTTGAAAGAAGTCCAACCTTCTCTTTATCAGAAATTTTTCCTAAAAAGAAAACATTTTTCTCCAAATTAAGTTTTATTGATAATTTTTTCAAGTCCCCTAAGCTTTCCCCTGTTCCAGCAATTTGAAGTTTTGCATAAGGATAATCCCTTACAACTTTTGCAAATGCTTTTATTGCAATATCAATATTCTTGTAAGGCTTAAGGCGGCCAACATAGCTAAAAAGTGGTTGATTGGATTTTTCTGAGACACCAGAGAATTGAGACATATCCAGACCCGGATTAATAATTTGAATATTGTCTGCTTCTGAAAAACCGTATTTTAATATTTCTATTTTTGAAGATTTAGAAACAGTGATGACTTTTTGCTTTTTATAGACAAATGGCATCATTTTTGATTCCAAAAACATTGCAATTTGTGCAAGCGGAAAAGAAAGATATTGCCTAAAAACCTCTTGGTGCACATGATGTATTAAAAGTAATTTTGGAACTTTGACAAAAATAGGTGTAAAAAATGGAATACCATTTTCACTATCTATCACAAGATCAAATTTTCCCCTGAACTTTAACATATAGTAAAGAAATGCCCAGATATATACTGTATAGAATCCTCCTCTTCGGATAATACGCACGCCATCCAGCATCTGATTATGTGGGTTCCTTCTGTCATTTCCGCAAAAAACTGTCACTTCAATCCCATTTTCAACCCATCTTTTTGAAATCTCATGAATATATGCTTCCGCTCCTCCGGCCCATCTATGTTTTGTGTCCCGCCAATTAAAAATAAGAACTCGCATTTTTTCTGACGTAGCTGACTCTGGCTTAGATGACAAAAGATTCAGAAAATCTTTAATATTATTCTCAATCGCAGTAACCAGGTTTATTTGAAGGTGCATGAATGTCATAAGTACTAAATTTGTAACTCCGGTGGCAAGCATAGCTCCAACAAAAAACCCTATATTAGCGTGCCTCACGCTAAGGATTAGTATTTGGAAAATGCTTAATATAAAAGCAACTGTAGGAAATGCATAAACTTTTTTTGCTAGATAGTATGTCACAAATACACGACTTAATGAAAAACACATCATAGTTATCGCAAAGGGTAAAAGGAGAGGTAAGATAGGTAATGTCTTACTTCCTAAAAGTAGAGGTACAATATTTGGTCCAAATACTCCAAATACTACAGTTCCAATAAAAGTTAGGAAAAACGTTGCAGAAAATATTGCAAGAAATGCTTTATTTGAAGATTTATTCCTACCCTCATTTCGGCTTACTATTGGAGTTATAAATTGTGTTGCA
>WNFL01038786.1_pt1 | contig 14643 bp, 11 predicted proteins | sample 5400361 | NCBI WGS metagenome assembly WNFL01 (sample SAMN13153351, study PRJNA577476) | soil metagenome | isolation source: 40 cm soil on Douglas fir-dominated hillslope | place: USA:California | collected 2013-09-17
CAAAACGGGCACTCCATCAGAGTGGTCGACGTTTTTTGCTGCGCTTGAGACTTTCAAGTTCGCGCTTGGCCACCACCAATTCCTTCCTCACGGCATCGCGCTTTCGAACAAGGTCGTCGCGCTCGTCGATCAGCGAGACCGGGACGGCAATGTCGCGGGCGCACGACATGCAAACCATCGCGGCCGACGCATTTTCCTGTGCGCAAAATGGACAAATGATCGACATGGCAACTAGGGCGCGACCCTCAAGACAAAACTTGTGCTGCCGGCACGGCCGTCTGAATCCTTGATATCGACCCTCACCATGTGATCCCCCACCGGCAGCGCGACATCCGGGATATCGATGCCGGAGGCCTGCACGAACGATTTGACGCGTGACGTCAGATCGACATTCGGGGTCCTGAGATAGGTAACCTTGACGGAGTCGGGATCGATCTTTGCGCCTCCGAACGATTCGAACTTCAGCTGGAGATGCGTCGGCGAATGAATCTCTTTGCTGTTCTCGATATATTCGATCTTGGGAGCCCGGGTCACTCCCCGCCGGTCGGCCACGACGGCCCCCTTCGGCGGCGGCAATTTAGCTTCTTCCTCGGTAATCAAGACAACAGGGGTTGCTTGGGCCTGGATCGCAGCCGACGAAACGACGGCAGCAAATCCAATCAAAAATCCAACAAACCAACTTCGCACGACAATCTTCCCCCATATGAACAAGCCATATTACCGCCCGCCACCATCTCCGATGATGGAATACGGCGCCCAGAACAACGGGTGCGCATAGGCGAATTCTGTCTTGCCATCGGCACCAAGGTAGCCGGGGCCATCCGCCAAAGCCATCATCGCCTGCCGCAACGCCTCGCCACGCGTGATCTTGGGATCGTCGGCCTGCCGCTTGAACAGATCGGCCATCAGTTGGCGCGCGGACTGCGAATGCACCGACCAGTTGGTAACAAGCAAAGCGCGCGTACCCGCGTAGAAAAATGCCCGGCCCAAACCAGATGCGGCTTCCGCGCCGGCGACCACTCCGGCGCCGGTATTGCACGCCGACAGGACAACCCAGTCCGCATCAAGCTTGAGCGAAAGAATTTCCTCCATTGTCAGCAGGCCATCGCCGTCGCTGTCGGCCACCGCCGGAGCCGAGAGCGCCAGCGCCGGCTGCGCCAGGCCGTCGAGCTCGCCCGGCACCAGGCCGTGGGTGGCAAACGCGATGATCTTGAATTTCGACAGGTCTGTCGACTTGACGGCTTTTTCGTTGGCGTCCTTGCCCAGATTGAGCACCTTGGCCGGATCGGCTTGCAGTGCGAGCGCGATCGATTTCAGCTCTTCCGCGGTATCCGGAAGCCGCGGCAACTGGGCCAGCTGCGCGCTATCGACGCCATCCAGTTTCGGGCTGCTGCGCCGCTTCAACGGCATTCCGCGCGTAACATTGGACGCATCCGCGACTTGTACCGGCTTGTCATCTTTCTTGGCTTCGTCGGCCTGCTGCTGGCTGAACAACGGATCGCCGAACCCGATCAGCTCCTGGCGCGAAGCGGTGCCTGGCGGCAATTTTCGCAGCGTGAGCAGAGCGGATATCGAAGGCACCAGCGTTACCGCATGGGTCCGCGCGAGCCACGGAACGCTTCTGTAGCTGGAAAACAGCGGATCATCGTCGCGAGTGATCTTGGAGGGCGCGGTCGGCAGCAACGACAGCGGCAGCAAGCCGAGCGCACCGTTGGTAACGACGATCAGGTTTTTGGCCGGTCTCCAGTTCGCTTCCGCAGGCTTCAGCAAAATTGAATACAGTTGGTAGGCAAGCTCCAGATTGAAAGGCGGAATATCGGAGATCATGGCAGCGTCAGGCTCGAGAGCCTCGCGAAGCTTGGTCACCTTGGCGTTCATGTCCCCGAGCGTGGTTTCCAGCCGCACGAACTGGACCGGCTGGTCCTTCCGCAGAACCCACACGAAGCTGTCGAACCGGCCGAAGTAAAACGAAAGCAACGCCTCATCGCCGGTGAGCTGCTTTTGCAGATCAGCCGGATTGGGCGGAGCGGGATTGACGAGGTTTCCGTAGTCGGGGAATTTTTTGGCAAGGTCCTTCAAGATTTGCGCGTGGCTCGCCTGCAGGCGGGCTGTTTCCTGCTGGGTGTCGGTAAGTGCCTTCTGGTCCCGTTCGGAGGTCGGCAGGCTCAGCAGATTATTGAGCGTTGCCACGGCGGCGCCGATTTGCTTTTCGCCGTCCTGCGACGCGCGCATCAATTGCGCCAGCGCCGGATCTTTAGTGGCCGCACGCACCGATGATGCCTGCAACGCGCGCTGCACCGACTGTCCACGCAGCACGTCGGCATAACCGAAGGTCTCCTCGATCGCGCTGGTCGGCACCAGCGACGGGTCCCGGCTGAGAAGCAGCAGGTATCCTTCGATCACAAACCGGATTCGGCCTTCGCGCGCCGCAGCGGTTGTGCCGCTGTCGTCGTCGCCGGCACTCGAGGTCGATAACAGGACGGGCAGGGAGTCCTTGAAAGCCTGCAGCGATTCGGAAGGCTTGCTCTTCCGCGCCAGAGCGACGGCATAAAATCCGCGCGATAGCGCCGTATTGAAGCTCTTGTCTCCCGACTTCTGGCGTTCGCGCTCGAACGTGCGCTGAGCGATCTCGACCGCGTTGTCGTTACTGCCTTGCGAGAGCATCACGGCGACGCGCGCCAGGCCGCCGCTGACCGCTTCACGCCGCACCGGCTCCCATTTGGCTGTCCAGAGGTCGATCTGGTCGTAGAGTTTGGAGGCGGCATCGTACTGGCGCTCGGCATTGAGGATTTGGGCGAGCTGCACCTGCGCGTTGACCATCTGCCCGGATTCAGGTCCGTATCCGAGCCCTTGGTAGATATCGATCACCTGGCGTTGCAGCTGCTCGGCCTCCTGATAGCGTCCCTGCTCCTGGATCACATAGACCAGAACCGCGAGAACGCCGGCCGTATCCGCATGAAACTTGCCGGATTTGCTCAGGCGGCTCAGCAGCGCGCGCCTGACATCGGCCTCGCCTTCACCAACCCTGCCCTGTTTCACCTTGGCGCGCCCTTCAAAGGCCAGGGCCCAGTCGGCAGTGCGTTCGATTTCGCCTTCACCGGGCTTGCTTTCCCATTGCGAAACCGTCTTGAGCGAGCTCGTGTACAAGATCGCGGCCCTATGAAATCCGGCCTCGGCCTGGGGCAGCCGGCCGCGTGCTTCTTCGATCCGCGCGTTGCCGTCCTCGACAATCGCTTGCCAGGTCAGCCCGTAAATCGGGAACACCGGCCAGCGCTGCGCTTCCGTCAGCAGGGTGCGATTGCGCGCGACATAAGATTCCGCGGTGTTGGTGTCGCCGTTTCTGAGATAACCGAGCGCAAGCACGTAATTCAATCCGAACAGCTTTCCCTTTCCCTGATTGGCAAATGCCGCAACCTGCTTGGCGATCAGCGCGTTAGCACGCTTGTGTTGCCCGACGTCGCGCAATCGGCGCATCAGCAGTTGCTCGTAACGGCTGCCCACATTTTTGTAATCGACGACCCCTTGCGCGTTGCTCACCGCAAGCTCCGCATCGTCGATGGCGTCGGCGCGGCCAAGCAGCGTCCTTGCCTGCGCACGCTTGTAATGGAATTCGGCAAGCTCTGCAGCCTTCAGGCCCGTCGGCACGGCGGCGTCCGCCGTCTCGGTCAGCTTGGCGACGACGGCCGGATCCGGCTTTTGCTGATCGAGAATTGCGGTGATGTCGGCGATCGTGCGCGGCGGGGCGACAAGGCTTGCCGCGGCATCCTTTGCGATATCAGCCGCGCTGGGCGCGGCTCGAGATGTCGGCGGCGCCGACAGTTTTTCCGCCGAGAACAAAGCCGCTTTTGGGCGGGCCGCGATCATTGCGTTCCTGACGCAGGATTGAACGATCGCCCTCGCCTTGCCGAAACAGGCTTCGTGTGTTCCCCCACCTTGCTTGCACGCCATATAGGCGGGCTTGCCCGACGAGCTACGGCAGTTCTCGATCGCCGCGCTCTGATCGAGGGCATATCCGGGGGAGCTATCGATCAGTACGGGAACGACAGCGCAAATCAAATACAGGGCAAAGCATCTTACTATGTGTTTCATCGCGTTCACCTTGCAATACGCGAAGCCAATAACAACCGGCAACCAATACAAATATACCTTCTGCAATATGATAGCTCGGCGCGCCGTCGAGCACCACAATCAACTTGAGCCCGGCAACTCAAGCGGGCGAGGCCTCGGCCGCGCATTGATCAGCGCGCGCCCTTAGATCCCCGCGACCGACGACCACATCTCCGACAGTTTGCGCTTGAGCGAGCCCATCCGCGTCAAGGGTGCCGCTGCTTCCTCTTCTTCCGGCAGGCGAAGCCCGACGATACTGACCCTGCCGCCGCTGATGCTGCGCGCCACAAGAACGATCGAGTCGAGCGCAAGCGTCGCGCCTTCTTTCGGCGCATGGTCGAGATGAATGTCGAAATAATCGGCCAGCGTCAGTTTTGCCTGCTCGGTATCGACGGTCGTGCCATAGGCCGCAGCAATGTCGCCCAGCGTGACTTCGCCCGACACGGTAAAATCTCCAAGCAGATGCGGATCGGGCGCCGAACTCGGCGGCATGTCGACAAAAAAGCGATCGAGCGCTTCGGCCTTTTCGGGTGGCGCCAACAGGTAGATGTAGTCGCCCGGGGCGATCGGATCGGCCTCGGCAGGCGAGAGAATGTGCTCGTCGCGAATGACCAGCGTCGGCTTCGACCAGGATGGAACGAGGCCGCGCCGGAAATACAGGCTTTTCGGACGAACGGAATAGCCGACCAGCTGCTGCTCGAGCTGGCCGGGCAGATCAAGCTCGACACGCCGCGGCCCGCGATCCGTACGCGGCAGCGCCACATGCAGCCGCCGCGCCGCCGCGGCCAGCGTCCAGCCCTGCAGCAATAGCGAGATGATGACGACGACAAAGGCGACGTCGAAATAGAGATACGCCTTCGACAGTCCGACCAACATCGGAATCGATGCCAGAAAGATCGCGACCGCGCCGCGCAGGCCGGTCCAGGCAATAAAAATCTTCTCCCGCCAGCTGAAGCGAAACGGCGCCAGACATAAAAACACCGCAAGCGGCCGCGCCACCACCATCAGCACCAGCGCGACGATCACGGCCGGAACGATGCTGCTCACCAGACGCTGCGGGGAGACCAGAAGACCGAGCAGGACGAACATCACGATCTGTGCCAGCCAGGTCGCGGCGTCGAGAAACGTCACCACCGAATTATGTGCCCGCGTCGGCCGGTTGCCGATGATGATGCCGGCCAGATACACCGCGAGAAATCCCGAGGCGTGCCCGATCTGTGCCGCGCCGAAAATCACCAGCGCTGCGGTGGCTACAAAAGGCGCGTGCAACCCCTGCGGCAGCGCCACCCGATTGAGCGCCAGCACCACGACCCTGCCGCCGATAGTGCCGACGATGGCGCCGAGCACGGCCTCGCGGCCGAATTCCAGTGCGACATGGAGGGCCGAGCTTTCGCCGATCGAAATCAGTTCGACCAGCATCAGGGTGAGAAACACCGCGAACGGATCGTTGGTGCCGGATTCGACCTCCAGCGTCGCGCCGACGCGCGGTCGCAGCCGCAAGCCTTGCGTGTGTACCAGCAGAAACACCGCCGCGGCATCGGTCGATGCCACCACGGCGCCCACCAGCAGCGCTTCGGTCCAGTTCAGGTCGAGCACGTACTTGGCGACTGGTGCGGTGATCAGCGCCGTCAGCAACACGCCGATCGTCGCCAGCACCATCGACGGCGCCAGCACCGTGCGGATGCTTTGAAACCGTGTTCGCAACCCCCCGTCGAACAGGATCAGCGCCAGCGCCACCGATCCCACCAGATAGGTGGTGCGCACGTCGTCGAACCGCACTTGCCCGGGGCCGGAGTCGCCGGCGACCATGCCGATGAACAGGAATACCAGCAGCAACGGCGCGCCGAAGCGCAGCGCCAGCAGGCTCGACAAAATGCCGGCCATCACCAGAACCGCGCCAAGAAGAATGGCTATGCTGACCGAATCGAGAGAGGCCATGTGCTTTCGCAATCATTGCAAATGCTTGCGCAAATGCTGCAATTGCATCCTTATCGTCGCCACAGTTCGACGCCAACCCATTTCTACCGCCAGCGGCAAAGTGCCCAATTTGCTGGCTTTAGCTCCCTGCATTGACGTGTGGTATCGATGGTGCCGGCGCTGCGGTTGTGGGAATCTGCCGGATATTCGAATCAGGTCTGACTGATGATGCCGATCTGCCTTGCGATGAGACGTTGCCGATGGACCTGAATGACATCACCGAATTTCTGTTGTCCGCCGGCCGCTCGGTCGGCGCGGAGGTCACGTCGCCCTGGTTCTATTTGCAGCTTGGACTCATTCTAACCGGCGCCGGGATCGCATACGCCGCGGGCACCGCCATTCGCGCGCGGGTTGACGTGACCTCGCTCGCCATGGGCTGGCCGGCGCCGCTCCGGCTCTTCATGCGCGTGTTGGTCGGCAGCGCATCCACGGCGATATTCGCGGTGCTGATGCGGGTGGCGCGCATGATAATGTGGGCATCGACCTGGCCGAGCCGCAGCTATTTGCTCGCGGTAGCCGCCAAGCTCGCCTTCGCGTGGCTGATCATCAGTCTGGTCACTTCGGTTATCCGCAATACGTTTATCGTCCGCCTGGTGTCGCTGTCGGCTTGGCTGGTCGCAGCGTTGAGCATCATCGGCCAGCTTGACCCCGCCATCGAGGCGCTGGATTCGGTTTCGATTGTGCTGGGAGGCCTGCGGCTGACGCCGTTGCTGCTGATCAAGCTCGGCGTGCTGCTGGTGGTGGCGCTATGGGTGACCAATATCGCCAGCAACTTCGTGGAAAGCAGGATTACGCGCTCCGGCGACGTGACGCCGTCGATCCAGGTGCTGCTGGTCAAGATGATCCGGCTGGCGCTGATGATATTCGCCGTCGCAGCCGCGATGAGCGCGGTTGGCATCGACCTCTCGGCGCTGGCGATCTTCTCGGGTGCTGCCGGCGTCGGCATCGGCTTCGGCTTGCAGAAGATCGTCGCCAATTTCATCAGCGGCATCATTCTGCTGGTGGATAAATCGGTGAAACCGGGCGATCTCGTCACCATCGGCGACAGTTCGGGACGCATCAGCGCAATGAAAACCCGCTACATTTCAGTCGCTGCCGGCGACGGTCGCGAGTTTTTGATCCCGAACGAGGATCTGGTGACCCAAAAGGTCGTCAACTGGACCTACACTGACAAGAACACGCTGGTGAAGGTTAATTTCGGCACCAATTACGACGCCGATCCGCGACTGGTCTGCAAACTGGCGATCGACGTTGCGGCCGCAGCGCCGCGCGCCATCAGGGGCAAGCCACCGAACTGCATCCTTACCGAGTTCGCCGAGGCCGGAATGAAGTTTTCCTTAACCTTCTGGATCGCCGATCCGGACGGCATGGACAACGTCAAGAGTGACGTGATGCTGTCGTTGTGGGATGCCTTCAAGCGCGAGGGCATCCGGGTGCCCTATCCGGTGCGCGAAATCCGGATCCGCGGCGGCGCGCTGCCGATCGAGACCACGGTCGAGGTTTCGAACTGATGCCTAAGCGCCTTTCTGTCAAGCCTCCCCCGGGGAATGTTGCCGCGGTTCCAGTCGGGGTTTGATGGGATGGCGCGCCAACCCTGGCTTGCGCTGCTCGCGCCGATCATTAAATTAGGCCCCCAAATCGCCCATTGCAGCCCTTTGACCGCCAAACCATGATCCGCCCATGAGCTATATCGAAGCCACTGATACCTCCCAACGCAAGACCGGGCAGATCAAGCTGCACGGGCCGGGCGGCTTTGCGGGCATGCGCAAGGCCGGCGCCTTGGTGGCCAACTGCCTCGATGAACTCACCGATATCATCAAGCCGGGCGTGCCGACCTCGCGGATCGACGATTTCGTTCGCGACTTCGCCTTTGGCCACGGCGCCTACCCCGCCACCCTGATGTATCGCGGCTATCGCTATTCGACCTGCACCTCGATCAACCACGTGGTCTGCCATGGCATGCCCGGCGACCGAATCCTCAAGGAAGGCGACATCGTCAACATCGACGTGACCTTCATCGTCGAGGGCTGGTATGGCGATTCCAGCCGGATGTATGCGGTGAGCCCGATCGCCCGCAAAGCCGAACGGCTGATCGAGGTGACCTATGAAGCGATGATGCGCGGCATCGCCGCGGTGAAGCCCGGCGCCACCACCGGCGACATCGGCCACGCCATCCAAAGCTTCGTCGAGCCGCAGGGCATGAGCGTGGTGCGCGACTTCTGCGGGCACGGCTTGGGCCGCATGTTCCACGACGAACCGAACATCATTCATGTCGGCCGGCCCGGCGAAGGCGTGGTGCTCAAGCCCGGCATGTTCTTTACCATCGAACCGATGATCAATCTCGGCAAGCCGCATGTGAAGATCCTGTCCGACGGCTGGACCGCGGTGACCCGCGACCGTTCGCTGTCGGCGCAATTCGAGCATTCGGTCGGCGTTACCGCGAATGGCGTCGAAATCTTCACGCTGTCGCAACGCCACGCCGAGAAGCCGCCGGTAGCGGCATAACCGATTGAAGCGGTTTTGCTTCAAACCTTGCCGCGACGCGACATCAAATCATCGGATTGATCCGCGGCAGCGCACGTCAGACGGCGTTGCCGTATCCGAGCCGCTTGAACCGCTCGATTGCGTCCTTCGCCATTTTTAGCGTTAGCGCCCTGGCGGGCATTTCCGTTCCCAGCTGAGCGGCTTGACCCGACCAGAGCGGCGAGAAATCGCTGCTTCCCTGCTGCTCGGCCTGAGCCCGCAAGAGCGGCAACTCGCCCATCGGTAACGGGAAATCCGGAGCGGCGTCCGAAATAGGGCCAAGGTCGAGCGCCAGCCGGTTGACCAGAGCACGCGCGGGGCGACCGGTGAACACGTTTGTCAGCAAGGTTGCGTCCGCGCGCGCATGCCGCAGCGCATCGCGATGCAACGATGGTGTGGCGGCTTCGGGACAGAGGAGAAAGGCGGTCCCGATCTGCGCTCCGGACGCTCCAAGTGCAAATGCGGCGGCAATACCACGGCCGTCGGCAATCCCGCCGGCGGCTATGACCGGCACGCTGACAGCATCCGCGATTTGAGGCACCAGCGCCAGTGTGCCGGGTTGCGAGGCAACCGCGACGTTGAGGTCGGCAGCGAGGAAAATCCCCCGATGTCCACCGGCTTCATATCCCTGAGCGATGATCGCATCTACGCCCCGCGCTTCCAGCCAGAGCGCCTCCTCGACCGTGGTCGCCGACGACATGACGCGGCAACCCGCCGCCTTGACCCGGGCCAGCAATCTCGAGGCTGGCAGGCCGAAATGGAAGCTCACCACCTCGGGCTTTGTGTTCTCGACGATCTTGCACATGGCCTCGCCAAACGGCGCGATATCCAGGCGGGACAGCGGTTCGGGGTCAATTCCAAGCTCGCGATAATAGGGCAACAGCCGATCATGCCAGGCTTGCTCGCGGGCAGCATCCGCTTTCGCAGGGGCATGACAAAAGAAGTTGACGTTGACCGGTTTGCTCGTCAGCCGCCGCAACTCCTCAATGGTCTTCTCGGCGAGCTGCGGTTGCATTGTTGCGCAGCCGATCGAGCCGAGACCACCGGCATCGCAGACCGCCGCTGCCAGTCCGACCGTGCCAAATCCCGCCATCGGCGCCAGGACAAGGGGGTGCTCGATCTTGAAAAGATCAATCAGGCGTCGGTCGGGCCACATCGCGCACCTCCTACCAGCGGCCGGCAGAAGCGCCGCCGTCGACGTGCAGGATCTCGCCTGTCACGAAATCCGCCTTTTCCAGATACAGCACGGCGTCGCGGATATCCTGCGGCTCTCCCATGCGGCCCGTCGCCTGGAGCGTTGCGAGAAAATCGTACGCCTCGGGAGAGTGCATCGGCATCCGGATGACGCCCGGGGAAACCGCGTTCACCCGGATGCGGCGGCCGGCATATTCGATGGCGAGCGCGCGCGTCGCGGCGTTGAGGCCGACTTTCGTCAAGGAGGCAAGGGCCGCGACAAGCGACGCCTGCGGCTGTTCGGCGATGCTCGCGGTGATGTTGACGACATGGCCGGAGCCCGCTCGCAGCATCCAGGGGATCGCCTTCTGCGAGATGTGAAAAAAGCCTGCGAGATTAACCGCGATCATCGCCGTGAAATCGGCCTCGGAATACTCAACGAAAGGCTTCGCGATGAAGAGCCCGGCGTTATTGACCAGCGTGTCGATCCGTCCGAAACGCGCGATGGCTGCGCTGACGATACGTTCGGCGGTATCGGGACGAGCGATGTCGCCATCGACAAGGAGGATATCGGGATCGTCGGGGATGTCGGCCTTGCTGATCAGGCGAGAATTGGCAACGACACCATAGCCGATCTCGCGGAAGCCTTTCATCAAGCTGGCACCAATGCCCCGCGAAGCACCGGTAATAATTGCAACCTTTTGGTCCGAGGCCATGATCGTTCCTGTTCCAGCTGGCTGGTGTATCCGACCGAACTGATGAAACAATTTGACCCACCGTGGCTTTGCGCAGGTTGCTCGGGTTTTGTCATTTCTTGCTGGAATGGGGAAAGGCTGGAATCGATCAGGCGACGGCCGGCCTGCCATCGCCGCTCATTCAGGCCGAGAAACTCCGCCGATACTGACCGGGCGTGTGCCCTGTGACTTGGCGAAATGCTCGTGTGAAATTGGCCTGACAGGAAAATTTGAGCGCGAGCGCAATATCGACCAAGGGCCGGTCCCCTCGTGCCAGCAACGCTTTGGCGCGTTCGAGCCGCTTGCCGCTCACGTAACGATGCGGTGATTGACCGACGGCGGCCTTGAATGCCCGAGCGAAATGGAACCGGCTAAGGCACGCAATCGATGCCAGATGGTCAACCGTAAGTTCGCCTTCCAGGTTAGTCGCTATGTAGTCAAGTACCCGAGCCAGTCTGCGTCCATCAAGTCCTTCCCGCGTGGTGCGGGGGGACGCGTGAGTCGGCGACGGACTGACGTGGTTTTGAACCAGTCTCGCGGCGAGACTGGAAGCTAACGTTTCAGCAAGCAGTCTGCCGGCAGAGGTTTGGCTCTGAAGTTCAGACAAAATTGCATAGGCGATTTCAGCCAGAAGAGGATCCTGAAAGCCGCTTTGGTAACGCAGCGATGTGATCACGGATTGATCGAGGTCGACACCCAGGCTGTCCGGCGAGAAGCGGTTTGGCGGAAGAAAAATATGCAAAATCCCCGGCACAGGATCGGAGATATCAATGAAATCCTCCTGCAAACCGGCGGGAGAAAGCCAGATTGTGCCCCGCTCAGCGACCGTTCGATCGATGGTGCCACCGCCCCTTCGTGTGATAACCGATCCGCCGCCGCGGACGTCGACGCAAATCTCGGTATCGGGCTGCGTGTTTTTCCACGCGATGACGCCACCCGTGTGACTGCGAAGTTCCGCAGACAGGCCCGACCAGCCTCGATCGGCCGAAGAAGCCAGCAGCCCAGATGGACCGTATTTATCGACACCGTATCCGAACATCAAAATCGGCCTCTCCAGCGGAATTCACACGACGCACGCTTCCCAGACAATGAGATCACCTGAACGTTACCCATGGCACCCTCCTGCCTGGTGGCCGACATTCTCTGACGCGACGACACAAATGTGGTGGCTCGAACGCCAATCGCAACCTAACCCACGGCGGGTCGCGCGCCTCGTCGGCGCGACAAATCGCGGTTGCATCGCTTTCATGATTACGCCGAAACGTTGCCGATCATTTTGATATGATGAAGCTCTGTCGCTTCATCCGCCGGAAACATGCACTCGATACGCAACTCCTGCGCGGCGATCGTCTGCGGGGTGCCAACGGTTGTGACCATCGAAAAATAATTCAACACTTGATCATCCCTGACAAAGCTAATGGGTATGACGGGCATGGCGCCCACAGGCTTGGGAGCTTTCCACTCGGTTTTCACATCGGGATAGGCGAGCAGCGCGGCCAGTAATTCTCTGGTTTTCTCGTCGACAACGCGGCCGATTGATTCACGGTAAACACGCTCAATCAGGCCTTTTGCCACCTCTTCCCAATTGGCAACGAACGGGCGCATTCCCTCGGGATCGAACATGAGATGCAGCATGTTGCGCGGACCTTTGCGGGCGGCCATGTCGATAAAGCAATTGAAGAAGCGTGGCGCGGCTTCATTGGTCATAAGCACATCCCAGTAGCGATCCATTACCATCGCCGGGAACGGTTCATGCTGGCGCAGCATCCGTCCCAGAGCACGGGTGACGCTCTGCATTTCCGGGGCATTCCAGGCGCCCTCCGAATAGATCGGGGCATAGCCCGCTGCCAGCAGCAATGTGTTACGGTCGCGCAACGGAATGTCGAGCGCTTGAGCGATAGCCGTCAATGTCTGACGACCGGGAACGCTGCGCCCGCTTTCAACGAAACTGATCTGCTTTTGCGACACACCGGTGTCGAGCGACAGATCGAACTGGCTTCTGCCGCGCACATCGCGCCAGTGACGCAACAGCACACCCAGCTCATTGGGGGGCAGCCTGGTTTTGAGGTTCGATGAATTCATCAGGCTCTGCATTCGCAATCTGGATCGGGCAATTTATCAGACCAGGGGCCCCGGCGCTAACGGCATTCATTCGCTGTCGTGTTGACCGTGCATGGTTCGGCGCGAACCGAACCATGCACGTTCATCTCGCCTAGCCAGCCGACCAGGCCTGGGGCTTAAAGCGGTCTTCGACCGGTGTACCCGCCATGTTCGTCGTGGTGGCAGCCATGGTCGAGACGCCGACGCCTGTGATCACCTCGAGAATTTGACTCGTCGAATATCCCGCTGAAGTGAAGCTCTCGATGTCTGCCTCGGTCACATTGCCTCTCTTTTCGATAAGGGCTTTGGTCAATGCCGAAAGCGCGGCGTACTTTCGGTCCTGAGGTAATTTCCCCGCACGGATGGCCTTGATCTCGCTCTCCGCGACGCCATCCTCCATGGCGAAGGTGGAGTGAGCCGCGACGGTCCACGGGCACTTGATGGTGACGGCGTTTGTAAGCAGTAATATCTGCTTCTCACACTCGTCGAGGCTGCCGCTATGGAAGCTGCCGAAACTGCCAACGAACCCGTTAAGGAGAACTGGGCTGTTGGCCATCGTCGCCATCACGTTTGGAATGAAACCAAACTTGCTCTCCAGCGTCTGCAGCGTGGCCCTGGAGTTTTCTGGCGCTGATTCGATTGTTTGAAGCGTAAATCTCTGCATTTCCTGATACCTTGTTTCTGCGTTGAACCCGGCTGCAACGCATCTTCGTCGCCACGCCGGTCCTTCCTCGTCGTTGCTGACCGACAATGGCTGCTGTACATCGATGGCGCGCGCTGGTTCAATTACATCGCATGTAATAATATCGCCCCCGGCGATCGCCACGTCGGCGGTGCAGAGTCGGTTCGAGAGTTAGCATCGATGTCCGCAGATACCAGCGATACACGGGACGAGTCCGCGGAAGCCGAAGAGCCGCATTACCACGGCCATCGCGAGCGGCTGCGGATGCGCTTTCATAGCGCCGGGGCGGACGCCTTGAGCGATTACGAGTTGCTGGAAATGGTGCTGTTCGCAGCCCAGCCGCGGCGCGACATGAAGCCGCTGGCCAAATCGTTGCTCAAAAAATTTGGCTCGTTCGCCGAGGTCGTTCACGCGCCCGAAGCGCGGCTGCGCGAAGTCAAGGGTGTAGGCGACGTCACCATCAACGGCCTCAAACTGATCGCGGCGGCCGCAAGCCGCATCGCCAAGGGCCAGTTGAAGCAGCGCACCTTGCTGTCGTCATGGGCCGATGTGATCGATTACTGCCGGACCAGCATGGCGTTCGCCGACAAGGAACAGTTTCGCATTCTGTTTCTCGACAAGCGCAACCAGTTGATCACTGACGAGGTCCAGCAAATCGGCACCGTCGACCACACCCCGGTCTACCCGCGCGAAGTGATCAAGCGCGCGCTGGAGCTATCCGCCACCGCCGTTATCCTGGTGCACAACCATCCCTCCGGCGATCCGACGCCGTCGCAAGCGGACATCCAGATGACCAAGGCCATCATCGACATCGCCACCCCGCTTGGGATATCGGTCCACGATCACATCATCGTCGGCAAAAACGGTCACGCGAGCCTGAAGGGACTGAAGCTGATTTGAGCGACATCAGTGCTTTAGGCTGACCAAAGGCGCGGATCAGGCGGCGATCCTTGCGAACCGCTTGCGATATTCGGCCGGCGTAACGCCGACATGCCGCGCAAAGGCGCGGCGCAGGGTGTCCGCATCCGCAAAGCCGCAATGCGCGGCAACCTGCTTCGGCGTTTGGTGGCCGACCTCCAGCAGCCGCCGGGCGGCGTTCACGCGCGCCTCCTCTACCCAAGTCGCAGGCGTGATCCCGACCTCGCTTCGAAACAGCCGTGCGAAGTGACGCGGGCTGAGGTCCATGCGCTTGGCGAGATTGGCGACGCAGTGATCGAGCGCCGGATTGGCGGCTACCCACCGTTGCAGCTCCTGCAGCGCCGCCCGACCTGCCGGGACTGCTTCGCCCTTGCGGCTGAACTGCATCTGCCCGCCCGGACGCTTGAAGAACATCACGAGCTGCCCGGC
>WNFL01047476.1_pt2 | contig 14639 bp, 13 predicted proteins | sample 5400361 | NCBI WGS metagenome assembly WNFL01 (sample SAMN13153351, study PRJNA577476) | soil metagenome | isolation source: 40 cm soil on Douglas fir-dominated hillslope | place: USA:California | collected 2013-09-17
GCCGGCCGCGCTCCCACCCGGCGATCTCCCGCGCCTGGGAGCGGAGCAGCGTGGAGCCGTTGTCGGCCGCCCAATCGAGAAAGGTCGGGAAATATTCCGTCAGGACGTCGAGGTCGCGCCGAAGCGCGCCCGAGAGGCCGGCTTCCTTCAAAGCGTCGAACAGGCTTTTTTGAAAGACCAGCAGCGATTGGTAGAAGGCGAGAATCTCCCGCGCCTCGCCCCTGCGGGCCAGCAGATGCTCGATCCTCTCCGGACCCTTTTCCCAGGGGGGCTCCATGCGAGATTAAGCCAGTTTCAAGTTTCTGGTTTCAGCTTTCAAGGCAGAACTAGAAACCCATAACTCGAAACACGAAACTTTTTACTTTCGATTGACTTCCTCGTACCAGCGCGGGTGGTGGCTCGAAGCCCAGTTTTTGGTGACCGTGCCGCGCGTCATGGCGCGGAGCGTCCCGCCCAGGGCGAACAGCGTGATGTAGAGGTGATAGACGATCGCCACCCCGAAGAGGATGAAGAGGATCTCGTGCAGGGGATAGGCGAGATAGCGGACCCATATGGGAAAAGAAGTCGGAAACCACATGACCACGCCGCTGAGCAACAGTACGACTCCGCCCAGGGCGGCGGCCCAGAAGAAGAGCTTTTGCCCGGCGTTGAACTTGCCGACCTCGGGAAGATCCTCATGGCGCATGTAGCGCTTGAAGTTTTTCATCCACCGGCTGTCGGAGTCGGTCCAGGCCATCTCCCCGGCCCAGTTGCGGAAGAGGGGAATCAATCCGGCGATAAAAAAAAGCGAAAACCACGGGTGCAGCTGGCGGGTCGGGTAGCCGCCGCCGAACAGGTTCGTGAGAAAATAAAAGCGCGGCGAGAAGAGCGCCGCGCCGGAAAGAAACGCCAGGACGAAAAAGAGCGCCGTCCACCAGTGCGCGACCCGGACCGTGAGGGAATGGCGCACCACCAGATCGCCCTCGATGACGTCTTCCTGCTCGGCGCCGCGCGCGGCCGCTTGCGTAGCCATGGCTCCATCCCCCCTTTTATTCGGTGTCCTCGCGCTTGCCGAAGCGCATGAAGTGCGCGAAGGCGCCCACCACGCTGAGCAGCATGAGCACGTTGCCGACCGGCTTCATGACCGACTTCATGAGCCCCACGTAGGCCGGGATCTTGGGATTTTTCGGCAGGCCGCCGTAAAGCTCGGGCCGGTCGCCGTAGGCGAGAACGGTGATGACGTTGGTGCCGCCGACCCCCTCGGGGTTGTAGACGGCGGCGTGCTGGAAACCCTGGGCCTTCAGCTGCTCCACCCGCTTCTCCGCGATGTCGAGCAGATTGCCCCGGGTGCCGAACTGGAGGCAGCCGGTCGGGCAGGCCTTGATGCAGGCCGGCTCGAGCCCGACCGCGACGCGGTCCGAGCAGAGGGTGCACTTGTAGACCTTGCCGCTCTTCTTGTTGATGCGCGGGATGTCGAACGGGCAGCCGCTGATGCAGTAGCCGCAGCCGATGCAGTTCGCCTGGTTGAAATCCACGATGCCGTTGTTGTACTGGACGATCGCGGCGGGCGCGGGGCAGGCCTTGAGACAGCCGGGGTCCTCGCAGTGCATGCACTGGTCCTTGCGCATGAGCCAGACGAACTGGCCGTCGCTCTCGCTCTCGTTGAAGCGGATCATGTTCCAGAAGTTGCTGGTGAGGTCGGGCAGCGTCTGGTAGGTGCCGAACTGCCGGGTCTCCTCCGCCTGGAGGTCGTTCCATTCCTGGCACGCCACCTCGCAGGCCTTGCAGCCGATGCAGGTCGTGGTGTCGATCAGCTTGGCGACCTTGGGCGTCTCGCGCACGCCCGCGGGAGGGGCCAGCGTCGCTGAGCTTCTTCGGATTTCCATATTGCTCGGCATGGTCGTCCCTCCTCTCCTAGGCTTTTTCCAGATTGACCAGGAACGTCTTGTATTCCGGCATCGACGAGTTGGCGTCGAGCACGGCCGGCGTGATGAAGTTGGCCAGCGGCCCGGTGCTCTTGCCGGCGTAGCCCCAGTGGATCGGGAAGCCGATCTGGTAGATCTGCTTGCCGTTGATCATCATCGGCTTGATGCGCTTGGTCACCATCGCCTTGCCGGTGATCGCGCCGCGCGCCGAGCTGACTTTCACCATCTGCTCGTTCTTGATGCCCTTTTCCTTCGCCAGCTCTTCGGGGATTTCGACGAAGAACTCCGGCTGGACCTGGGCGAGCCGCCCGATGTGCTTGGTCCAGAAGTGGAAGTGCTCGGTCAGCCGGTAGGTGGTGCAGACGTAGGGGAATTTGTCCGCCTTGCCGAACTTGTCCATGTCGGACGCGAGCGGCTTCGCCGTCGGGTTGCTCGTCACCTTCGGGTGGAGCGCGTTCTCGACCGGCGTCTCGTATCCCTCGTAATGCTCGGGGAAGGGGCCTTCGGCGAAGTTGACCGCGAACAGCTTCGCCGCCCCCTCGCCCAGCATGATGAACGCGCCGAGGCCGGCCTCGGGCGGGCTGTCGACCTTATAGTCCGGCACGTCGCCCACCCAGCGCTCGCCGTTCCAGACGATGCCCGGCCGCTTCGGGTCCCACGGCTTGCCGTTGCCGTCGGCCGAGGCGCGGTTGTACATGACGCGCCGGTTGGCCGGCCAGTTGAAGGCCCAGTTGTGGAACATGCCGAGGCCGGTCGGGTCGGCGTTGCTGCGCCGCGCCGCGTTGTTGCCGGCTTCGGTGTAATAGCCCGAGTGGAGCCAGTTGCCGCAGGCGGTCGAGCCGTCGTCTTTCAGCGCGCCGAAGCCGGGCACCTGCTGGCCGGCCTTGAGCGTCACCTGCTTGGTCTTGTCGTCGACCTGGTCCGCCAGCGTCTTGCCGTTGATCTCCCGCGCCACCTCGTCGGAGGTCGGGCTCGCCGGATTGGCGTAGCTCCAGGTCAGATGCAAGATCGGATCGGGGAATGCGCCGCCTTCCTTCTGGTAGAGCTCGCGCACCTTTAAGAAGACGCGCCCCAATATCTCCATGTCCGGCTTCGCCTGGCCGGGCGCGTCGATCGCCTTGTTTTTCCACTGGATCCAGCGCGCCGAGTTGGTGAACGCGCCGTCCTTCTCGGCGAAGTTCGCCGCCGGCAGCATGATGACTTCGGTCTTTACCTGCTCCGGCGCCATGCCGCCCATGTCCTTCGGAGCCTTCCAGAAGATCGCGCTCTCGTTCTCGAAGTTCTCGACCATCACGAGCCAGTCGAGCTTCGCCATGGCGGCGAGCGTCTTGGCGGAGTTGGGCGCGTTGTTCACCGGGTTCATGCCGAAGGAGAGCAGCCCCTTCACCTTGCCCTTGTACATGTCGTCGAACAGATAGATGTAGCTGTGGTTGCCGGTCATCTTGGGCAGGTAGTGATAGGCGAAGTCGTTCTCTTTGGTCGCGTGGCTGCCGTACATCGTCTTTAAAAAGCTCGTCATGAACTTGGGCGTGTTCTCCCAGTAGTTCATGGAATTCGGCCGGAGCTTCTTGGGCGTGACGAGCTCGAGGTATTCCTTCAGCGTCGCGTGCTGCGGCTGGGGCATGGCGAGATAGCCGGGGAGCGTGTGCGTCTGGCTCATGTCGGTCGCGCCCTGGATGTTCGAGTGGCCGCGGAGCGCGTTGACGCCGCCGCCGGGGCGGCCGACGTTGCCGAGTATCAGCTGCATCATCGCCGCCGCGCGGATGATCTGCACGCCGGTCGAGTGGTGCGTCCAGCCGAGCGCGTAGAGGATCGTCCCGGCCTTGTCGGAGGGGTAGCTCGACGTGATCGTCTCGGCCGCCTTCTTGAAGCTCTCGACCGAGCAGCCGGTGATCCTGGAGACCATCTCCGGCGTGTAGCGCGAGTACTGCTTCTTCATGAGCTGGAACACCGAGCGCGGGTCTTCGAGCGTGGGATCGACCTTGGCGAAGTCCTTCTCCATCTCGTACGCCCAGGTTGCCTTGTCGTAGACTTTTTTCTCCGGGTCGAAGCCGGAGAACAGGCCGTCCTCCTCGGGCAGCTTGAAGCCTTCCTTGATGATGAACGACGCGTTGGTGAAGAGCTTTAAATATTCCTCGTGGTAGCGCTTGTTCGAGAGCGCGTAGTTAATGAGGCCGCCCAGGAAGGCGATGTCGCTGCCGGCGCGGATCTGGACGAACTGGTCGGAGACCGCCGCGGTGCGGTTGAAGCGCGGGTCGATCGTTACGAGCTTGGCGTTTCTATCCTTCTTCGCGTGCATCACCCATTTGAAGCCGCAGGGGTGGTTCTCGGCGGGGTTGCCGCCCATGACCAGGATCACGTCGGCATTTTTGATGTCGACCCATCCGTTCGTCATCGCGCCGCGTCCAAACGTGGGGCCAAGACTGGCCACCGTTGGACCGTGTCATATCCTGGCCTGGTTGTCGGTGTAGACCACCCCCAGGGATCTCAAGAACTTGACGTAGAGGAAGTTGAACTCGTTGGTGTCGGTGCAGCCGCCGATCATGCCGATGCCGCCGGTCTGGTTGATGACCTTGCCCGCGTCGTCCTTGTCGCGGAACGTCGCGTCGCGGGTCTTCTTGATGTTCTTGGCGATGCGCTCGACCGCCTCGTCCCAGGAGATCTGCTTCCACTCGGCGGCGCCCGGGGCGCGGTAGAGCGGCCTGGTCAACCGCTTGTCGTTGACGATGTCTTCCTTGATGGTGATGCCCTTGGGGCAGAGCGTGCCGCGGTTGATCGGGTGGTCGGGGTCGCCCTCGACGTGGACCACCGTCGGGCCGGTGACGTTGATCGCCTTGTCGCCGGTGGTGTGGATGATGACGCCGCAGCTGACCGAGCAGTAGGGGCAGATGGAGCGGGTCTCGGTGGTGCGGGCGATCTTGAACTCGCGGAGCTGGCCGTAGGCGGGAGTCAAGTCGAAGCCGAATGCGGATGCGCCGAGGCCCCCCAGCGCGCCCGCCTTTAGGAAAGTCCTCCTGGTGACATCCACGGGTCCTCCTTTCGCCGTTGAAAAAAGAGCTTGCCCGGAGTTAACGCGCCGAAGATCGCTGTGGCGGTCTATACTGCGACTTTCCCCGCGGTGTCAAGCGCTATTTTTACCGGCGGAATGGCGGCCGATAGCCCCTATTCCATCAGCTCTTCCAGGGTATAATTTTCCTGGAGCTCGACGACGGCGGACTCGAAATCGGGGTCGAAGCCGCCGCCGAGCCGGTTGCCCGTCAGGTTGTCGCCGATGGAGCCGAGCAGGCGCGAGATCTCCTCGCGCTGCACCGGCGACCACGCCAGCGGCACGGGGGCGAGCTCGTCGGCGTCTTGGCTCAAAAAGATCACCGGGAACGCCTGCTGGCTCGCGAGCCGGCGGAGCAGCTCGTAGTCCGTATTCTGGCGCGGGTTTAGATAGGCTCCGGCCAGCAGCGTGCCGCGCGGGAGGCGCAGGACTCTGAGGATGAGGCAGACCACCCAGGTGCGCTCCTCGCTCTGATAGGCGACCGGCTTGATCGCCAGCGGCAGCCCGGGGTCGTGAAACGGGGCGAGGTCTTCGACCCGCACCAGCAGCCCGGTCTCCTCGGCCCCCTCGACGCCGTATATGCGCGGCTTGTACAGCGCGCGCTTCAAAAGCTCGGCGCGCTGCTCGGCCGGGATGTGGATGTGGGAGACGGGCGAGCTCATTCGGTGCGTACTCTTATCGAACCCGTTACGGCTGTCAAGCCGGAGCGAGGCAAAACCTCGCGGGCGCCTGCCCCTCGCGGGAGCCGATGGGCCGCTGCCGTTCTGCTCCAACATGGTGCCTGAATCGCTCGTTACCTTTGAGAAGCTTTAGTGTCGGACGTCTCCCTGCTTCGGGGCAGGCGCCCGCTTCGGAAGAACCCCAGGACTGGAACTGTTCTATTGACAGCCGGGAGGCGGGAGGATTAGAGTCCGCCGAAACGCGGAGGCGCATCGTGCCCATAGCCACTTCGATTTCCGGAGAGATCACCCGCATCGCCGAGCGCAGCGTCCAGAGCGACGACGACCTGCTGGCGATCGAAGAGCCGCTGGAGATCCGGATCGCGAGCCACCCGATTTCCGTGACCATGCGCACGCCCGGCCACGATCCGGAGCTGGCCGTCGGCTTTCTTTTCACCGAGGGCATCATCAAAGACCCGTCCGACGTCGACGAGGTCGTCGGCCCCAAGCGCGATCTGGCCAACGTCGTCTCGGTTCGGCTCCGGCGCGGCGTCCGCTTCGACCCCGACAAGTTGAAGCGCCACTTTTACACCACGTCGAGCTGCGGCGTGTGCGGCAAGACGTCGCTCTCGGCGATCCGGCAAAAACACAAGCCGGTCGTGAGCGATCTGAAAATTTCCTCGGCCGTTTTATATTCGCTGCCCGACCGTCTGCGCGAGGAGCAGGAGACTTTCGAGGAGACCGGCGGCCTGCACGCCGCCGCGCTGTTCGACGCCGAGGGGCGCCTGCTCTATCTCCGGGAGGACGTGGGGCGGCACAACGCGGTGGACAAAATCGTCGGCCGGGCGCTGCTCTCCCGCATGCTGCCGCTCGACCGGCACGTCCTGATGGTCAGCGGGCGCACCAGCTTCGAGATCATGCAGAAGGCGCTCGCGGCCGGAGTGCCGATCGTCGCCGCCGTCTCCGCGCCGTCGAGCCTCGCGGTGGCGTTCGCCCGCGAGTTCAACATGACGCTCGTGGGGTTTCTCCGCGGGCGGAAGTGCAACGTGTATTCCCGTAAGGAAAGAATACAAATCTCTCGATAAGGCGCGCGCCGGCCGGGTGCGTCTCTCCGGGCCGATGCGATGGGCCTCGGCTACGCTGGGCGGTACATACGCTTGATGCTGCGCGTCCGGCGCATCGGTCCTCCGAGACCCACCCGGCCCGGCGCTTTTACGCTTCAGCCTTGCTTATTATGGGTAAGGAGAGAGATATTTACTGTCTGAACTCGCGCGGTATCCCCGCCTGCGACGCGCGCGACTCCAGCTCGGCTATTTTCTGCTCGACCGCCCGGAGCTGTCCTTCGAGAACTTCGTTGCCGCCGCGCCCGGCGCCCGCCTGCTCGTAGCGCCTTTTGACTCCCAGATAGAGGCGAAATTTTTTCTGCCACCATTCGAAGCTGTGGCCGCCGTAAGCGCGCGCCACCGGCTCCAAAAAGACCTCGTTGGTCTCGTATTTGATATTGACTTTATAGTCCGAGAGGAAATCGGCGCCGAGCAGCCCGGTGTCCGCCAGAGGCGTCTCGTTGACGGTCACTTCGAGATTTCTCACCTCCGCCTCGCCGACCGCCACGCTGTCGGTCTCCACCAGCGGCACCTCGACGGTGCCGCCGATGCCGGACATGGTGATGAAGATGCCGCTCTTGGGGTCGACTCCGAGCCGCGCCGCGAAGGACTGGGGGACGATGGAGATGTCCGCGCCGGTGTCCAGGATGAAGCTGACGGGCGCCCCGTTGACGGCGCCCTCGACGATAATCAGGTTGCCCCGGCGCGTGAACGGCACGACGACGGCGCCGCCCGCCTGCGGCCGGGCCGGCGGGCGAACGGCTCGCCGGCTGCAGCCGTTTTTCCGCCTGCTCGCGGTATTTTTCCGGGACGGAATAGATATTGTCGGTAAAATGGACCGCGCCTTTTTCGTCGGTCCAGCGGTAAAATTCCTGGCCGAAGAGAGGCGATAAGTGGTAGGCGATAGGCGGCAGGAAAGCGACAAGCAACAGGAAGGCAAAAAGTTTTTTACTACCGCCTGCCGCCTTCTGCTTACCGCCTGCCTTTTTCACGGATAGGGATTTTCCATCGCCGCGCGCTTCATCTGGGCGTGGAGATCGACCATCGCGAGCGCGCAGTACTCCATCGAATAGCCGGCGCGGAAATCGATATTGCCGTCCTGCAGCACGCGCTCCAGGATCGTGCGGTTGAACGCGCCGTGTCCCATCACCTCCGCGCCGGTGTCGCCGAGCGCGTGCGACTCCATGTCCGCCTCTTCGTGGGTGGAGAAATAGACCGCCTGCGTTTTGCTGAGGCCGTAGTGCGTCGTCAGCGCCTTGAACCATTCGCCGGACCAGTGCGAGAGCGACTCTTCGAAGACGTGCAGCCCCCAGAGCTCGGCGATCGAGCCGTCGTAGAAGATCTTATGCGTGAAGTCGTTGATCGCGCGCGCCTCCGGCAGGTAGGGGTCTTCCAGGACCTCTTTCCGGGAGAGCTTCATCGCCTCGGCGGTCTTGAGCAGCACCAGCACGTGTCCGGGCGGCTGGGGCGAGATCAACTCGTCGGCGATCTTGGCGCACAGCGGGCCCAGGAGATCGAAGTTGCGGACGAAAAAGGGGAGATGGATGTAATAGGAGACGGCGTTGAGACCGTTGACCTCGAGCGAAAAGCGCCCCCAGTTTTTGAAAAACTGCCGGATCACGGGCATCGGGAGCTTCCCCGCCCGCAGCTGCGTCATGAACGGGCTCGCCTGAAGCTTCTCTTTCCAGTGCGCGTACATTTTGGCGTAGAGATAATCGACGTAGGCCTTGGCCTCGGCGGGGCTCATCTTCTCCCCGGAGCGGGGCTCTTTCAGATTGCTCACGTTAAATCCTCCGTAGAATCAACAAGGTAAGGCTCTTGTCGGAATATCATCGGTGAGATTTCTTGTCAATATGAATGGATAACGCTAGGATCAATCGAGTAAACCGCTTACGGGGAGAGGTTGAATTATGGAGATGAACCGGAAAGTTTTGTCCGCTCTTAGCCTGGTTTTCCTGGCCGGGCTTGTTTTTGCCGGGGTGACCGCCGCGGCGGAAACCGGCGCGCGCCCGCAAACCGCCAAGGCGATTTTTGCCGGCGGCTGTTTCTGGTCCGTGGAGCGCTTCTTCGACAAAGTCGACGGCGTGGTCGCTACGGTGTCCGGCTACACCGGCGGCAGCAAAAAGACCCCGACCTACGATGAGGTCGTGACCGGCCGGACCGGCCATATGGAATCCGTGCAGGTGACCTACGATCCCAAAAAAGTCGGCTACGAGAAGCTCGTCGAGACTTTCTGGCGCAACATCGATCCGTTCACCGCCAACGGACAGTTCTGCGACTTCGGCAGCCAGTATCAAACGGCGATCTTCTATAATAATGACGCGGAGAAGCGCCGCGCGGAAAAGTCCAAGGCGGATCTGCAAGGCCGCTTCAAAAAACCCGTCGCCACCAAAATCATCGCCGCCGCGGAGTTCTACCCGGCCGAGGATTATCACCAGGACTTCCATATAAAAAACCCGGCGCGCTACGAGGCGTACCGCGTCGGCTGCGGCCGCGACGAGCAGCTCGCGAAAATCTGGGGCGGCCAGAAATAAGACCAGGTCTAAAGGCCTGGATTCCCGCTTGCGCGAGAATGACTTTAAGGGAGGTTGTCGGTCAGCGCCCCCTCTCGTTCGTCACCCCCGCGAAAGCGGGGGTCCAGGAAAAGTTTCAAAAAAGACTGGATTCCCGTCCTTCGACTTCGTTCAGGACATTCTTTCGCGGAATGACTCGACGAGAGGCCGCCATGACGGGCGGTCGTCTGAGCGCAAAATGACGCGCCGACGTGGAAAGCCGGCCGCTCTTGAGCTAAAATACCCCCCATGCCGACCCAGCCGAGCAAAGAGATCGAAACCTTTCCCAACCCGCATCCCGGGCGCGACTACGAGGTCAGCATGGAGTGCCCCGAATTTACCTGCGTCTGCCCGCGCACGGGCCAGCCCGATTTCGCCACGATCCGGATTCGCTTCGTGCCCGACCGGCTCTGCATCGAATTAAAATCGCTCAAGCTCTATCTCTGGTCGTTCCGCGACCAGGGCGCGTTCCACGAGGACGTGATCAACCGCATCCTCGACGACCTGGTGCGGGCGTGCCGGCCCCGGTCGATGACCGTGGTCGGCGACTTCAACGTGCGCGGCGGCATCCACACGGTCATAACCGCGGAGCATAAAGCTAAATAGCCGTCAGCAATCAGCCTTCAGCTTAAGAACTCCCTCACCCCAACCCTCTCCCTCGGGGAGAGGGCGAGGGAGTATTGGCTGATAGCCGACCGCTGATCGTTGAAAGCTTCCCCCATGCCCGAGCTCAGTCTCCTTAGAGAAGTCCTCATCGTCCTCGCGGTCACGATCTCGATCGTTTTCATCTTCCAGCGCGTCGGGCTGCCGGCGGTCGTCGGCTTTCTCCTCGCCGGGGTGATCATCGGACCGCACGGGCTCCGGCTGGTGAGCGACGCGGCGACCGTGAGCACGCTGGCCGAAGTCGGCGTGATCATCCTGCTCTTCACGATCGGGCTCGAAATGTCGCTCTCGGAGCTCGCCGCGGTGCGCGGCTACGCGCTCTGGGCGGGGCTCCTGCAAGTCGTCCTCACCGTCCTCGTCGTGGCGGCGCTGGCTTCCCTCTTCCCCCTGCCGCCCGCCGTCGCGCTGTTCTACGGCTTTCTCGTCGCCAACAGCAGCACCGCCGTCATTCTCAAAATCTACCGGGACAGGGGGGAGACCGACGCGCTGCACGGCCGGATCGCGGCCGGCATGCTGGTGGTGCAGGACCTGTCGCTGATTCCTATGGTGCTGGTCATTCCCGCGCTCGGCTCGTCCGCCGCGGTCTCCGCGCCGCTGCTCTTATGGGTGCTGGCCAAAGCGCTGTTCGCGGTCGGCCTGATCGTCCTGGCGGCGCGCTACGCGCTGCCGCGGCTCTTGCACCACATCGCCATGCTCAAGAACCGGGAGCTCTTTACCCTGTTCATCCTGTTCGTTTCGCTCGGCACCGCCTGGCTCGCGTCCGAGTTCGGCATCTCGCTCGCGCTCGGCGCGTTCATCGCCGGGCTGCTGCTCTCCGAGTCCGAGTACAGCCACCAAATGGTCTCGGACCTCCTGCCGCTGAGAGACTGCTTCAGCGGGATTTTCTTCATCTCCGTCGGCATGCTGCTCGACCTGGCGTTCGTCGCCGCCGATCCGCCGCTGCATCTGCTCGCGCTCGCCGCCCTCGTCGCCGTCAAAACGGGCGTGGTCCTCATGATCTTCTGGCTGCTCTACGGCTCGCTCCGGCTCGGCCTCGTGATCGGGCTCAGCTTCGCGCAAATGGGCGAGTTCTCCTTCGTGCTCGCCGAGTCGGGGCGGGCGCACGGCCTTTTGACCGACACCGGCGAGCAGATGTTCTTGACCGCGTCGATCCTGAGCCTTATCGCCACGCCGTTTCTGATCCAGTGGAGCCACCGCCTGGGCTTCGTCCTGGAGCGCGCGGCGCGCGCCGCTCCCGCGCCGGCTCCGGAAGGTTCGGGCGTTGGCGCGAGCCATTCGGCGGGCCACGTGGCCGTCGTAGGCTACGGCCTCAACGGGCAAAACCTCACGCGCGTGCTGAAAACGGTCGGAATCAGATATGAAGTCATGGACATGGACCCGGCGGTCGCGCGCGCGGCCAGAGACGCCGGCGAGCCGGTCGTCTTCGGCGACGGCACGCGGCAGGAGATTCTCGACCGGATAGGCATCGGCCGCGCCCGGGTGCTCGTCATCGCGGTCTCCGATCCGGTGGCGACGGCGCGCATCGTCGCCGAGGCGCGCCGTCTCAGGCCCGAGCTTTCCATCATCGTCAGGACGCGCTACGTGGCGGAGATCGACCGGCTCTACCGCCTCGGCGCCAACCAGGTGATCCCCGAGGAGTTCGAAACCTCGGTGGAGATTTTCTCGCGCGTGCTGCGGGAATATCGCCTCGAAGCCCGGCAGCTGGACGAGCTCGGCCAGTACCTGGCGGGCACCACGACCGACACCCTGATGATCCTCGAAGGATCGCCGGCCGCCGGCAGGAGCCTGGACGAGATCGAGCTCAGGCCGCGGAGCGGCGTCACCGTGATCTCGGTCGTCAGGGAAGGGCGCTCGAACCACAATCCGCCGGCCGATTTCCGCCTCGCCGTGGGCGATATCATGGTTCTTCTCGGCAGCCACCACGAGCTGGATCAGGCGGCGCAAATTCTCAACCCGCCGCCGAGTGATTGATTTTTCAAGCTTTTTGACCTAAGAAAGTTAAGTAGACTAGGCTCGCACTTTCCGGAGGCGGGGGGAAAAAACTCCGGAGGCACAAAAAGCCGCAAGCGGCGCTCGGCTTGCGGCGCTTTTTTTCGAGGGAGAAAAAATCGATGTCTTACACGGTTAAAAATGAGAAGCTCAACCGGTGGGTGCGCGAAACGGCCGAGATGTGCCAGCCCGATTCGATTCATTGGTGCGACGGCGGCCGCGCGGAGTACGACCGGCTGATGGCGCAGATGGTCGAGAGCGGCATGGGCGTCGAGCTGGCGGCGCCGCCCAAAAGTTTTCTCTTCCGCTCGGACCCGAGCGACGTGGCCCGGACCGAGGACCGCACCTATATCGCGACCCACTCCCAGGACGAGGCCGGCCCGACCAACAACTGGATCGATCCCGAAGCGCTCAAGCGGACGATGGCCGGTCTGTACCAAGGGTGCATGAAGGGGCGCACGATGTACGTGATCCCTTTTTCCATGGGGCCGATCGGCTCGCCGATCGCGAAGATCGGCGTCGAGATCACCGACAGCCCGTACGTCGTCTGCAACATGCAGATCATGACGCGCATCGGCGAGAAGGTGATCCGGACGCTCGGCCCGGACGGCGACTTCATTCCCTGCCTGCACTCGGTCGGCGCGCCGCTCGCCAAGGGCGAAAAAGATTCGGCCTGGCCGTGCGCGCCGATGGACAAAAAATACATCAGCCATTTTCCCGAGGAAAATCTGATCTGGTCGTACGGCTCCGGCTACGGCGGCAACGCGCTGCTCGGGAAGAAGTGCCTCGCGCTCCGCATCGCCTCGGCCATGGCCCGGCGCGAGGGCTGGATGGCGGAGCACATGCTCATCATGCGGCTCATCAGCCCCGCCGGCAAGAAGTATCACGTCGCGGCGGCCTTCCCGTCGGCCTGCGGCAAGACCAATCTCGCCATGCTGGTGCCCACGATACCCGGCTGGAAATGCGAGACCGTCGGCGAGGACATCGCCTGGATGAAAATCGGCCCCGACGGCAGGCTCCACGCGATCAATCCAGAGAGCGGCTTTTTCGGCGTCGCCCCGGGGACTTCGTACCAGTCCAACCCGAACGCGATGGACACGCTGAAGCGCGACGTCATCTATACCAACTGCGCGCTCACCGACGACCGCGGCGTCTGGTGGGAGGGGATGGACGGCCCGGCGCCGAAGCACGCGATCGACTGGCGCGGCCACGACTGGACGCCCGACAAGAAAGAGCCGGCGGCCCACCCGAACGCCCGCTTCACCGTGCCCGCCGCCCAGTGCCCCTCCATCTGCGAGGATTGGGAAAAGCCCGAGGGCGTGCCGATCGACATCTTCATTTTCGGCGGCCGCCGCTCGAGCGTCGTGCCGCTCGTGACCGAGGCGTTCGACTGGGACCACGGGGTTTTTCTCGGCGCGACCGCCGCCTCGGAGACGACGGCGGCCGTCATCGGCAAGGTCGGCGTGCTCCGGCGCGACCCCTTCGCGATGACGCCGTTTTGCGGCTACAACATGGCGGACTACTTTCAGCACTGGCTCGACATGGGCGACAAGCTCGGCGCCAACGCGCCGCGCATCTTCTACGTCAACTGGTTCCGCAAGGGCGCCGACGGCCGCTGGCTGTGGCCGGGCTTCGGCGACAACAGCCGCGTGCTCAAATGGATGTGCGAGCGGCTCGAGGGCAAGGCCGGGGCCGAGAAGACGCCGATCGGCTATCTCCCCAAGGAAAGCGACATCGACCTGCGCGGCCTGGAAATCCCGCCGCAGAACATCAAAGAGCTGCTGAAGTTCGACCCCGCGGACTGGAAAGCCGAGGTCCCGGACATCGAAAAGCATCTGGAGCGCTTCGGCGGCCGCCTGCCGCAAAGGCTCAGAAAGCAATTAAAAGAGCTGGTAAGCCGGCTGGAGACGCGCTGATTTGAAGGACAGGGGCCGGTTAGAGGGATTTTCCCGGCTGTCCGGCGGGCATTTTGCTCAAGTACTGCAAGACATAAGTGTTGGCAGGGAAGTACTTTAGAGTAAGCGCCGCGTAGTAGCGCGACCATTCGTGGTTATTTAGATGAAAATACGCTTCGGTTAAATAAGACAGGTCCATTTCCAACGCCGCAGGGTTTGCGTCGAAATACCTTCTCGCGAAGCCTCCCACGACACTCCTGCTGATTTCGTAGGCTGCGCGGCCGAACTCCCGCCGATCGAGATACAAGGCTCCAAGTTTTGCATATGCGTCGATGAACCACATATCCACGTTGACGAACTCTTTCGTAACGCCGCCATCCAGCTTTCGCATCAAATCGGTGTAAAGCTCGAAGCTTTTCGACCGCTCCTCGACTCTGAAGAGCACGCGGGCATAAAGCTCGATCGCGAATAAGTTGTCCGGTTCTTGTTGATATACCGCTTCAATCGATTGCTTCGCGGCCGCATAGTTCCCGCTGTAATATAACGAATCGGCCTTGATGATCTTTTCGTGGTACTTGTCCGCCGGCGGCTCCTGCACGCGTCCCAAACGTTCTCCCACATTTACCGATTGGCCGGCTGCAAGATCGGACCTGGGGGTTAGGTGGGTGAATCTCCGGTCAAGCCCCTTTAAAGCATGAAGCTGGACCTCGTCGGGCGACGGCAGGCCCCGATTCGATTTGAGGTTTAGTGGCGAGCAGCCGTTGAGGGCGAGCAGCATGAAAAAGAACGCGAGATGTTTCATCATTTACGGACGCGTCGTTTTGAGGG
>WNFL01292451.1_pt2 | contig 14635 bp, 21 predicted proteins | sample 5400361 | NCBI WGS metagenome assembly WNFL01 (sample SAMN13153351, study PRJNA577476) | soil metagenome | isolation source: 40 cm soil on Douglas fir-dominated hillslope | place: USA:California | collected 2013-09-17
TAACATTCAATATTGTGCATTAATGCCCCATTCAGCTGCACAAAAAGGATGAAATTGAAGAGGAGCCCACAAGTTTGAGTCTGCAAGAGCCATCATTAAAAGAGTTGCTTGGTGCTGTCAAAACACTGTACTACTTGGATTTGTTCCATTCTCATTAGCCAGAAATTTCCAACTTGTTTCATACTCTTTTGAACATCTGGTCACTCCTCAAAGCCAAACAATGCAACACATTCAAGAGCTTGAAGATCACAGCTTACTTTCAAAACACAGAAACCAAAACAAAGGAGGCAGCAGATAGTGAGACTGATGGTGGAGAGGTGATTTTGGTTGACTGAGTGACATTTTCTTCACCTCCATTGACCATGCTTGTAATATGCATTTATCTGCACTTTGTCATAATTATTTTGTTTATAACATGTCTAAAGTCATCTTTTTCTATTTTACAAGCTCCTAAGATGCAATGAGGCTGTTGCTTGCCTAACAGTCACCCATAGTATACCTGCCTAAAGTTCTACAGTTTGGGTGACCCCAACCATATACATTTAGGCAAGTTCCACTGTATTTGTTTTGTTTTATATTCAATGGGCTTGGCTACATACAGTATGTTCCATATTGTTGTTTGGCATAGACACTCACCTATCTTTCACTCTTCATCAGCAAAAAGGAATAAAACCTTGTGGACTCCAGAGTACTCCAGAGCTCTCCAGAGTTCCCAAAGTTTAATTTTTTGGCTGGTGTTACCCCTTTGTTCAACTACTTAGTTTACTACTGCATAATCTTATCTTTCATCTCTTCAAATATAAGAGGTGTTGAAGGAGTTGTGTGCTCTACTAAGGTAGCAAGCATCCAAAGTAGGCACCCCCTCTTTGCCAGTACTTGTCTGTGGCCATCAGAAATTCATCAAAAATTCACTATGGGCTGCAGGAAACTTCGCAATGTTGCTTGTATTCAAAATTTGGATGCCCACTGTTCAAAAACTATTGGAAACAAGTCAAGCCCAAGTGAAACTGCAGATGCCCTTCAATTTATGGGAAACAACACACTCACCACACTTCCAAGACACTTGCTTGTATTAGAAAATGATGCATTTGGTGATAATGGAAGTCTCACTGGGTCTGAAGAAATGCTTGACCTGGATGATGAGTGTGTGGAGGGCAATGAAAGATCATCAGCATGTGTCGAGTTTGCAGAAGTGATGCAGCAAAAGTTTATGGAGTGGTCCACTTGCTGAGCAGAGGAGCTGAAAGCAACTGGCTGCCCAGCCAAGTATACAGGGAAATCTAAAAGGACCATTGAGAGGTGTGTGCAACGGAAAAAAATGGGCTAAAGGAGAATGGAACAACAATTGACCACTTCTTTCCCTGCAAGGTGAGAGTTCCCCACCTCAAGTTCAAAAATCAAAAACTGAAATGCCTGGATAAAGAAAGTGACAGAAGAAAGTGCACTCACCAGATGTAATCAAAGTACAGAACACACCAGAAGAGCACTCTGCCACCCTTGATGGTCAGCTTGAAACTGAAGCTCAATCCCTTCCAGCCAAGACCACTTCACCTCTTTGTCCACCTTCAGAAGAGCCTTGTGGTGCATCAGAAGAGATAGGTATCATTCTTCACTCTGATGTTGAGGTGGTGGGCTTGCAAGAGGAAGCATTGGCACCACCTGATACCTCTGGCCTTGAGCAAAGCAACTCTGTAACAACTCCTGAGATGGAATTCCAATTCATTTCAGAGAGCAACACTGTGCAAATCCCAGCTCACCTCCAGGTTGCACCTGTGCTTGATGGGACAGGAATTGAAGGTGAAGATCCAGAAGATTTAGCCCAGTATCTGTGGGAGGATTGTCAGAAGTTGTCTGTCACTCACTCTGCTCTGAAGGTGTATCTCCATAAGTTGCATGGCAGCCTAGATCTTGTAATGACAACAAGATTGAATGCCATGCTGCACACTCTCCACTTCTACCTAGATGAGGGTGATAGCATGGGATGGAGAAATGCATCACAGATGGCTGCAAAGGCTGCTGGCTGTGGGGAATCATTGGCCCATAAGGCCTGAAGATGGATCCCCCAGTACATGAGGGGCAATTTCCAAGAGAAGGACCTTCCACTCACTAGATATGGATGATTCAACACTCAAGCTCTTCATGATGAAGACCTCTCAAGTTGAATCCAGCCTCACCTCCAAACTCTCCAAGCAAATAAAATCTACATCCATGCACAAGATATTGTTGACTATGTGCAATCCCCAGAGATGCAAGGTTGCATGGGTACAAGGAAAACAACCATTAGTGTCCATACTGCAAGGAGGTGGTTAAAGGCTAACCAGTGGAGATATGGGCAGGCAAGAAAAGGGGAATACATTGATGGGCATGAGAGGGAAGATGTTGTTGAATATCAGAATGAGTTTGTCAATCACTTCAAAGGATATGAAGGTTGCATGACAATGTTTGACAAGGATGGGAACATCACTCAACACCCTATTCTCAATGCTGGAGAGAAACAGCTTTGGCTTAACACCCATGATGAGTCAGTGTTCTATGCCAATGATAGGCAGAAGACTCAGTGGAGTCATGCTAGTGGTGATTGCAAGCCTCAAGCAAAAGGTGAAGGTGCTTCAATTATGGTTTCAGACTTTCTTTCACCAGACTATGGTTGACTTAAGACAGATGAAAGGTGTGTCCTTTTACCCATTTCTACTACTGTGTCTGAGCTTGTCCCACAATGCAGTGAAGCCCATATTCTACTCAAGCCAGGAAAAAACCAAGATGGATACTTTAGTAATGAAGATCTTATGAAGCAGACATCTAGTGCTATCAATATCTTTGAAGAACTTCAACTAGATGGCCAAATGCTCATCATCTTTGACAATGCCACTACTCACCATGCCTGCTCTTCTGATGCTCTATCAGCACTCTATATGCCACTTCATCTGAGACTTTGGGAGACTAAAAAACAAACTGCTTGCATGAGGGGTGCCTCCTTCATCACTGGCCAGCCTCAGTCCCTCTACTATCCAGACAATCACTGCACATGCCCAGGGTGGTTCAAAGGGATGAAAACTATTCTACAGGAGAGAGGTATTCAACTTGACAAGAGGACCTCAGCACAGTGCAACAAGGATGCTTTTGGAAAATGTCAAGATAAATCTCTCACTTCAAAATGCTGCTATTGTTGGGTTCTATACAATCAAAAAGACTTTTGAGACACAGAAGTGCTTGGACACATTCTGCAAGGCATCGACAGCTCAATTCAATGACACTAAAACAGAAATTATCCCAATGGGATTGATGAATTCAAGGGAAGAACTAATACAAAACAGAGAATTTAACAGATGGAAAATAGACAAAGCCATCCACATAGCATGAGAAGGGGAAGCCACCCGAATACTGGGATCATGGCAAGGAAACGGAATCAAGGTACAAGACAAATGGAGTGACATACTAGAAAGACAAGCAAAAACCATGAAACAATGGAACCAACTATACCCATCAGTAGCTGGCTGAGTAATGATCACGAAAAACTTAGTGGTCTCACTAGCACAATACCTAATGACAGTCAATGGAATCTCAACAAAGAACCTACTGACAATGGAGAAAAACATAAGAAAATTCATTTGGAGCAGAAAAAGAGGGCAACTAGCTTGGGAGAGAGCAATCCTTCCTGTAAAAGAAGGAGGTATAAGCACCCCAAGCATAAAAATCAGATACAAATCAATCAAGGTGGGCTGGCTAAAAAGATGGTGGTGCCCAGAACCCAACAGGCCAGACTGGGCAGAAGTAGCAAACAAACTAGCCTATCAGAACACACACCAAAAACCAAAGATTGAGAAAAACTCAGTTAGAGAATGGATAACCCAAACATGGACAGTGAAAACCTGATCAGATCAACTACTGAAATCAATGAGGGAAATGATTGAAACAACACAAAAATACAACACATTGATCTCAGTGATGAGGGCCCCAGGGAACCTCAGGCTGAGCATGCCAGCATTCCATCACCCATTTGCAAAAAATAGAAACTTACATACCAAGTCAAAAACCATGAAATGCTTACAGGACAACCACAAAGCCAGGACAATAGGTGACCTAATTAGGATATCCATGACAGCCAACCAAACCCCATGCAGGGGCAATGAACACCAGAACAATGAGTGTAGAAACAAAGCAATAGAACTACTGAACTGGGTCAAAGACAAATGGAACCTGAACAAAGAAAACCCCCAAAGGCACAACCTATGGCACACACCCCAAAGAATTAAAAAGAATGCAAAAGTGAACCTGATGATGACATCAGTCCTATACAATCCTGACACAAGAACAACACACAATACACTAGGAGGGATAAGAATATTTGGAAAGGCACAGGGACACAAATCCACTAAAAGAGACCCATACCTACCAGAGAACATCAGCAAAAAATAATTAAACTTTGGGAACTCTGGAGAGCTCTGGAGTACTCTGGAGCTCTCCAGAGTTCCCAAAGTTTAATTATTTTTTGCTGATGATGTTACCTTGATTCAGATCCAAAGGTATGTGATTCTCACTTGTATATTACTTGTGCACTATAGCTAACATTACAATTTCAAGGTATGCCAATTGATCTGCCTGGTTTATTGATGGTTATCAAAAAGGATTGACTGGAGCAGAGGCCACTTGGGCTAATTGTAAATATCATGGCCATTGCACCCTTCCTCTGGATATCCTTCATAGCCTGCATAGTCTGAAAATAGTATGAGTATAATACATATTTTATTTATTTATTTCCACTGTCCTCAATGATCTGAACTTTCAAGAATTTCAAAATCTCAAATTTGGCAGTGGGTTCCCTTTGTTTTCCTTTTTGGGAAGGGTGCCTACTTTGGATGCTCACTACCTTAAGACTAAACAAGGCTGTAAGATACAAGGTAATCTTACATCTTTTCCTTCTCCCACAAGAAGAGACAACACCAACACTGAACCCCACAACATGCCAAAAAACCCCTGAAATAATGTGTAACAGAATGGCCTGAGGGCCAACTCAGTGAGCTCCTGCTTCAATTGAGTTGGCAGTGGGGATTCTCATGTTCTTTGTTTATCAAGGGGTAAGGCTGGGGACTTCCACTTCCCAGGCTACCTGTTCTGTGTCTACAGGGGAGTTGGCATGGGGATAGGGCATTGGTGGTTTGTGTGGCTTGTGTGGTGCTATGTGATGCAGGTAGTGTTGACAAGTAGGTGATTGTGGTTGTGCTTGGGGGGGCTATCAGCTGTAATGAATCAACTGGGTAGTTTAGACAGTAGAGGCTAGTTGCTGCCTACCACCCCATTTGGGTTCAAAAAGGGAATACAAGCTCTGGTTCAGTTTGTGAGAAAGAGAAGAGCATTCGAGAAACCAAAGACCCCCAGAAGAGGATGCCCATTGGTGTTTCAAAATAGGTCAGAGAAGGTATAGTGGCAAAGTCTATTGAAGCAGTGGTTACTCCAGAGGTCCAGCATAAAAAAAAATAACATCGAGCAACCAAAACTACTTGTCTTTCACTTCCTGTTTCTTTCTGTATGCATTGGCCATCTCCTTTTGGATGTGTGGTGGCACTGGCTGATGAGTCTACACAAACATTAGCTGTACAACTTGGTTAAATCGATGTATATACATACCTTGTACTCCATAGAAAACTCCCCTGTTAGCGCCAAGTCACAGTAAGTTCCGTGTACGATCTTAGTGAATAATTGCCTACCCTTGCCCTGCGTGCAGCCACGGAGTGCTGTCGAATACCCGAACATATCGTTCAAGCTGACTTCTGCCCTTAAGGTGAACTCCTCATCACGAACTTCTGTGTCAACAATGGTGCCTCGTCGTTGGTTTATTCCACCGATGATATTGCCTATAACCAAGTGAGAGGTCAACAAGCAAATAACAATGGGTTACATGCCTTGAAACTCCACTGAAACTCCACAGGAGCAACAATCTCCACAGTCATGATAGGCTCGAGGATGGCTGGTTGGGCATTTTTGTATGCCTCACGAAACGAGCCGATGGCGGCGAGCTTGAAAGCAAGTTCGGATGAATCAACCGCATGAGAGGCACCGTCCTCGAGGACGTATTTGACGCCGTGTACGGGGTACCCACCAAGGGAGCCCTTTTCCAACGCTTCAAGGAAGCCCTGGTGGTGCGATCAATGCCAGGCGTTTGTCGTTGAAGTGTTAGATACCTTTTCAACCGCAGGGATATAACCTGAAGGGACGTTGCCACTCATCACCACACTCTCAAATTCTACGTCCTTGCCGGTTTCTGGACTCCGTTCGAAGGGTTGAACGAATCCGATGACCCTGGCGAACTGTCCAGCGCCACCAGTCTGTTTCTTGTGAGTATAGTGGAACTTGCTAGTGTCGGTGATGGTTTCTCGGAAGGCAACTTGCGGTTTCCCGGTGACACAGGGGACACCGTATTCTCGCTTCATGCGTTCCGCATAAATCTCCAAGTGAAGCTCCCCCATTCCAGAAATGATGGTCTACCAGGGATAAGTTGGAGTCGAAAGGAGATACAAATAGGTGCGTACCTCTTGAGATTCAGAGTCCACGTGGACTCGGAAGGTCGGGTCTTCCTTCTGGAACCGATTCAGTGCTCGGGAGAAATTAGGGCTTTCTGTACCTTCGGGTTTAATTGAGAGGGAAATAACGGGATCGGGGACAAACATATTTGTCATTGTGTATTGTGTGGTGCCGTCCGTGAAGGTGTCTCCAGAGGCGCATTCGATGCCAAAAACCGCACAGATTTCTCCAGGACCAATGAAATCGACATCCTGAAACGAAAATTTCAATTTGATACTAGTAAAATCGCAGTGGAAGGTTGGGAAGTACCTCCATCTCATCGCTATGCATGCGGACGAGCCGGGGGACCTTAACACGCTTGGCGGCACGCGTGTGGTAGATCCAACCTCCTTTCTTGAAAGAACCCTGGTAGACACGCATGTAGGTAAGTTGTCCATAGCGACCTTCCTCTAGTTTGAATGCAAGGGCAACCAAAGGAGCCTTGACGGCTGGTACGAGGGGTACTTTTTGTTCTCCAGAGGGTTTTGAGAGATCAAGCGCAGTGGTTGTCACATCGGCAGTATTGGGAAGGTATGTGCACACTCCGTCCAAGAGTGGCTGGACGGCAGTGTTTTTGACGGCAGAACCAAGGAAAACCGGAGTAAACCTGCGGGCTATCGTTGCTCTACGTATTGCCGAGACGATGTGTTCAGTAGTGATTTCGGCGTCCTCAAGGAACAGGTCAGAAATTTGCTCGTCAACTTCAGCCAATTGTTCTATGAGCTCGGCACGCTTTGCGGTAGCAGCCTCCAAGACCTCAGGAGGGATCACGTCTTCTTCGGTAACTTCGTTCCTGTTGCTTCCGTTAGTTGCTTTCGCTAGTGCGTGTTTAAGTGCACACCCTTTAACACCACCGTTGTAGATTGCTTTCCACCGGACAAGATCTACAACCCCTCGGAAGTTGTCTTCTGCGCCAATAGGGACCTGGACTACTGCTGCTGCTATGCGCAATTTTTGCCGTATTTGTCGAATAACGCGCTCTGCATTTGCTCCGGGTCTAGCGATGACAGTGATCAGAAGAGAGTGCCTAAGGGGCGGCAAAAATGTATAACCTATCCATTTTGTTTATGAAAGAGATCCGCGGCACGCTGTAGCGCCTCATTTGGCGGTCGACGGTGATGGTTTGACTCTACCGCGAGTCAGAAGGTCGTTAAAGGGCAAGCTAAGGGCTCACCTGTACGCCAGAGACAGCACAAAGGACGAGAATAGCGCCGTCTAAGACCCGAAGGGCTCGCTCGACTTCGATGGTAAAATCGACGTGACCTGAGAGCTCTGATCAGGGAGGGGACAGAGGAGGACGAGGGAGCATTGGGTATACCCGGAGTGTCAATGATGTTGATTGAATAGGCCTCTTTATCCCCAGTTACGGGGTGTGTGGCAAGCCAGTCACAAAAGGTGGCAGCACTCTGAATTGTAATACCCTTTTCGCGTTCGAGATCCATGCTGTCCATCTTAGCACCAACGTTGTCCTTGCCACGGACCTGGTAATTGGTAAGGGCGGCAAATAAAGAGGGATCTCGGAATGCCTACCTCATGAATGGCTTTGATTCGTCCAGTGTAATAAAGTATACGTTCCGTGAGGGTTGTTTTACCACTGTCAATATGTGCAGAGATGCCTATGCTCCGCTGCCGACGTAGCTTTGCAAGGTCGTCGCTCGTCAGTTCTGGCGCAGCTGACGCGTAGCATGTCCTCAGTCGAAAGGAATGACGCGGCTTTAGTTGACGTATGGACCGCGACAAGAGCCATAGCCGCGAGGGGCTCATCCAAATTTTAAGGGCTGTCAAAAAGCTGAGACAAAGGACGCGTCGTAACTCTAGCACAACTCTGAGAAGCAAATGTCGGGGGAGGCGAGTAGTGGTCGACAACCAACGACGGTGAATGTCGCAGACTTGGATATTGCCCAGCTCGCAGACGTCAAGAGGCAGCTTGATCAGGCGAGCGTGATCCAGACATCCAGATCGTTCATCTGGATCACTTATTGCGATTGCACACAGGAGCTAGAGCACCTTACCAGTTCATTTGCTCAACTAAAGCAGGCCCAAGCCAAGTTCAATGCTTGTGCGGAAAATGTCACGCAAATCGCGCCTCCAAACGCCAGTACGTTCCTCGCCAGTCTCGCCCGTGCCGTTCATCACTCACGCTATTCGCCTTGTACAGATAATACCATCCTGGTTCCCCTAACAACATCCCTCTACGTCCCTGGGAACCTCTCCGATCCCGAACACGTTATAGTGGATGTTGGTACAGGCTACTTCGTTCAAAAGGTGTCAATGTTGTATCGCACGCACACACGGCTCTGCATATACTGACCACGTATCTATATAGACGCGAGCCGAGGCAGTCGCCCACTACAAAGCCAAAGTCGGGTTTGTGAAGAAGAACATCGACTCCTTACAAGAAGCATTGCAGACCAAGCAGGATAACCTTAACTACTTGGTCAACGTCATGCAAGTTAAAATGGCTCAACGGCAACCTGCTTGAGGTTGATCTTGTGTACAGTTGGTCCGAATACAGAAAGCCACTTGCCACTTGTGTACACATAAAATAGATACACCAACCAGGCTACAAACGACTCGTTAGCGATTCGGACCCCGTGCCCCGGGCGGCCGGTAGGCTCCTGCCGAAGGCTTTGGTTTCCCAACCGTTTGAAAGCCATCATCGTCTGCCCTAGGAGCAGGTGAGTTCCTCCCAAGGGCCGGAGAGCCGGGGACGGGGGAATTTCTCCCAGAACCAGAACCGTTCGCTGCCTGCTCACGTAAACGCGTATGATCTCTCCACCCGCCGGATTTCGCTGGAGTTGCATCTCCACCCGCAGAAGCTCTCTGAGGGGGCACATAGCGGCCGGATTGCGGTAAAGAACCACTAGGTGTACGTGGAGAACCGGTGGGAGTAGCTTCTTGTCGGGCAGGACCTCTTCTCCAAACCTCTCCACTATTAGAAGGAGGAGCAGCGGTAGATGGCTTGCTCGCTTCGAGCGCTCGTTGTCGTCGACGTTCCTCGGCTTCCTGCTCGCGCTTCATTCGCATCTCCGCGGTCTTCGCCGCCTCAGCCCTCTCCTGTTCTCGCTGCCTGCGTTTTGCCGCTGTATTTTCCTCGTCTGCCTTCTTCTTCGCCTCCTCGGCAGCCTGGATAGCTTCGGCTTCTGCCTCTTTCTTAGCCTCTTCTGCACGACGCTCTGCAAAATTATCCGTCAGTCGAAATGGGATAGCCGGAGTGTCCAAATTTGTATGTACCTTCTTCCACTCTGGCGAGCGCCTCGTCTTCCTCCCGCTGTGTACGTTCCTCTGCTTCCTTTCTCGCGGCTTCCTCGGCCCGCTCCTTCAAGACGATCTCGCGCCGCTTAGCCTTCTCTTGCGCAATCTTGCTCCTCGCGTCCTCTTGGCGTCGACGATAGTCCGAATTGCGTCTCTTCTGCATCTCAGCGACATACTTCTCATACTCGTTGGTCATACGGGCAAGCCGCTGCTTCGTGGCAATGTGATCTTGATGGGCCTGCCGAGCGGCCTCGAGGGTTTGTTGACGGGTTATTTCAAAGGCGGCTTTATCGTCGGCTTGTTGGCGGGCATAGTCGTCGGCCAACAGCGGCAGCTCTGCCTTTCGGAACGCGCGTTCGATATGGTCGAGACGTTTAGCCACTATGCGCATCCGTTCATTCAATTCTCGCTTCTCCCTGTCCATCTGCTCGACCTGGAGCTGCACCAGCTTGTCAGTGTCCATTTCGTCGATGTTCTATGCAATAAATCATTAGCCTGAGTGCATTGCTGAACAGGTTTTCGGCTGGAACTTACGACATTGACACCTTTGTCCTTAAGCGACGAGACAATCTTGACACTTTCTTCCATCTTGCGCCTGTCCATCTCAGCTTTCGCTCTTGCCTGAGCCTCACGCACAACATCCTCTCTCTTCTTCTTTTGTGCCTCTTCTTGCGCACGTCGGGCCTGTTCCGCCTGCTGGCTCCGTTCCTCGCTCTGCTTACGAGCGATGAGCTCGGCAAGCAACTCTCGTCTGCGAGCAACGATTGAACGACGGAGCTGCAGTGCCTTGCGCTCGGCACGTGCGGCCTCAAAGACGGTCTTGAGTTGTTGTTGAAGTGGGAGTGGCGGAGAGATGTACTCCAGGCTACTAAATAGACATTGAGCGAGGGGGCTCAGCCTCGTGCGCACTAATGCACCTGGAGACGGTTGGAGAGCATTCGGTGTTGATGGGACTTTGGTTGATAAGGCGTCGTCGACGAAAGTCAAAGAACCCTCGGAGTGATCGATGCGGACGAGCAACTCGCCACGCTTGGCGGTGTTCATGATAAACGCCTCGATATTCTCCTGATCAAAGCGACTTGGGTCTCCTTCCGGCACGTGGTTGTTGAGCGGTGCGGCGAGGTTGAGAAGATGATTAATAGAGATGGAGGTGTAAGCTTGCGCGAGTTGGGAGAGAAGTCTCGACAAGACAACGCGCCGCAGGTGGGGTAAGTATGGAGCAAAGTCTTCGTTTGTTGACAGCGTTTCCAAGATCGGGGCAACCTTTCCGCAAAGCCCGAGAGGATCAAAATCGACTTCAAGGACTTGGTATAGGTGTTGCAGAGACCGAGCAGAAGATTTTAGCACATTACGAGATATCTGTAATAGGTCAAACTGTAAGAATAGTATCTCAAGATGCCGAGTCCCAAAAAACCTACTGCTTCACTCAGCAAAGTACTCCGTGTGGGGACCTTGCCAAGTCCAAGAAGTGTCGTGAGGCGAGCGTGCTTCCCTTTGGTCTCGTCGCCATCTTCTACGATCTCAGTGGCTGTGGAAACGGCAAGGGCGCTGAGAAGCACTAAGCTTGCGCAGTGAGCGAGCTCTTCGTCGCTCTTAAGACCAGCAGTCCGTACGATGGCATAGTATTTGGACCACGCAGCAGCGTGATATAGGATGCTGCCGCTGGTAATAAAGATTTGGTAAAGCTTCTCGTAGTAATTGACCATCATGGTGGGCTTCGGCGTCCGTTTCGACATGGTGAGAAGACTATGAATATCCTCGATCGACCTGAATGCTTCCTGCCATAACTCAAGTTCGACAGAGGTATTGAGCTGCGCGAAGCGGGTGTCGAGGAAACGTTGCAGTGTATCGGGATCAGAGAGGTTGATAGAGTGAGCCTGGTGGGAGTATTTTGCGACATTTGCGAGGTGGAGGCGGAGGGTTTCACATAGCCTGCGGAACTCGACTTTGCGGTTGTGGTGCAAGCAAAATTTGAATGCCTGGATGGCGATCGACTGGAGAAGAGGTCAACGTCTGCTTCTCTCAACATTCTCAACGTGGGATACTGTAAGGCTGTCAATCGCTAACCTGGTAGGTAATCTCAAGGCGGGCGTTATTTTTTAGCGTCTCGAGCGCAGAGCGGTAGCTCTCCCAGAGGAACTTGAGCCAAGGGGTAACGAGCGCGCGATCTGTCCTGTCTCTACTCTGGTCTCCACTAACGGCGCTGAGGAGGATATCCTCCGGGGACTCGGACGCCTCCAGGTCGTCAACGTCTACAATTGCAACTACCTGGCTGGCTTTTGCCTGGGCCTCTTGTACTTTTTGGTTTGAAATATCGATGAACTTCTGGATAACAAATTCGATGGAGACGACCGAAGTGTTCTGGGTGATGTTCTTGTACTGCATGAGACCCTCTTTCGCGGTGCGTCCCTTGCGCAGATCGACGCAAAGTTCGATAAATCGGAGCATGATGGGCTCCAAAGACGCAACGGGCGTGGACCGGAACCGCTTCGAGTTGAACATTTCGTTCAGTGACTGTAATGCCGCATGGGTCTGCCCAACGGAGATCAGCCCCTCGGCTTGTCGCAAGACTGTCTCAGGTTTTGAAAAAGGGGCCATCGTCGATGTTTTTTTTAGCTGAATTTATCGTGAAGGCCCACAGCGGTGAGAGGCGGAGAAGGTCAAAGTTTGGCAAACAAACACAAACAATTGGCCCCGTTCGCCAGTTCGCCTTGAGCAGTCTGACTCTGGTAACTGGTAATTGACGCATCCGTTCTTCAAGCAACTAGACTTGGATACTTGTTTGATGGATATGTGGATGAGCACCTGGGCAGCCTTTCTAATAACATGTTGCACGAGGGAGGAGATAAAACCACTAGATTTTCTGAGAAGATACCAATCCACGATAGAAAACGGGGAGTACGTTGTGGCATATGTCATGGAGAATGAGAGCCTAGGAGCAATTGGTAGACAGAGCGAGTTCACAGGAATGAGAATAGGGGATGGTAAATATCCCAGCAGCGATCAGATCACGGACATGTGTGCCAAAACAACAACAACAAACGTCCGATACATACAGCACGCGCTGCGTGGGTGAATCAGGCTGCTCGAGATCTCCAGGCGAGTGACGAGTACGAAACCCGGATCGAAAGACAGAGGATGTCCTGTAGAGGGTCACCTTGGAGGCGATAGCCCTAGCTATGAGCCGTGCGCAGTTTAAGGCGGTTATCTGAGCGGGTGGTGACCACAAATATGCCTGCAAGGATTGAAATCAGAGTTGTTGGGAAGAAAGTATACACGACGTACGACATTATAGGGGGTACACGTTACTACGGTGCGAGCTGTTCGCCACGAGCGAGGAGACGTACTCCGACTGCTGGCATAACAGGGGCGGGCGGTTTTTCGACAAGAGTGGTGTTCCCTCCGCGCTTCTTGTTAGAATGTCCAGTATTGCGCGGAGGAGGGCGAGTGTTTTGTTTTGGAGGGCGTCCAGCAGTCTGCCAATTGGAAAGGACTGCGTTATCGGAAAGAGCGCGTTCCGCGACCTTAATCAAGGGGACCTTCAAACGGAGGGCACAGCTGAGTATACTCTCCCCATTGGTTCTCTGTTCGAGCCGCATCTGGGCATCTGTCATAGCTTCGTTGCCGCTAGCAGTCAAGCTGTCCATAACGGCCAAGACAACCTTCTTATCTGCATATTCTTGAACTTCCCAGGCAACCGAGCCCAAGATAGACTGGATCCATTGAGGCGCATTCTCCTTGACTTGGGATGCGTCTGTATTAATGGAGTCCTGTGTCTCACCCGCGTTCGCGGTGTCTCCGACCACAGGTCTCGCGCTCATAAGCGAGATAGGAACATCAGCCCAAGGAATGTGTGCTCTGTCTTCTTGGAGCTTGACGTGCTGGTTGATGCCGACCTGCTCCTCAAGGAACCGGGAGGCAGCGCGCGCTCGGACGGCGAGCATAGAGGTACCTTTCTTCGCGAGATCGAGTATCCGGAGAGCTGATGATAAATTGAACAGCGAGTCAGCGAAAATGAATGGGAGTCGGGCGAGACTGGCGCTCACTCTCCAGAGGGATAATGACTGTGGCAGCTTCGCGAGACCACTTTCTGACCTGGTCGAGTGCGTGGATGAGCACGCTGGTGTCAACGACGATGCGATCTGCGGCCCGGGTGGGCTTGGGCAACTCAGGGCGCGAGGTGTCGACGATGACACCGTTCGGTTTCTGGATTTTTTCGTCTGAGCCAATGAGAGCACGGCTGTAGATACCACCTGGAGCTGCTCGTTTGCCAACTGGACGCGAGGCGGCGTTGGATGTGGAGGAATTGCGAGAGTGCATCTTGTGCTCCAGCTGGGACACCTGGTGGCTGAGAAATGCCTGTCCAAGCAGCTTTCCCATGGTATTGTAGTCCTGCTGGCCCTTTGTGAGGCTCGTTGTAGGCGTTGCAAGGGACCCAGAGAGACTTACGTGCGTAGTGCTCATGGTGGGTGGGGGTCAAGGTGATTCAGAGCCGCAACTCAATCACTGCGACTCTATTTCCGAAGACCGGAGACTGAAATATATTTATATATATATCTGTACATCTTCTCAATCCATTACTAAACAGAAAAGAACGGCTGATCGGTGTGCGCAGGCTGTTGGCCAGGACCAGTCTGAGTTGTGGCGAGCGCCCGCCCGGCCGATGTGTGTCCGAATCTGGGACTTCGTCAGAGCCATTAGACAGAGAGCAAAATCCAAGCGCACCTCAGATTGCCATAATTTCCAAAAGTGTCCGTTCCTCCCTCGCGGTTTGCGAACAGCGCCGCCAATGCCTCATTCTCCGCGTTGCTGCTCACGTTAA
>WNFL01281180.1_pt3 | contig 14634 bp, 18 predicted proteins | sample 5400361 | NCBI WGS metagenome assembly WNFL01 (sample SAMN13153351, study PRJNA577476) | soil metagenome | isolation source: 40 cm soil on Douglas fir-dominated hillslope | place: USA:California | collected 2013-09-17
GCCGCCAGTACGCCTGCGCGTAGACGATCACGTAGCCGAGGACCGGGATCGACGCGCGGTAGACGCCGACCTGGCCGGGAAAGTGGACCGGTTCCGGGTCGACGACCGCATTCGCGTCACCCTTCGTGGTGAAGGTCGGGCTCGTGGCATTCGACGTGTCGATGGCGATGACGCGGTGCGTGGTCATCTGGCCGTAGTGCTCGAAGGTGATGATGTCGCCGCGGTTGACCGCGGTCGGCGAAACGGGTTCGACGATCACGAGCGCGCCCTTTGAGATGACCGGCTCCATCGAGCTTCCGGTCACGACGAACGTCCCCATCCCGAGCGTGCGGAGCGCGATGAGACCGAGGCAGGTGGAGAAGAGCGCGACCGCGAGGGCTATCGCGAAGATGTGTCCGAGCTTTTTCACGGTCGTGCTCCTCTCCCCTCAGGCCTAGCGGGCCGTACCCGCGAGCTGTGTTGCGGTGTAGGTGACGGTGAAGTCCTGCGTGAGGCTCTGGAAGGTGTTGCCGGCGGTCGTTGGGAGGCTGAAGACGAAGGTGAGGTAGTCGCTGCCCGCCGCCGCGATCGTGCCGGAGGCCGGGACCGCGAGGTTCTTCAGAGCGCCCGAGTAGACGAGGTTCCCTGCGGTCGTGCAGTTGTTGCAGCGGTAGACCGAGGCCTGGAGCCCGAGCGTCGTGTCGGTCCAGAGGAGGGTGCTCGCCGTCGCGCTGGCCGCTGCGGCGTAGGTGAAGCCGGTATTGCCGCCGTTGGTGATGTGCACGACGCGCTGCGCCGAGTCGCCGGGCACGAGGTTCGTGATGTTGACGAGGTCGCCCGCGTTCGGCTTGTCGTTCGAGATCATGAGCGTCGCCGTCGCGAAGACGTTGCCAGGGTTCGTCGTCGCCGCTGTGAACGTTGCCGTGGTCGAGCCGACGGACGTGACGCCGATCAGGACCAGGGCCGAGAGCGCCATCGCTGCGAGAAGGAAGTTCGTACCGCGCATCTTGGTTCCCCTATTTCTTCCGGCTCGATCCGCCGGTCTTTTTTGTGTTGGGGCAACTATCTCGTTGCGCGGACGTCCCGGGATGGGACCACAGGGGGGAACGCTTCTACCCCATTGGGACTACGACCTCTGCGCTTCGTGTCGCTTTTGCGTGAGGGCCGTACGACCCCCGGGGACTAGTCGCGCTCTTGCGCGAGCTGCTGCCCGAACGTCGTTCCACCCCGAGCCCACGCCTCGGCGATGGCGATCCGCTGCCTGCTCCAGGAGCGGGCCCGCCACCAGAAAACCGCGGCGGCAGCGAGGCTGATGAGACACGCGGTCGGGAACACGATCGACTGAAGGTCCCACCAAAGCTGAGGCTGCCGAGCCGCGATGGCCACACCGATGAAGGCGAGAAGCTCCACCTCAAAGAGCAGCACGAGGAACGTGAACGCGAACGATGCCGCGCCGAACGAGCGCTTTCGCCGGTACGGGAACGCGATGTCGATGAGGCTGGTCATGCGGCGGCGATGTTAGAGGAGGGTCGCCGCCCTTTCGGGTCCAACGCCGATCATTCCGACGGGCGCTCCGACGGTCTCCGCGATGCGGTCGAGATACGCCGTGGCCTTGGCCGGCAGGGCCCGGCGCTCGGTCACGCCGGTTATCGCAGTCGACCACCCCTCGAGCGTCTCGTAGCACGGCTTCGCTCTCTCCAGCACGAGCGTCGTGGGCATGTCGGCCGTGCGCTTTCCGTCGAGCTCGTAGCTCGCGCAGAACGGGATCCGGTCGTACACGTCCAGGACATCGAGCTTCGTGACCGCGAGCTCGGTGAAGGCGTTGAGCCGGTGCGCATGCCGCGCCGCGACCGCGTCGAACCAGCCGACACGTCGCGGGCGACCGGTCGTCGCGCCGTATTCGTGAGCGCGCTCGCGGAGGGCTGTGGCTTCCTCGCCGCGCAGTTCCGTGGGGAAGGGGCCTTCTCCGACCGCCGTCGAGTACGCCTTCACGACGCCGATGACGCGCGTGATCTTGCGCGGCGGGATCCCCGCCCCGACGCTCGCGCCGCCTGCCAGCGGATTCGAGCTCGTCACGTACGGGTAGATGCCCCAGTCCAGATCGCGCATCGCGCCCAGCTGCCCTTCGAGAAGGATGCGCGCGTCCTTCGCGAGCGCCGACTCCACCAGCGGAAGCGTGTCGACGATGCGATCGCCAAGCTGAGCTGCAGCCTCGAGCACGCCGTCGGCGACCTGATCGGCATCGAGCGGTGTGTCACCGAAACGCTCGAGGATCGCATTCTTGATCTCGAGTTCGCGCTTCACCCGCACGCGGAAGCGCTTCGGGTCACGCACCTCGTAGATCTGGATGCCGTGGCGGCCGACCTTGTCCGAGTACGCGGGACCCACGCCCATACCGGTCGTGCCGAGCTTCTTGCGGCCGCGCTCGCGTTCGTCGAGTCGGTCGAGCGCGATGTGCCATGGCATGACGAGGTGCGCGCGGTCACTGACCCTCAAATTTGCGGTCGAGATGCCGCTTCGTTCGAGGTCCGCGAGCTCGCGACACAGGAACGCGAGGTCGACGACGCACCCGGGACCGAGGACACAGAGGGCGTCGGGATTGAAGATCCCGCTCGGAACGAGATGGAGCTTGAAGGTGCCGTGCTGATTCACGACGGTGTGACCCGCGTTATTGCCGCCCTGAAATCGGATGACGACATCCGCCTCCTGCGCCAGGAGGTCGGTGATCTTGCCCTTGCCCTCGTCGCCCCACTGAGCACCGACGATGGCCGTTACCGGCACGTGTTCGAATGCTATCCGGCGCGTTGCCCCGCGACCAGCGCTCCGAGCTTCGCGAGCTCGACCAACGTGCGGCTGCGTGATGGATCGGCGGTCCACCAGAGGTTTGGATCCCAGTCGGGGTCGTCAGCGGGATGGCTCCTGAAGGTGAGGGCAGCGGGCTCGAACTCGCGCTCGAACAGCATCGCCGCCCGGCGCTGGTGGTACGGGCTCGTCACGAGGATGGCGGAGGTAAGCCCGCGGGTCTTCATGAGCTCCGCGACACGCTGCGCGTTCTCCTCGGTCGTCGCCGATGCCCCCTCCACCACGATCGCGTTCGCGGGCACGCCTGCCGCCACCGCTGTGCGCTTCATGAGCTCCGCGGAGGCGACCGACTCGGGATCGCTCGAGCCACCGGAGAAGATCAGGAGGGGCGCGTATCCCTGTTTCCAGAGCGCGATCGCGGTGTCGGGGCGGGCGCCGGTGTCACCCGAGATCGCGACGATAGCGTCGGCCTTCGCGAGCGGATCGGTGACGTCGAGCCAGTGCCCGATGCCGACGAGGACCGCGACGATCGAGATCGCGCCCATGAGAAAGCCCAAAAGGAAGCGCCTCACGGGGCGTGCGAATGCAGATAAGAGGCCGGTCGATCAGTTCGTGGGGATGGGACTGGATGAGGTGCGGCGAGCCTCGAAACACTCGGAGCAATACACGGGGCGATCGGTACGCGGCGCGAACGGCACCTGGCCGGGCTGTCCGCAGTTGGAGCAAACGATCTCGTGCATGCTCTGCGCTCTCGCCGCGGCACGCTCGACCTTCGCGCGGCGCCGGCAATCGGGACAGCGCTGCGGCTCATGGAGCAGGCCTTTCTGCGCGTAGAAGTCCTGCTCGCCTGCGGTCCACACAAAAGGATTCCCGCACTCGCGGCAGACCAGGTCTTTGTCGGTCAACGCCATCGCCATTCGCGCGCTCCCCCGCGGAAATCCTATGCCGAGGCGTCAAGCGCTCCCTCGGCGACGGCCGTTCGGCGAAGGCCCTCCAACAGCGCGGTCTTTGGTCGCCAGAGCCCTTCGTGGGCGGCCTTTCCCGGATCGACGCACCCCCGCAGGACCTCGCCCGCTCGGGCCGGCGCCATCCTGACGGCCGGCGGGGGCCCGAGCACCGCGGTGAGCGCGGAGACGAGCTCGTTCACGCTCGTCGCCACGCCGGTGCCGATGTTGTAAACCCCGGCGTGCGTTCCGCTGAGCGCGCCGAGCACGGACTCCACGACGTCGGCGACGTAGACGTAATCGCGCTCGTACGTTCCATCGCCGAACAGGGTGATCTGCTCGCCGCGCTTCCAGCAGCCGATGAAGATCGCGATCACCCCGCCTTCCAGGTCCGTGCGCTGACGGGGGCCATAGATATTCGCCAAGCGCAGCGTGACCGCGCGGAGGTCGGACGATTCCACGAGCTTTTCGGCTTTCGCTTTGAAGCGTCCGTAGTTCGACTGCGGATCGACCGGGACGGTCTCGTCGGCGCAGACCGGCGTCTCGCCGTAGATCGCTCCCCCCGTCGAGATGTTCACGAAGATGGAAGCGCCGAGACGCCGAGATGTCTCGAGCACGTTCCGCGTGCCGCCGACGATGACGCGCTCGTACAGGTCCTTCTTCGTCATCGACTCGACCACTTTCGTTTTCGCGGCGCAGTGCACGACGGCGTCGATCCGTCGGCTTCCGATCCCGCGCTGCAGAGCCGACAGATCGGCAACATCGGCAACGCTGAAGTCGGCATGCCGGTCTAGGTTCGCGCGATTTCCAGTGGAGAGGTCGTCGACGACCATCACGTCGTCGCCGCGTGCCAGGAGCGCGTCGACAACATGGCTGCCGAGAAAACCGGCACCGCCGGTAACAAGCACTCGCAACTCCTGGCCGCTCCTTTACCCGCGTGTGGATGAACTGGTGGAGGAGATGGTGGACAAAGGGCCTACGCGCCGCTCCGTATCGACGCTAGCGTTTCGCAGCCGCGTGGGCGCTTCCGCCGCGCATCAGCTTGTGGCGACAGAGGGGCTTTTTTTCTAGAATGCCAGGCGTGACCATCGAGACACGCGCACCCGACCGGCAGGTGCCCTTCGACGAGGCAGCCGAGCAGCAGGTGCTCGGAAGCCTGCTGATCGATCGCGACGCCATCTTCAAGGTCGCGGACCTCCTCCGCGTCGACGATTTCTACGTACCGCGGCATCAGCGGATCTACGACGCGGCCCAGGCGCTGCTCGAGCGGCGTGAGCGGATCGACCCGCTCACCATCCAGATGGAGCTCGCGCGGCGTGAGGAGCTGGACCGCGCCGGCGGACAGGCCTACCTTCGCGCGCTCGCCGAGGGCGTCGCGACCGCCGCCGAGATCGACCGCTACGGTCGCATCGTTCGCGATCGCGCGATCCTGCGGCGCCTTCTTGGCGCGGCCACGTCGATCGCCGCGGATGCCTACGACGAGCCGACCGACATTCCGCTCGCGCTTGACCGCGCGGAGCAGCGGCTCTTCGCGCTCCGTGACGAGTCCGCGAACGCGCAGCTGCGCCACATCACGGCCTCGCTGCAATCCAACTACGAGCACCTCACCGATCGCATGGAGCGGCCGTTCGACGTGAGCGGCATCCCATCCGGCTTCCGCGAGATCGATTACTACACCGAGGGCTTCACCGTCGGCGACCTGATCGTCATGGCGGCGCGTCCTTCGGTGGGCAAGACGAGTCTCGCCCTCGGGGTGAGCTTCAACGTCGCGCGGCGCGGTCATCCCGTGCTCCTCTTCTCGCTCGAGATGGACGCGAAGCAGATCGTCTCGCGATATCTCGCCCTGAACTCGCGTATGGACCTCCTCGCGCTCCGGACCGGGAACATCATCGACACGGAGGCGGCTGCGGCGCTGCACGGCCTGCCGGTGTTCATCGACGACACGCCTGGCATCTCGATCATGGAGCTCAGAACGAAAGCGCGCCGCGCCAGCACGCACGAAAAGATCGAAGTGATCATCGTCGATTACATCCAGCTGATCCGCACCGGCGAGGACGACGAGAACCGGGTGCAGGAGATCGCGACGATCACACGGAATCTGAAGTCGCTAGCGCGCGAGCTCGGCGTCGTCGTGATCGGGTTGTCGCAGCTGTCCCGCGCAGCGGGAGATTCCGGCGGCGAGCCGAAGCTCTCGACCCTTCGCGAGGGCGGCAGCTTGGAGCAGGACGCGGACATCGTGATCATGCTGTGGCGCGAGAAGGAAGAGACCCCTGCCGGCGCCCCGCGGCTCATCAACGGCGCCATCGCGAAGAACCGGAACGGCCCGACCGGCGGATTCCAACTCCTTTTCGAGAGCGAGCAGGCGAAGTTCTTCTCGAAGGCGTCCGACGACGGGGGTCCGCCGGCATGACGCTGCAGGCCGACCGCGGCATCAAACCGCCCCCCGAGAAGCCCGAGGCCGAGGCGTCGCTCATCGGCGCGATGCTCATGGACGGCGCGCTCTACAACGAGGTCGCCCGAGGCCGGCTCGGACCGGCCGACCTATCGCGTGAGCAGCATCGCATCGTCCTGAGCGCGATCGCCCGCGTCGCGGAGCGCAGCGAGCCGGTCGGATTCGCGACGGTCCAGGCGGAGCTCGTCGCCCACGACGAGCTCGACGCGATCGGCGGCTCGCAATTCCTCGTCGGCCTCATGCAGAACGTGCCGACCGTCGCGCACGCGTCGAGCTACGCCGCCATCGTCGAGCGTACCGCGCTCTTGCGCCGGCTGATCGGCGTCGCGAACGAGATCGCGCGCCTGGCCCTCACGCGGGAGGAATCGACCGCGGCGGTCGCGGACGCACAGGAGCTGCTCTTCGCGGTAAGTGAATCGACGCTCCACCGCGACATTGTTCCGCTGGACATCGCGCTTCGCCGCTACGCCGAGCAGATCGACGCGCGTGGCGATCTCCGCGTCGGGGTACGCACGGGGATCGAGTCGGTCGACAAGAAGACCGGCGGTCTGCAGCAATCCGACCTGATCCTCATAGCCGGACGTCCCGGCCTGGGCAAGACGAGTCTCGCGCTCAACATCGTCGAGCACGCCGCCGTGGTGGAGCGAAAGACCTGCGCGTTCTTCTCCATGGAGATGAGCGAGATGCAGGTCGTGCAGCGACTCGTCTCGATGCTCGCCGAGATCGATGGCAACCGGATGCGCCGCGGCCGTCTCTCGACGCAGGAGTTCACGGCGATCTCCGCGGCGTCGGCCGAGCTGCAGCAGGCGCCGATCTTCGTGGAGGAGTCGAGCCGCCTCAACGTCACGGACATCCTCGCGAAGTCGCGACGCCTACAGGCCGAGCGCGGCCTCGACCTGGTGGTCATCGACTACCTGCAGCTCATCGAGGGCCGGGATAAAGAGGAGAGCCGCGTTCTCGAGGTCGCCCGCATAAGCCGAGCGCTGAAGGCGATCGCCCGCGAGCTCGAGGTACCGGTGATCGCGGTCTCGCAGCTCTCGCGACAGATCGAGCAGCGCGGCACCGAACCGATGCTTTCAGATCTTCGAGAATCAGGCGCGTTGGAAGCGGACGCAGACCTCGTCCTCTTCCTCTGGCAGAAGGACCGCAAGGATCGCGAAGAAGGTGTCGTCCGGCTGAAGCTCGCGAAACATCGCAACGGCCCCACCGGCGACTTCGATCTGCACTTCCAGTCCGACCTGACGCGGTTCCGCGACCTCGGCGAAACGCGCGAGGGCGCCTAGGCCGGCTCGATCGCGACGGTCACGCTCGCGCGGACATCGGACAGCAGGCGCACCTCGACCTTGTGGATACCGAGGGAGCGAAGAGGCTCGTGCAAGACGATCTTCGTCTTGTCGATGTCGGCCTTGGCCTCCTTTTTCAAGGCGTCGGCCACTTCCTTCGCGGTGACGCTGCCGAACGTCTTGCCCTGCTCCCCCGCCTTCAGCTTGAACACGAGGGTGACCTCGCCCAGGCGCGCGGCGAGCGCTTCGGCGTCCTGGTGCGCGCGATCCTTCTTTGTCTTCTCGCTCTGGCGTTCTTGCGCGAGGACCTTCAGCTCGCCGCCGGTCGCCTCGATGGCGAGACCCTTCGGCAGGAGGTAGTTCCGCGCGTAGCCATCGGCAACGTCCTTGACCTCACCGGTGCGCCCTAACCCGCGGACTTCGGCCTTGAGAATGACGCGCACGCGGGTTTAGGTGGAGGTGGACGCCTCGTCGAGCGCCGTGTCCTGCTCGCTGCGCCGCAACTCCATTTCCCAGGCGAGCACCGACGCCGCTACGGCGACGACGCCCATCACGGTGAGAGCGCCCACGATCGCGAGCAGTGCCTCGATGACGCCGAAGAAGCCGGGACCAGAGTCGCGGTCGCTCATGTGCTCCCCCTCTTACCACCCGTCGTCTTGCGATCTCGAGTGCGCAACTTCTCAACAGTATCGCGAACGTCGCCGACGCGGTCCCCGAGCAGACGCTCGGCGGTCGCGATGTCACGGCGGAGCTGATCTTTGTCCTGCGAGATCTTCGCGAGGTGCTCATCCACGATGTCCGGTGGTGCGCTTCGGATGAAAAGGTCCAGGCCGAGGAGCACGACGGCCAGGTCGTCGAGCTGGCCGAGCACGGGTACGAAATCCGGAATCAGATCGATCGGAAGGAAGAGGTACGCGCCGATCCCGGCAAGGATGAGCTTCTGTTGTGCGGGGACGCGGCCGTCGCGTAGGAGCGCCCACACCAGGCGGATGTAGGTCGGCAAACGGCGGATGAGGTCCACCACCTCGCCCATGTCCTTCGGAGCGCGTATGCGGTTAGCCAAGATGGACATCCCCCTGCGGGAACCGTGCCCGAAGAGCTCGCAGCGCCTCCGCCAGCGCTTCGCGTTTCGTGGCCCAGAACGTGACGAGGTACTGCGCTTTTCCGTCGGCCACGCTGCGAAGCTCGACGGAAGGGGGCGGTTCGGGCGAAACGCCCTCGGCCTTTCCAAGTGCGGCGCGGATCTCCTCGGTTGTAACGGGCTTCTCGTCCGCCGGGAGTACAAGCACTGCGGACGCGCGCCGCGTTGGGAAACGGGTCAGGTTCACGACCGCCGATGTCATGAACGTTCCGTTCGGGACGATGACCTCACGGCCATCGTCCGTGCGAAGCTGCGTCGTTCGGAAGGCGATCCCTTCGACCGTGCCCGTGTAGCCGGTCACCTCGATGCTGTCGCCGATCCGGAACGGCCGCTCGATGAGGACCCATACGCCGGCAAAGAAGTTCCTGAGGATGTCCTGGGCCGAGAGGCCGACGACGATGCCGACGACGCTGAATGAAGTGAGGATCCACGCGAACGCACCCTGCGTGTAGATCGCGAGGATCAGCAGAGCACCGATCACGATCACCGTGAGCTGCGCGAGATTGCCGACCAGGACGGTGACGTTGGCTTGCGCGCGATTGCGGGCGAGGGCGCGCATCGTCACGCCGCGGCTGGCCCGCGCGACGAGAAGGGCGACCGCAGCCACGACCAGCGCCCAGAACGTTCGCGCTCCGTAGTCGAGGAGGTTGTCGCGGATCACGGTCGGGTCAAGCGGCACGGGCGGAGAATACGAGCGCTCTTGACAAGTGAACATCCGTTCGGTTACCTTGACGACCAAGCGTGACAAAGCAAGACCAGCAGCGGGCGGACCGAATCCTGGCGTTCATCCGTGAAGCCGTGGCCGAGCGGGGCTACCCCCCGAGCGTGCGCGAGATAGCGGAGGCGGTCGGACTCGCGTCCACCTCAGCTGTGCACCATCACCTCACCAAGCTCGAGAAGGACGGGCGGCTGAACAAAGAGGCCACCCGCTCGCGAGCGCTCAGCCTCCCCGGCATGAACGGCGGTCGGGTCGTGCAGGCGCCAGTGATCGGCGAGATCGCCGCCGGCCAGCCGATCCACGCCTACGAGGACCGCTCCGAAACGATGGGCCTGCCGAGCGAGCTCGCGGCAGGTCGCGGCCGGGAGACCTTCGTACTACGAGTCCGCGGCAAATCGATGATCGACGACCACATCGACGACGGCGACTTCGTCGTCGTGCAGGAGCAGAACACTGCGCGCGATGGGGACATCGTCGTCGCCGTGCTCGAGGACAACGTCGCAACGTTGAAGCGCTTCTACAAAGAAAAGGACCGGATCCGGCTGCAGCCCGCCAACGGCGCTATGTCTCCGATCTACGCGCGGGACGTGCAGATCCAAGGGAAGGTCATCGGCGTAATCCGCAAGCTGTCCTAGCGTCATCCATCGATGCCCGCTCGCGTCCCCACGCTCACCCTTCGTGAGCTGAATCGCGCACTGCTGGCGCGTCAGCTCCTCCTGAAGCGCCACACGCTGGGCGTGGTCGACGCGGTCGAGCGCCTCGCCTGCCTTCAAGCCCAGTGGGCACCGTCTCCCTACGTCGCGCTGTGGTCGCGGCTTTCGGGATTCGAGCGCGAGCGGCTCAGCAGGCCGATCGACCGAGGCGAAGTCGTGAAGGCGACTCTGATGCGCGCGACGCTGCACCTCGTTTCGGCGCGCGAGTATCCGGCGTACTCGCTTGCAACGATGGAAGGGCGCTTCGGTGCATGGCGGCCCAGAGGTGGCCCTGCCCTCGCCGATCTCGAGACCCTCCACCGCGCGGTGATGACCTTCGCCGGAAGGACCCCGCGGACGCGAGCCGAGATCCAGGAGTTCATCGCAGGTCATCTGCCGCCGAGCGCGGCCAAGAACGAGCGCCTCCGCAGCTGGTTCAGCTGGGCCGCCGTCGCCACCAGTGGGCTGGTCTGGGAGTCTGTGGGCGCGCACTTCGAGCACCGGCAGCTCGGCCGTCACATCGCGCCGCCGGCCAGGCTGCGGAAGCCGCCCAAGCCCGAGGCGGCCTACGACGTGATCGTGCGGCGCCATTTAGGTGCCTTCGGCCCGGCGACGGTCGCTGACATCGCGACGTGGAGCAGCGTCCGCGTGCCGCATATCCGCTCGGCGCTGTCGCGAATGAAGGATGTCCGGAGATTCGCTGACGAGCGCGGCCGCGAGCTTATCGATCTCGCATCCGCCCCACGACCCTCCGCCGACGTCGCGGCACCGCCGCGATTCCTCGCGCGATTCGACGCGGCGATCCTGGGTCACGCCGCTCCCGAGCGGACGCGCATCCTGCCCGAGGAATACCGGAAGGCCGTGATCTTCTCGGCCGAGGTCTGGCCGACGTTCCTCGTGGATGGGATGGTCGCGGGCCGATGGAGCATCGCAGTGAGGCCAAACGAGGCCGTGCTCGAGCTGAAGCCGTTCAAGCCGGTCGCCCGCGCGCATCGCGCAGCGCTCACCCTCGAGGGCGAGGGGCTGGTCCGTTTTTACGCGCCCAATTCGAAAACACACGGGGTGCGGGCGTGACGAAGCGTTCGGCCGAGCGGACTGTCCTGACCGTTCGCGAGCTCAACCGCGCGATGCTCGCGCGCCAGCTGCTGCTGGAGCGCGCGCGGATCACGATCGTCCCGGCGATCGAGCGGCTTGCGGCGCTCCAGGCACAGTGGGCGCCCTCCCCCTACATCGCGCTCTGGTCGCGCCTGGTGGACTTCCGCCGCCCGAAGCTCTGGTCGGCGATCGAGCGCCACGAGGTGATCCGGGCGCGACTCATGCGCGGAACCCTTCATCTGGTCTCCGCCCGGGACTTTTACGCGTACGCCGTCGCGACACAGGATCTTCAGCGTGGCGCATGGAATCGCCTTCAGGTCGGCCGCGGCGTGGATCCGAAGAAGATCGCAGCGCTTGCGATCGCCTTCGCGCGCGAGCCGCGTCCGAAGGAGGAGGTGCTCGCGCATGTTCGGGAGCGCATCGGTGGATCGCTCGGCGGTCCCTTCAGCTGGCTTATCTGGAGATTTGTCAGCGCCCATGCCGACCTCGTGACCGCGCCGCCGGGCGGGCACTGGGAATACGGCGGCACCGACGCGCCGTATGTCGCCGCAAGGCATTGGATCGCCCGCGGCGAGCGGCCCTCCGAAGAGGAGGCGCTCGAGATACTCGTCCGCAGGTGCCTCGCCGCGTTTGGGCCTGCGACGGTCGCTGACGTCGCGAAGTTCGCGGGACAGGTGCCTCCACGTATCCGTCCGACGCTCGAACGCCTCGCGCCGAAGCTCCTTACCTTCCGCGACGAGGAGGGTCGCCTCCTCTACGAGCTTCCGCGCGCGCCACGGCCCGACGGCGAAGTTGAGGCGCCTGTCCGATTCCTTCCGCGATATGACGAGCTCCTCATCAGCTACCAGCACCGCGATCGCGTGATCGCGCCGGCGCACCGGCGCGCCGTCTACACGAAGAATGCGATCGTCGAGGCGGTGTTCATGGTCGACGGATTCGCGGCCGGCACGTGGAGTCTGGTTCGAGCGAAGAAGGAAGCGGTCCTGCGCATCTCGGCCTTCGCGCGCCTCGCTGTGCGCGACCGGGTGGCCGTAGAGACCGAGGGCGAGTCGCTCCTCCAGTTCCTCGCGCCCGATGAGACGACGGTCGGGGTGCGGTTCGCATGACGCGCGCGATCCTTCACTGCGACCTCGACGCGTTCTACGCGTCGGTCGAGCAGCGGGACCATCCTGAGTACCGCGGCAAGCCGGTCATCGTCGGTGGCGATGGTCCGAACGAGCGAGGGGTCGTCATGGCGGCTTCCTACGAGGCGCGCGCCTTCGGCGTTCGCTCGGCCATGCCGCTCGCGATCGCGGGAAGGCTCTGTCCGGATGGCATCTACGTGCCAGGCAACTTCGACCGCTATCTCGAGGCGTCCGATGCGGTCATGGCGATCTTTGACGAGCAAACGCCGCTGGTGGAGCCGATCTCGCTGGACGAGGCGTTCCTCGACGTGACCGCGACCGAGCATCTGTTCGGTGGTCCGGTCGCGATGGCCAAAGAGATCAAGCGGGCGGTGCGAGAACGCTGCGGTCTCGTCGTCTCGGTCGGCGTCGCGACGAACAAGCTGTGCGCCAAGGTCGGCTCGGACCTCCGCAAGCCAGACGGCCTCGTGATCGTGCCCGAAGGCGGCGAGGCTGCCTTCCTCGCCCCGCTCCCGCTGGAGCGTCTCTGGGGTGTGGGGCCGCGCACGCGCGAGGTGCTGGCGGGGTGGGACCTCCGGACCATCGGCCAACTCGCGGGGTTCGACCGCGCGGTGCTGGAAAGCCGCCTGGGCGAGCACGGGACGGACATCTGGGAGCGCGCGAACGGGATCGACAACGGCGAGGTGCAGGGCGAACACGTCCCGAAGTCGGTGGGCCACTCGCATACGTTCGACGAGAACACCCTGGATCCATCGAAGATCGAGTCAACGCTCTTGCGTCTCTCCGAAGGCGTCGGCCGGCGCCTTCGCGGTCATAGTCTCCGGGGCAGGACGATCACGATGACGCTCCGCGTCGCTCCATTCGAGACGCGGACCCGGCAACGTACGCTTCGTGAACCGACCGACGACGACGTGACCATCTTCCGCATCGCGCGACAGCTTCTTCGCGACGCGCTGGCGGAGGACCGCGAAGGAGGTCGCGCCAGCCCGGTCAGGCTCGTCGGCGTTTCCGTCTCGGGAGTGAGCGAAGGACAGCAACTCGGATTGTTCGACGCCGCCCGTCACACCCGACTCAACGCCGCGTTAGATGCGGTTCGCGCGCGCTTCGGGGATGGCGCGCTCGATCGCGCAAGTGCACGAGAGGTAAAAGAGCGGCGTCGCTTCAGCGGACAGAGGTACCGATGACGACCACTTCCGTCGAGATCGCTGGGGATTTTGCGATGCGACGCTGTGGAGAAGTCTGTGGAGAAGTTCGTGGACAGATCGTCTTGTTCGCGGACGATGACGTGACGATGATGCGCGGAGCCGTCAAGGCGAAGGGGAAGGAAGGGGTGCCCGAAGATCGTGTCGCTCAAGTCGCGATCGATTTCATCTCGTTCTGTTTGTCACGGCGCGCGGTCGACTGGCCGTTCATCTACGACGAGATGTGCTACGTAGCGTCGAACAAGCTCTACCGGGGACTTGGATATGAGGAGCTTCGCGAGGTCGGTCTCGACCTTGCGCTCAGCGGCCTCGTGAAGACGAGCCGGATCGTGAACGAAGTCGCACGGCAGGTGCGCATTGGGGATCGGCAACCGCGGGGAGAACTGCTCGCGGCGAGCTGAACGTCAGTTTGGCCACACCGGCGGGGCGGCGAGTGAAAGGAAGCGCACTCGCCGCCTCTTTTTCTTCATAATGGAGTGAGGGGAGAGCGCGAAACGGCGCTTTCTTCTGCATTGGTCCCGTGGTGCAGCGGCCTAGCATACGTCCCTGTCAAGGACGAGATCGCCGGTTCGAATCCGGTCGGGACCGCCGAGCCGACTTCGGTCGCTAAGGGTGCACGGCGCTCGCCGGTTGCGCCGTCGTCACAGCGCCGACGGCCTCCATGATGGGCAGCCAATCCCAGACGATCCACGCTTTGGAGATCTTCCCATCGGTCACCTCGTACCAGGCGGTCGCGCGGGACTCCCAGCGCTTGCCCGTTGGAGCGTGTCCCTGAAACACCCCTCGATGCGTCCCGCTCGCGCTGACGCCGACTGCCACCCAATGTTCGTCGCTTAGCGTGTGCTCGAACTTCATATCGATGTCCGGAAACGCCGACACAAAGCCACGGGCCGCCTGAACGAGGGCATCCACACTCACGAGCTCGTCTAGTCGATCGACTTCATGCCGTACGAAGGCTCGGTCCAGGTACTGACGCACGACTTCCTTGGCGTCTCGCATCGCTGCCTCCCATGTTGCGCGTTGTGGGCGACTCGATCACCGAATGATCGAGAGCCCTCTTCGCTTTCTGGCTCAGGCCGCGGCGGAGGATACATCTCCGCGCGCGCACGGCGGCTTCGAGCTCAGGTCTGCGGCTGTGCTCTTCCTCTCACTGACGCCCAACACTCGAGTCACGCAATCTGCGAAACCTACGCTCAGGGCGG
>WNFL01039121.1_pt2 | contig 14633 bp, 12 predicted proteins | sample 5400361 | NCBI WGS metagenome assembly WNFL01 (sample SAMN13153351, study PRJNA577476) | soil metagenome | isolation source: 40 cm soil on Douglas fir-dominated hillslope | place: USA:California | collected 2013-09-17
TCATGCCGCTTTTGGGGGTGGCTCTGGTTTCAACCCTCGTGGTGGCGCTTCAGGCAATCCCTTTGCCTCTTACTACTCCACCGGCGGCAATATCAATTTTGAAGATCTCTTTGGCGGCTCCGGCGGTTTTTCCGACCCCTTTGATATTTTTAGTACTTTCTTTGGTGGTGCGTCTGGGCAGAGACGTCAGGCCAAACCCCATTACAGTCTGCGGTTAGAATTCCTGGAAGCAATTCATGGTATCGAAAAAACTATTGTTCACCAAGGTAAACAATATACGGTTAAAGTTCCTGCCGGTATCGATGAAGGCAATCGCATTCGTTATAACGAATTTGATGTCAGTTTTGCTATCAAAAATAGCCCTATCTTCAAACGCGATGGCTACGACGTGATTGTTAATCACGAAATTCCCTTTACCTTGGCCATTTTGGGTGGAGACACGGAAGTACCCACCCTAGAAGGGGAGCTCTCTGTCCGGGTTAAAGCCGGCACTCAACCCGAAACCGTTATTCGCCTAACCGGTAAGGGTATTAAACACCTGGAGTCCAATCGGCACGGCGATTTATACATCCGTTATGTCATCAAACTCCCCATGCGTCTCTCCGGCAAGCAAAAAGACCTTCTGAAAAAATTTGAAGAACAAAGCTAAAGGGGGTATAATCTCCCTTGAAAGTGATATGGGCGGCGTAGGTCGTCCTTTTTAATAAAATTAAATATAATCAATAACATGGATACACAAGCTCTTAGTGCCCGCACCGAATTTGCGGCTGCTATCAACCAAATTTGCTCCGAACGCGGTATCGCCCCGGAAACCGTTTTGACGGCCATCAACACCGCTTTGGTAGCTTCTTTTAAGAAGGATTACCCCGAACAAGCCCTCAAATTTGAGGAAGATGAGCTGATCGTGACCGCTGATGTTGATTCGGAAAACGGCCAATTCCGTCTTTTTGTCGGTAAAGAAGATGCCAAAAAGAAAGATCTCAAAGAAATTACTCCTCCGGGTTTCGGCCGTATCGCCGCTCAAGCCGCCAAGCAAGTGATTCTCCAAACTATTCGCGAAGCCGAGAGGGATGCCGTTCTGGCTGATTACCAAGACCACATTGGTGAAATCATGACTGGCATGGTTCAAAGAATGGATGGCCGCAATGTCATTATCGATCTTGGTCGCGGTCAAGCCGTTATGCCTCCGGAAGAACAGGTTCGTACAGAGTTTTACCGTCTCAATTCTCGCGTCAGCGTTTATTTGAAAGAAATTACGGAAACTATCAAAGGCAAACAAATTATTGTCTCTCGAGCCGACGATCGTTTGCTTTCTGGTCTTTTTGAAAGAGAGGTTCCTGAAGTCAGCTCTGGTGCCGTTCTAATCCGCGCTATCGCTCGTGAACCCGGCTCTCGTTCCAAAGTGGCCGTTGAATCCACTCAAGCTGGCGTTGATCCAGTCGGTTCTTGCGTTGGTCAAAAAGGTGTCCGTGTTCAAGCTGTCATCAACGAACTCAACAACGAAAAAATCGATATCATTCAATTTTCTGAAGATAAAGATAAATTCATTAAGTCCGCTTTAGCCCCTGCCGAAGGATTAACGATTACCTACGACAAAAAAACCGGCGAAGATACCATTACCGTTCCTCACGATCAACTCTCTCTAGCTATCGGTCGAGGCGGTCAAAACGTCAAGCTGGCCGCGAAACTCACCGCCACCAAACTGCGTATCGTTTCTGACCAAGCCGAAACCCCCGAAGCCGCCATCGTCGCCACCGGTTCCGAAGAATATGAAATTGATCAACTTGGTTTAGACACCAAAGCCAGAAATATTCTTGTCGAATCTGGTCTCACTCACATTGAAGATCTTTCTACAGACAAGCTGGACGCAGTCAAAGGCATCGGCCCAAAAACCTTGGACAAAATCAAAGTTCAGCTCGCCTCTTACAAAAATTAACTAGCGTCTATGTCGGAAAATAATGTTAGGCCACCTGTGGTTACTATTCTGGGACACGTCGATCACGGCAAGACATCTTTGTTAGATAGGATTCGTCATGCCGAAGTGGCTGCTGGTGAAATTGGCGGTATTACTCAAGCTATTGGCGCTTATCAGATCGAACACCAAGGCAAAAAAATTACTTTTATCGACACTCCCGGACACGCCGCTTTTTCGGCCATGCGTCGCCGTGGTGGACAAGCCGCCGACGTCGCTATTCTTCTGGTAGCTGCCGACGACTCTGTTATGCCCCAAACTCAAGAATCAATTGAACATATTAAGGCCGCTAAAATTCCCTTCGTCGTCGCCGTCAATAAGACCGATCTTCCCGGTGCCAATCCAGAACGGGTTAAAACTGATTTAGCCAGTAATGGTGTCTACGTCGAAGGTTACGGTGGTAATATCCCGATAGTTAATATCTCCGCCAAAACCGGCGCTGGTATTGATGAACTTCTCGAAATTATTTTGCTTTTGGCCGAATTAGAAGAGCTTAAGGACAACTCCGCTGCTACTCCTGCTACTGCCGTCGTTATCGAGTCTGCTCTTGATTCTCAGAAAGGACCCCTGGCTACTCTCTTGGTTCAACAGGGCATTTTTAAGAAAAACGACGATCTTTGGAATGGCCATGATCTTTTTGGCAAAATCCGTTCCATGGTCGACTTTAAAGGCAAATCTCTTTCCGAAGCCATGCCCTCCACCCCATTTCAAGTTATTGGCCTCGCCAAAGTCCCCAACGTTGGTGATATTTTGTCTTCCTTATCATCGGCCGTAGGGGCGATTCATGAATCGCCCGAATCTTTGTCAAACCCCACCGACATCGAAAAACCCACCATCGTTCTTAAAGCCGATGTCCAAGGATCTCTTGAAGCCATTCTTTCTACTATCAAAGATCAAGCCAATATTATTTCCAGTTCTGTCGGCATGGTCTCCGAAACTGATATCCAAACGGCCCAGGCCGCTAATGCCGAAATACTTGGTTTCAATATCAAAATTCCCGCCAGCGTTGCTAAACTAGCCGAAGTTGAAAAAATTAAATTCACCAATTTCCGCATCATTTACCAACTCTTTGATTATTTAAAGGATCTTCAAGAAAAAAAGACTGTTGCTGCTGGTCCAAAAATAATTGAAAGTGGTCAGGCCAAAGTTTTGAAAGTTTTTAACTTTGCTGGCACTATTGTTTACGGTTGCGTCGTTCTCACTGGTAAGATCAGACTCGGAGATGATGTCCAGGGATCCAAAATTAGTTCCATCAAGATCAATAAAGATAACGTCGAAGAAGCTAAAAAAGACCAAGAACTGGGCTTAGTGCTTAGCCCGGCAATTGAGCTCAAACCCGGTGATATAATCACCTCAACTACTATAGAAACCTAACCTATGGAAGAGCAAAACGAAACCGGACCAGTTGGACAACTTCTCGAATCTGCCAAATCTGTCATTGTTGTTTTGCCCCCAGATCCCAGCCAAGACCTCGTTGCCGCCGGCTTAAGCCTTCATCTTAGTTTAAAAGAATCCGGTAAACAGTCCCAGATCGGTTGCGGTAGCGAAGTTCACGTTGACGAACGTCTCCATGGCGCTGAAGAAATTGCTGACAGTATTGGTTCCCGTAATCTAGTTATTGCCTTTGATTACCACGAAAACGACCTAGATAAAGTTGATTATGATGTTCGCCCTGACGGCAAGTTTTATCTTTTGATCAAACCCAAATCTGGCTCTCCTGTTCCCGATGTTAGTAATGTTAAATATTCCTACTCCGGTGCTAGTGCCGATTTAGTCATCACTCTCGGGATTAATTCTTTAGAAGAACTCGGCAAAATTTATGCTGATGAAAAAAACTTTTTAGACAACGCTACTGTTTTGAGTCTGAATATCTCTCCTCGCCCCATCTCTTTTACTGGCAATCTCTTTCACCAAGCCAGTGGTTCTTTCTCCGAGTTGGTCACTGTTCTCTTAGAAAAGGCCAAACTAAAAATTGCTCCCGACGCCGCCCATAACTTGCTTACCAGTATTCATGAAGAAACTGGCAATTTGACCAGTCCTCGTATGACGGCCGATACTTTTGCCGCCATCGCCTTCCTCATGCGTTCCGGCGCTCATCTTCCCAATCAACATGCTTTCATCCCCAAATTCACCCCACCTCCCTTCTTTGAATCCCCCTCCGCCCCTGAACTCGTCTTTGGTCCACCTCAAGAGGAAGAACCCCCTCTCATTGAAGAAGATCCTCAAACTATCCCAGTCGACTGGAAAAAGCCCAAAGTCTTCCGCGCCACCGACCTGTAAGTTATAATTTCTCCATCTTTGCACCCTAAAAGGAGTTTTTGTTGGAAACACCCGTTCTGAATAGATTTGAAGACCTTAAGCGATTACAGTTGCCGGAAAGATATCCCCAATTTCTCAAACTAGCCAATGAATTCAACATTCGCGATATGGTCGATGCCAATCAGATTCAAACTGCTTGGCTAGGGGACTATAGTTTGAAAGAAAGAATTACTCATCTCCTGGCCGCATTTGTTATTTTCCTAGCACTCGTAGAATATCCTCAATATAAAATCCCCAACGGCAAGTTCTTGGGAATTCAAAGATATAAAACAATTAATCGGTATACCACCGCTCTCCACATTCTCGATTGTGCCGATTCTGACTACAATGAAGCTATCAGGTTATATCGTGAGTATCTCCGTTTGAAATGACCCCCCAGAGGGGTCTTTTTTATGTCTATTGCCACAAAAAACCGCCCCTAAAAAGGGCGGCAAATCTCTACTCATTCGTTGTCAAAGCTGGAATACCCCGCCCACCTCCAAGATATCCTGCAAGGGACCTGACTCTTGTCGGTGAGGCGTTTTTTGTGAATACAAGCGGAAACTCAAAAACATGATGTGGCCAACGTATATCATGGCTAAAAAGGTGCAATACCATTATTCTTCCATTTTCAACCCACAGCCTAATAACTTCTGTTTCGTTATTGGGAATACCAAAGACGGCTCCTTCTTTGAGCTGATCCTTTGGCACCTCCATTACATATCGACTGGTTTCAATGTAAACCCTGACGTGCTTCCCATCTTCAAAAAGATCAATTGACAACAAGATGACCTCCTCGGTTATTACGTTAATGGACTTGTAACAGTATAACATATATTATATAACACCGTCAAACGACGCACCAACAGGTCGACAACGTGCCTGTTGGCAAAAATAGATCTATCTGTTACAATACCCCTTGATATGGCTCTTAAACCAGACACCAAACTAGACATTATTAAGAAGTTCGCTGCCAGTCCCAAAGACACCGGCTCTCCTCGCGTCCAAATTGCTCTTTTGAGCTCCCAAATTGAGGAACTGACGAACCATCTTAAAGTCCACAAAAAAGACAATCACTCCCGCCGCGGTCTTCTCAAAATCATCTCCAAAAGACGTCGTCTCTTAAACTACCTTGCCAAGTCCAACTCCAAGGACTATCTTGAAACCACGAAGTCTCTTAACATTACTAGCCAGTTGCGCGACGCCGCAAAGTAATAGAATATTTGAGGAGTAAATAGAACGAATCCGTGGGGTTCTGTCTCTTTTCTTCTCAAGATTCCGTGGTGGGCGCAACAATATCTAAGAAAGGATCCCGGATATGACATATCCATCCACCACCATTGCTCTCAATGGTAAAACTATAATAATTGAAACCGGTCGTTTTGGAGCTCAGGCCTCTGGAGCGGTCACTGTTCGTTGTGGCGACACTATTGTCCTCGCTGCCGTCGTTGCTTCCAAAAAAATCAAAGAAGGTATCGATTATTTCCCCCTTTCTCTTGAATATCAAGAAAAATTCTACGCTGGTGGCGTTATCAGCTCCAGTCGTTTTATCAAACGCGAAGGCCGCCCCTCTGAAAGTGAAATCTTGACCGGTCGTGTCATCGATCGTTCTCTTCGTCCTCTTTTTGATCAAGGTTCTAGAAATGAAGTTCAGATCATGGTCTCACCACTTTCCTACGATGGTTCCGAAGAGCCAGAAATTCTCGCCATTATTGCCGCTTCCGCTGCTGTTTCTCTTTCCGACTATCCTTGGGCCGGTTCTGTCGGTGCCATCCGTGTTGGTATGGACGCCAATGGAGAATATATTGCTAACCCCAATGTCGAACAAAAATCTACCTCTCCTTTAGATTTGGTAATCTCTGGTCCTAAAGGTGGTATTTCTATGGTTGAATCCGGTGCCAACGAAGTTTCCGAAGAAAAAATGATCGGTGCTTTAAAATTTGCCGCAGGTTTCGTCGATACTATTGCCATTGCCATCGACAGCTTTGCCAAAGAGAACGGCAAAAAGAAACGCGATATCGTTGTTGCTGCTGTTGATCCAGCTGTCGAGAAAATCGTCAAAGAAGAATTCAAAAATGTCGAAGAGATTCTCGTCAACGAAGCCAAGAAAACCGGCACTCCCATGTCCGAAATTACCTCTGCCATTTCTGCTAAATGCCCTGAAGTTAACCCCAATCAGATCAACGAAGTGGCCGACGGCCTACTTCGTGATTTAGCTCGTTCTCAAATTCTGGACAAAAATATTCGCGCCGATGGCCGTCAGATCGAAGAAATTAGAAAGATTAATATTGAAGTCGGTTTATTACCTCGCACTCATGGTTCCGCTTTCTTCCAACGCGGTCTCACTCACGTTCTTTCCGTCGTCACCCTCGCTTCCCCTGCACGCGAAATGACTATCGATGGCATGAAAGGCGAAGAAACCCGTCGTTATATGCATCATTACAACATGCCCGGTTATGCCTCTGGTGAAACCGGTCGCCCTGGCACTGGTCGTCGTGAAATTGGTCACGGCGCTTTGGCTGAACGCGCCCTCTTCCCCATGCTTCCAGATAGAGACGTCTTCCCTTACACCATCCGTGTCGTCTCTGAAGTCATGTCTTCCAATGGTTCCACTTCTCAAGCCTCTGTTTGTGGTTCCACCTTGTCTTTAATGGATGCTGGTGTTCCTTTGAAAAAACCTGTCGCTGGTGTGGCCATGGGCCTTATCACCGCAGGGGACAAATTTGTTACCCTAACCGACATCAGTGGTTTTGAAGATCACTTTGGTGATATGGATTTTAAAGTCGCTGGTACAAAAGATGGCATTACTGCTCTCCAAATGGACTGTAAGGTTACTGGAGTAAACGCTGATATTTTAGTAAAGGCTCTAGAACAAGCCAAGCGCGGTCGCTTGAGTCTTTTGGAAATTATGAACGAAGTTATTTCCTCTCCTCGCCCCAAACTTTCACAGTATGCTCCTAAAATCGTTTCTACCAAAGTTCCTCAATCTAGAATTGGTGAAATTATTGGACCTGGCGGTAAAGTGATTCGCCAAATCCAAGAAGATTTCAACGTCGAAGTTAATATTGATGAAGAGGGTGGCGTTACCGTTACTGGTCAAGAACAAGCCAATGTCGAAGCCGCTATCGCTTACATAGACGCCACTGTGGCTGAAGCCGAAGTCGGTAAAGTCTACCAAGGTACCGTCGCTCGCGTCGAAGCCTTTGGTGCTTTCGTCAACATTCTTCCTGGAAAAGATGGTTTAGTCCACGTTAGTCAAGTTCACCCCGATGCTTTTAGAGCTATGAAAGTTGGCGACAAAGTTTCTGTCCGTTGCTACGAAATCGATTCCATGGGCCGCGTCAACCTCACTATGCTTGATGAAGGTGAAGCACCCATCCGTGCCGAACGTCCTGTCGGTGCTCCAAGTTTTGGCGGCGGCCAACGTGATGGTGGTCAGCGCAGTTTTGGAGATCGTCCTGCTCGCCCCAGTCGCCCATCCTTCAGTAAATTCCGCGACAACCGCTAATTTTTGTTAGAATGAGTCTTGATGGATAACGCTGCCCAAGACTCTACTTCCGCCGCTCGTCGCGACCTTGATATTCTTACGAAAAAACTCGAAGGCGTCGAAATGCCGCCAGACCTTAAAGAAAAAGCGCTGGGTATGGTTTCTCGTCTCGAGCGCATGTTTACTCAAGGGTTTTACTCCGAAGAATTTGAAAAGGTTTCTCATTATATTGATTGGATTATCAAAATTCCTTGGGTCAAAAGAGTCGATCGCCCTATTGATTTAGTTTCCATCAAAGCCTCCATGGACAAAAGTCATTATGGAATGGAATCTGTTAAAGAACGTATTCTGGAATACATGTCGGTTCTAAAACTCCGCACCTCTCGTAATCTCGGTGTCGCTCGCGCTCCTATTATCTGTCTAGTCGGTCTCGTTGGTACCGGAAAAACTACTTTTGCTTACGCTCTTTCCGAAGCCTTGGGCCGTCCGATTGCTCGTATTCCTTTTGGTGGTCTTGGGTCGGCCAAAGATCTTCGGGGTGAGTCTCGTCTGCACATCGAAGCCGAACCCGGCTACATCGCCCGTGCCCTTTGTGACTCTGGTGTTAAAAATCCGATCATTCTTCTCGATGAAATCGACCGTGTCACCGAAGAATCTCGGATGGACATCATGGGTGTTTTGGTAGAGCTTCTCGACCCCAGTCAAAACAATCGTTTTCTGGATCACTTTATTGACTATCCTGTCGATCTTTCCGAAGTCATGTTTATTGCTACGGCCAATAATACCGGCAACTTAGCTACCGCCGTTATGGATCGTCTTGAGCCCATCATGATGCCCTCCTACACCGATGAAGAAAAAACTCACATTGCCCAAGAATATCTTTTCCCCAAGGCTCTTGAAGCGGCTGGTATGGACCCTTCTACTATTTCCATTGATCCTACACTATGGCCCACTCTTATCCGTCCTCTAGGTTACGATGCTGGTATCCGTACCCTGAACCGCACTATCGAAGGTGTCGTGCGTAAAGTCGCCATGATGGTGGTCACTGGCCAGACTAAAACTGTCCACCTCACGCCAGACAACATCAAAACCTTCCTACCTAAGTGGTGAGGTAGACAAACGACTCATAATATCGTAAAATACCCCATTCTCTCGTCCCTTCATAAATTGGAGGCAAAATGTCCGAACCAAGCACGTTTTACAACCTTTTCCAGATCAATGGAACTGAACAATACCTTCTGCTGGTAGATGAATTTCTACCTGAAAGACCCTTTACCAGCTTATTCGTGGGGAAAATGTCCAATATGGCCGAGCTGGAAATTACCAGCGCCGCGCTGGCAATGGATAACGAAACCCACATTCAAACACCCGCCGGCAAACTTTTTCTTCCCGGCATGTTTGATAACGACGCTTCACCATCCTGGGCCAATCTGCCGATTACTCAACTGAAAGTCGACGGCTACCTTTTTACCAAAACCCCTTCCGGCTTTACCGTCTCTCTGAAACACCCTAATCATTAGGGTGTTTTTTTGCCAAAATCTCTTTCATTTCCTCCTCAATTTTTTCTGCTCGTTTTTTATTTTTGCCAAAAATGATGTAAGCCAATTTCCCATCGGGCAACAAATTGGCCGAGGCGATCACCACGCCCTCTTTCATTTTTCGACTAAACAAGATTGGCTCCATCAGTTTCAATATTTTTTCAAAAGAAAAACTTTTTTTAGAAGGAATCACATAGCCGTTGTCGCAAAGCACGTACGCTTTTTTCATAAAATCCCGACCGGCCAGCTCCATCGCCGCCTTATACATGTGTGTTCCTCCGGTTACACGGACATTTGATTCATTCACAAAAATTTCCCCTTTCTTCCCAGCAATATAATCAATGTCAAAATACCCGCGATAGCCATCTTCGGCATACTGTTCGCCAATTAGATAGCCAATATCCGTTATTCTGGAAGCCACCCTTCTAGGCAGTGTTTCTTCGCCGATTTCTATGCCGGAAAAAACGCCTTTGCTATCTACTCGCATACCGCAGTAATAAAGTAGTTTCACTTCACCATCTTTTTTAATTAAATACTCAGAGTTTGGGAAACCTCCTCCAATACGAGGATTGGGCTTGACCAAAGACTCCACTACAATCGGAAATTTTTCCCAATAGGCATCTTTCTTAAAAATATCTATCAACTTCTTTTCGCAGGCGTTAAATTTTCTCGGTAGATCTCCTTTTCGAAAAATTAACACCCCTGCTCCCGAATGTCCTTTGTTTGTTTTGACTACTACACCGCCCTCTTTAATATATTTATTGGCCGCAATTCTGGCTGTATCCAAAATTCCCGAGCTTACTACCCCCTCGGGCATCTTCAAATCTGCCCGAATCGCTCCGTTTATTTGAGTGAGTTGCCGGATCCCGGACTTGCTCCCATAAAAGTTCACTGTCCAGGCATCCTGTTCTTCCGGTGCGTATGGTGTCTTCACCTCCAAACCTTTGTCCCTTAAGACTTTCACCAAATTCAAAAAATTCGGCGTTGTCGAGTACGAAGTCAAAGTTAATTTTTTGTAGGACTTTGCCATTTCTGTGAACCTCTTCATGATCGCTTTGTCCACCAAAATATCCTCACACAAAAGTCCGGTATGTTTTTTTGGTACCAATACCTCCATCTCCCGGACCATACAAAGTTTTCTAAAATATTCTACAAAAAGGGGATTGAGAGGCTTGGGGGCAATAAAAGTAAATTCAAACTCCTCGGCCATCGAAAACAAATCTCGATCCGCTAGATTGGCATTTTCCTCAATCTCCCAGGCCTTTATTTTTGGGTCGCCTATGGCTTCAATAAAAGGCCAAACATCCTCTGATAAATTAAAGATTCGAATCACCCTTTCCCGCTTCATTTTCATTTCATCTCTAGTGTATACTAAATTATTGAAGACAAGAAGTTTGTTTGTACTATTTCTGTTTATCTTTTTCTTTGGTTTTTTTGTTCGGTCTGTTCAAGCTCTCGGCCCAGCGTTTTTCAGCGATGATTTTGAGGTAAATTTGGCAAACTGGAGCCTTAAAAAAGCTTCTCCCCTAGACACCATTAGTATTAGTTCCAAGCAAAAACAGCAAGGAGTCTCATCCTTACTGCTTCACCACCAAACCACCACTCCCGCGAGTCTGGAACATGTTTTTGTTTCCCCAAAAACCGGCGTCGTCAGTGTTAGATTTTGGGACAACATGGACACTTCTGAGGGAACTTTTATCTCCATAAAAAATGCAGATGAAACTCAAAATATATTAATAGGCGTGAACACGAATGTTAGTCGCTCAGAATATGTTTATCGCACAACCACGACAAACAATTACATTCCTACCCATATAGTTAGAAGCGCAGGTTGGCATCAATTAGAACTGATTTCCACCCCTCGAGGTTCATATGGGAAAATTGATGGTACCAACTTGGCTTATTTGGCCAGTAATGATCATGGGGATAATTCTGTAAATACCCGCATGACTAGTTTCCAAAAGATAATCATTGCCTCGGGATTTTCTTTGGCCAGTGATGCCTATTACGATAATCTAGTAGTGTCCAGCCTTGACCCCCTACCCACCACTATTGGCGGCAGGGAACGTGTTTTATTGCGGAATTATGCCGCCGATACTCCAAACTACCAAGCCATTGAAGACGTCATAAGGCGCACCCGGGCAGAGGGTTGTTTAGCCATGGTCCTGGGCTTTTTAAATCAAAATAGTGCCAAAGTCCAAGAATTAATAAGAAATGTTGCCCAAAGTCACAGTGCTTGGACTAAAGATTGGAGAGCCCCTCTTCCGGCCTTTGAGATGGGCTTTGCCTCTTGGCTTTCTTGGGGAAGACTTGACAGCGATACCAAGTCACTTGTAGAAAATGTCATTGCCAAGGAAGCTGACTATTGGGCCTCAGTTGCCCCCGGATCAAAATATGTCGCTGATTCTGACGCTGAAAGTAACTCCTGGACGGCCACTTTTCTATCCCTGGCCGCAAATATGTTCCCTCAAGCAGCCAATGCCACCAAATGGGAGGCAAAAGCCAGACTTTGGGCCTTTCATTCTCTGACAATTGGTGAGAGTTATGGCGGCTTAAAGACGGAGACACTTTACACTAATTATTTATTAGATAATCATGGTTATCATCCCGATCCGGGTTATGCCATTGGGGCTAGCATTGGGGGCCTAGCCGATGGAGCTTTGATGTACAAAAAAGCCGGCAAACCGATACCTTCCGAATTCAAGCATAACGTGCTTAATGTCTGGAATACACACAGGGTATACATTAATTTTGACAATTACTTATGGCAAAACGCCTTTTCCGGACTTGGCGGTAAAGATGATTGGGGCAGTGACGCAACAAACAATGACGACTCTTTTGCTTACATAGATCTTCTTTCCGGAACAAGCCTTTTGCCCAAATTAAGTACTTACGAATATTACATTATGCCCACAGTGAAAGGAAATCACCCACTTCAAGACCCAGGGACAAAATATCTTCTGGAGAGTGTGGGTGCCAAAAAAGATTTACTCGGCCTCTTGTTTAGTGATGATAGCCTTAAGCTGGATCCAGTTTTGACCAATCCCTTGGGGCTTACTACGGAAACCTCTCCTGTTTCAGGAAAATCTAGTGACTTCAACAGCGATGGCAAAGTAAATCTCGACGATTACAAAATTTTAATCTCTCAATTTGGCAACCCCTACACCATCTTTGATTACAACGAGCTTGTCACTAATTTTAATAAATAAGATATGTTATCCGCCAGAAGCCAACAACTAGTTTCATTTTCTTTAGTTATTCTTTTACTTTTGGCTATTGGCATTTTCTACCTTTTCTCCTTCAAGAATCAAGATATCCGTAGCCGAGCCTCGATAACCGGCCCCACGCTTTCTCTGATTCCCGCCAGTAAAACCATTCGAGCTGGTGAAGAATTTTCCTTGGGAGTAATTTTGAACACGAATACCGCTTCGGTCTCTGCTACCGAGATTGATCTTTCTTTTGATCCATCTGTTCTCCAGATCATTGGTTTTACCCCAAGCACGCCACTCCCCGTTGTCCTCGCCGCCGAACGAACTGGCGATGGTACTGCCACGGTCACCCTGGGATCGTAACCCACCACCCCCTTCAATGGTACTGCCGTCATCGGCACCTTCAATATCAGAATCTTAACCCCGAACAACTCCACCATCACCTTTACCTCAGAGACCAAAGTAGCCTCAATCGGCAAGACGGTGAACGTTTTGGTCTCCACCACAGGCACCACCCTTAGCCTTTAGTGTATAATATCCCTTAGTCCACGAAAGAGGCTGTCAAAAGGCATCTGCCCTCGAAGCCGAATTCGTAAAATTAAAATAGGATCAAAAGAGCGATTTTTCTACGCTTCGTAATTTATCTTCAGGCAAGTCTTTCAAAGCATTGTTTAGAGTGAGTAGGTTACAATATTATTTAGAAAAGTAATTAAATAAATTTTTTATGTCTCAACTTAAGTTGATTCCTCTCGGTGGTGTTGGTCAAGCGACCAAAAATATGTACGTCTACGAATACGGTGATGACCAATTGGTTGTCGACTGTGGTATGGGTTTCCCCCAAGATAGTGCCCTCGGTGTTGACTCCGTTATTCCTGATATTAGTTATTTGGAAAAACCCGGCAAAAAACTCCATGGTATTGTTCTCACCCATCCTCACATGGATCACATTGGTGGTCTGCCTTATATCCTTCCTCGTTTACCGAGCATCGAGGTTTTTGGTGGCAAACTCGCTATCGCTATGGCCGAACTTCGCGTTCGTGAATTTGGCATTGCTAACAAAATGACTCCTGTCGAAGGCAGCCTTATTTTGGGACCCTTCCATATTTCCTTCATCCATTCCACCCACTCCGTTCCTAATTGTTTCCATTTGGTTATCAAAACTCCCGCCGGTACTGTCTATCACGGTGCTGACTTCAAGTTTGATTTAACTCCTATCGATAATCTTCCCCCAGACATGGCCGGTATGGCTTTGGCTGGTAAAGAAGGTATCGATCTGATGCTTACCGATTGTTTGGGTATTGAGAAAAATGGTTTTTGCCCTTCTGAAAGATCCCTCATGGGCGCCATTGATAATGAAATTAGAAATACTGCCGGTAAATTAATTTTTACTGGTATGTCTTCTTCCATTTCCCGTTTTCAGATGGCTATTGATGCTTCTGTTAAATACGGTCGTCGTATCGCCGTCATCGGACGCTCCGTCGAACAAAATATCGAAGCTGCTGCCAAAACTGGTTTTATCAAGATCCCCAGTGGAGCCATGATCAAACCTCAGCAAATTGCCAATCTCCCCGCCAACCAAGTCACCATTATTATTTCTGGTTCCCAGGGTCAATCTGGTTCCGCTATGCACCGTCTGGCTAATAACGAACACCGTCTGGCTCATCTTAAAAAAGGTGACAAAGTTATCATTAGTTCTAACGCCATTCCTGGCACCGGTAATGATGCTGACATTTTTGATTTAATGGACACCCTTTACAAAAACAATATCGACGTCGTTTATTCCGGCACTTCCGAAAATCTCCACGTTTCTGGCCACGGTTATCGCGGTGATATTGCTTTGCTCGCTCAACTTGTCCGTCCCAAAAATATTATCCCGATTGGTGGCGATATTCGCCACATGATGCTTTACAAAAAGCTCGCCAAAGATATCAACTTTGATACCAATCATGTCTTTGTTCTTTCCGAAGGTCAGTCCATCATCCTCGAAGACCATGTGGTTAAAGAAGGTCCCAAATTCGAAACTAGAAATATCTATGTTGATGGTTTGGGTATCGGAGATGTTGGTACTGTTGTTCTCCGTGATCGTCAGGTGATGTCCGAAGATGGCGTTCTGGTTGCCATCGTTCCTC
>WNFL01361612.1_pt1 | contig 14630 bp, 13 predicted proteins | sample 5400361 | NCBI WGS metagenome assembly WNFL01 (sample SAMN13153351, study PRJNA577476) | soil metagenome | isolation source: 40 cm soil on Douglas fir-dominated hillslope | place: USA:California | collected 2013-09-17
CTTGGCCGGCGACTCCACGATAACGAGGTTGCTGCTCAAAGTCGTCTAATGCAAAGCGTCAGAGCGCTCTTCGAAGACCAGGTCTTCCATCTGCGCGTAGGCGGATTCTTGTCCAGGTTGGCTGAAAAGCACCATCAATACGACCCATTTCACTTGTTCGATGTCGATTTCGTCCGCTTCGAGCGCCATGAGGCGGTCGATGACCAGCTCGCGCTGCGTACCCGAGAGTATCTGCACGTTTTCCAAATACATCAGGTAACCGCGGACATCCGTATCCAACCGCAGCAATTCCTGACCGCTGAAGACCCGTACGGCCCGTGCCGTGGCTTCGGCGACTTTGCCGAGCTGTTCGCCGGACAGTCCGTCCAGCCACTCCAGTGCGCGCTCGATGTCGGGTTCTGCGAAGCCTGCCTTGTCCAATTCGACTTTCAGGACATCGCGATCCGGCCGCGGCTCGTCATCGGCGCTCATGTAATTCTCGAATAAATAGATGAGCAGATCGAGAACGTTATCTTTCACCTCCGGCTCCTAACGACTCGGGAGTAGCGGCCCCCGGGGGCGGCCTGAACGTGGCCTTCGAGCTCGAGGATCAGCACGAGCTCGAGGATCAGCATCATCGAGGACACGGCTTCTGGTTTGAATCCGGTACGAACGACCAGTACATCGAGGTCCGCGGGATCAAAGCCGAGCGCATCTAACAAGATTTTGTGATCCTTGTCCATGCCCAGTTCAAGTGGAACGGCCAAGTTGCGGCCCGTGGCGGCGTGAGATCGGCCTTCGAAAAATGCCGAAAAGTTCAACTCACTCAATATGTCATGCGCCGTTTCGGTCAGTTTTGCGCCCTGCCGGATCAGCTCGTGGCAGCCGCGGCTCAAGGGACTGTGGATGGAACCCGGAATCGCGAATACCTCCCGGCCGTAGGAGACCGCCTGCCGGGCGGTGATGAGAGAGCCGCTTCGGCGTGCCGCTTCGACGACCAAAGTCCCTAGGCTCAAGCCCGCAATGATGCCGTTCCGCTGGGGAAAATTCTCCCGCCGGGGGGGAGTTCCGAGCGGAAATTCGCTGATCAAGGCCCCCTCCTGCCGGATTTCGAGGCTCAGGGAGCGATTGCTGCGCGGATAGACGACATCGATGCCCGATCCCAAGACGGCAAGGGTGATTCCCTGCGCCGCGAGCGCGCCTCGGTGCGCTGCGCTGTCGATGCCTGAGGCGAGGCCGCTGGTGATGGCAAGCCCGCGTCCGGCGAGATATTCGGCGAGTTCATGGGCCGTATCCTGGCCCTGAGGGGTGGGATTGCGGCTGCCGACGATTGCCAATTGCGGTTCGTGCAAGGCGTCCACGTTGCCGGCCACGTACAGCGCCATCGGATGCCGATCCGTTGCGCGCAGCAAGGCGGGGTAGCGCGGGTCCGTGAACGGCACCACATGATGGCCGGGTCTTTCCAGCCACTCGCTTTCCGCAGGGCTCGATGCCGCCGCCGCAGTCGACAGGAATTCGCGCGCTGCAGCAGGCAGCCCGGCTCGTTCACGCGATGCGTCGGACGCGTCGATAATGCCTCGGGCCGATCCGAAGATCTCGAGCGCCTTCGTGAGGGCTGGAATACCGAGCGCGGGCGCACGCGTGAGCGTCGCCCAAGCAGAGGACTCTTCGCTCGGTGGCATTGCACGGATTATCGGGCGCGCGCCCCGATCTCGCCGCTCCAGATCCTAGCGGCAATCTGCAGATTTGCCGCGTGCTGCCATGTCGGGTGCGGCGACGCTGGGTGCGCCGACGGTGCGGCCACTTCTGGCGCCGCCGCGCCCCGGCGTCCCTACGCGGGAGCCGAACTCCTCACGGGTTCTGGACGTAATCCGCTACGCGAATGACATCCGTGGCTTCCATGATCAGGCCGTAGCTCAAATGGTCGAATGTCTTGAACACCATGAAGGTGCCGGTTCGCTCGTCGGGCAGCCGCACCTTAGGGGCCGCCAGCCGGGTCATTCCATTCAGAAAGCCCTTGTTCGCGGTGTCGCGAACGACGCCTCCCTCCTGGAACACAGCCAAGACATTGCCCGGCGCGAGGCCGTCGCCGGCGCCGCGATTGATCACCACCACTTCGTACTGACCGATGACGGTCACGCCGTTGGACACGGCTATGATGCGGCCATTGGTCTTGACCTTCGGCGGGCTGGGGACGAAATCCAGCGGCACCTCGACGCCGCCGGCGAACAATTTATCTCCCGCCTCGGTTTCGCGCGCCGATTCGGTCATGATGAGGGTGGCCGGGTCGCCGGCGCGGGTGATGTGACCGGCGCCCGTGAAGATGCCGTCGTAGCCCACGATGCGATTGCCGTCATCCGGATCGCGCAACGCGTCGCCGACGCGCACCACGCCGCGCGCGTACAGGGTATCGCCCTCGGCCATGGCCACGTGCAAGTCGCGGGTTGTCAGCACATACGGGGCATCTTTGATCTGTTCCCTCGCGAGCACCGAGGGCTTGGACATGAAGGCGGCCACGGAGGCGTAGGGGATGGCGGTGACCGCGCCCTCGAGCGGCTGACTGCGAATACGCGGCTCCACCCGGGCGGTATCGCCGCGCTGCAACACGAGCGTGGGTTTTCCGTCGATATAGACCAGACGCAGGGTATCGCCGGGGTAGATCAAGTGCGGGTTGTGGATCTGGGGGTTGACCTGCCAGATCTCGGGCCAAAACCAGGGATCGCGCAAGAAAACCTTGGCGATGCCCCACAAGGTATCGCCGCGTTTCACGACATAGCTGTCGGGCGCATTGGGATTGATCACCAAGTCGCCTTGTGTGGGGGCTCCGGGCGCGGGCGCCGCGGTCGACGCACCGGCATCCAGGGCCGCTTCCATCGCTGTTCGATCGTCACCGACGACAATGCCCTGCACGCTGCTTTCAGGCGCCGCCACCGGCACCGGCGCCGTTACGCTCCTTTCCGTCTGACATCCGGCGAGCACCGCCACCGAAAGGGTGAGGGCAACTATTTGATGACCTTGCATTCGTTTCGCTCCCTTGGCCTTAAGCTTGATGTCGCTGGCCGACTGGTATACTTCCGACCTGCCGCCAAGACTTAGACGTATCGCGCGTTTCTGCGGTTTGGCGGCACCGTGCGCGCTGCCAATGCAGGCATTAAGTTAAGCAGCGGCGGAACTTTAGCAACATTCTTCAGCCAAAAACACGATATTGCTCTCATAACTCCCATGACAAAGCTCGTAATTCTGGAGTATCCCGATCCTAGGCTGCGCAAGACGGCCGCGCCGGTAACGGTGGTTGATGATGCGCTGCGTCAATTGGCAGACAACATGCTCGAGACCATGTATGCGGCGAGAGGCGTCGGCCTTGCCGCCACTCAGGTCGATGTGCATAAGCGCTTGATCGTGCTCGATGTGAGCGAGGAGCGCGATCAACCGCTGGTATTGATCAATCCGGAACTGCTGAAGCGGGAAGGCTCCGGCCCCGGCGAGGAGGGGTGCTTGTCCCTGCCCGGCATCTACGAGAAGTTGTCGCGGGCGACGCATATTCGCGTGCGGGCATTGGGCCGCGACGGTGAGCCCTTCGAAATGGATGCGGAAGGGCTGCTCGCCGTCTGTATCCAGCACGAGATGGATCATCTCGAAGGCAAGCTATTCGTCGACTACCTTTCCGAACTCAAGCGCCAGCTGATCCGTCGGCGAATGGAAAAAGAGCGTAAGCAACGATCCACGGGGAGCGAACCTCGCACTACGGCGAAGGGCGCTGCGGCGCGCGGCGCTACCACCCCGGCTCTTTGAGTCTTGAGCACGGATCTTCCTCCCCTAAGGCTGGGTTTCGCCGGCACGCCGGAATTCGCCGTTCCGGCACTCGAGGCACTGTCGAAAGCACACCGGATTTGCGCCGTGTTCACGCAGCCGGACCGGCCTTCCGGGCGCGGCCGACCACTGCAGGCAAGTCCCGTCAGAAACCTGGCCGCTTCACGCGGGTTCCGCGTGTATCAGCCGGCCACTTTCAAGTCGCAGGACGTACTCGACGATCTTCGCAGCCTGGAACTCGACGTGCTGGTCGTCGTCGCGTACGGGTTGATCCTGCCGCCCGCAGTGCTGCAGAGTCCTCGGCAAGGTTGCATCAATATTCATGCCTCGCTGCTGCCGCGTTGGCGGGGGGCGGCGCCGATTCAACGCGCGGTGCTCGCGGGAGACGCGAAGACCGGCGTCACCATCATGCGCATGGAGGCGGGTCTCGATACCGGTCCCATGCTGGCGGCTCGCGAAGTAGAGATCGGCGCGAACGACACCGCCAAAACCCTGCATGACCGGCTGGCGCGGCTCGGTGCCGAGCTCATCGTCGAAACGCTGCATGCGCAGAGGCTGGGCGGTGTCCGCGAGGTGCCTCAGCCCTCCGATGGCGTCACATACGCCGAGAAAATCAACAAGGCCGAGGCACTGATCGATTGGCAGCAAGACGCGGTGTTGATCTCGCGGCGGGTCCGCGCGTTCAATCCATGGCCGATCGCCGAGACCCGGCTGAACGGGACGCAGCTGCGCATCTGGGAGGCGCGGCCGCTCGACTCGGCCGGCATGGAGGCTGCGGAAACGGGTGCCGGCACGTTGCCGGGAACGGTGCTGGCCGCCACGCACGAGGGTATCGACGTTGCGTGCGGGCGCGGTGTGCTGCGGATTCTTCGCCTGCAGCTTGCCGGCCGCAGACCGCTTTTCGCGCAGGAGTTCATCAAGGGACAGCGGCTCGACGGCGTGCGTTTCGCGCCGGTTAGACCCGCATGACCGCCAGCGCGCGTTCTTTGGCCGCACACGCGGTGGCGCGAATTCTGCGTGAGGGCGTAACCCTCGATGCGGCATTGAAGGATGCCCTGGCCGCGGCCAACCCCAAACTTGCGCCATCGGTGCGCTCCTTAAGCTACGGCGCGGTACGCGGCTACTATCGCCATGAAGCGATCTTGAGGAGCGTCTTGACCGCACCCGTGAAATCGCTGGACCCCTTGGTGCGTGCGCTGCTGTCGGTCGCGCTGTACGAGCTCGAGGACGAGAGAACACCGGAGTATGCCGTGGTCGACGCCGCGGTACAGACCGCGAAGGCCACCGACGCCGTGCGCGCGGCTGGATTGATCAATGCCGTATTGCGCCGCTATCTGCGCGAGCGCAAGACTTTGGACGCGGATATCGCGCGCAATCCGGCCACTCGCCATGCCTCGCCGGTGTGGCTCGCCGATCGCCTGCGCGCCGATTGGCCGGTGCGCTGGACCCAGTTGTTGGCTGCGGGCGATGCCCAGGCGCCGATGTGGTTGCGCGTCAATAGTCAGCGCACGACGACCATAGGATATCTCGAGACATTGCGGGAGGCCGGGATCGGCGCGCGCGCGGAAGCGCGGGTGCCTCACGCCGTGGTCCTTGATTCGCCGCGCGACGTGAACGATCTCCCCGGATTTGCCGAAGGCCTGGTATCCGTCCAAGATCTGGGAGCGCAGTGCGTCGCGTTTCCTCTTGGCCTCGCGGCGGGTCAGCGGGTACTCGATGCCTGTGCGGCGCCCGGCGGGAAAACCGCTCTCATCGCGGAACGCGAACCGCAATTGGCCACCGTGGTGGCGGTCGACATAGACCCGCAGCGGCTCGAGCGGGTCCGTGAAAACCTGAAGCGGGGAAACCTCCGTGCCGAGATCGTGAACGGCGATGCGGGTACGCCCTCCCCCTGGTGGGACGGCGTTCAGTTCGATCGCATATTGCTCGATGCGCCGTGTTCGGCCCCCGTCGGATATCGACAAATTGCCGCAGGTTCAAGGGCGTCTGCTCGCCTCGGCGTGGAACATGCTAAAGCACGGCGGCCGCCTGGTGTATGCCACCTGTACCGTGACTCGAAGCGAAAATCGCGACGTAGTCGCTGCGTTTCTGCGCGGCACTCCCGACGCCGTCAACCTCCCCGCGGAGGATTGGGAAGGCTGGCCCCCCTTCGGCGAGGCGGATGAATTCGGCCGGCAGATTTTGCCGGGAGAGGCGGGTGCAGACGGCTTCTATTATGCTGCCTTGACCAAACAATGAAAGCCGCGCGATCAAACCCTAGGCAGAGTGCCCGCCGGCGAGCTCCGCTCGCGACGTTCGCGACGTTCATGTGCGCCGCGGCCGCGACGACGCTGTGGATGGCGCCGCTGCGTGCCGACGGGCTCGAGGGGCGCTTCGAGGTCCGTTCCGCCGATTTGCAGCTCAAGGACGGCGTTTATCACTTGAACGCCCATATGGACTTGCCCGTCAGCGACGCCGTGCGGCGCGGCCTCGCCGAAGGCGTGCCGCTGACGATAGAGCTCGACCTTGACATCGAACGGGTGCGCCAGCTGCTGCCGAACTCGCGCGGACCCAGCGCTACCATTTGCAGTACAACGCGGTGAGTGCGCGCTACATACTGCGCAACGACAACAGCGGCCAGCAACAGTCGTTGAGCAACGTCGATTCCGCGCTCGAGCAGCTCTCCGAAGTGCGAGGTCTGCCGGTTCTGGACAAGGCGCTGATCTCCGCCGGCCGCCGTTATGAGGCCAGCGTTCGCGCCAAGGTCGATTACGGTTCGGTACCGTTCACCTTGCGCGTGGTCATGTTCTGGGTCAACGACTGGCATCGCGAGAGCGACTGGTACACATGGACGCTGCAGCCATGATCCGCAAGTACGGTGCCACGGTGCTGGGCTCGATCGGCGTCGTGCTGTGGCTGGTCGCGCTCTATCTGCTTGCCTCGGCCGCGCAAAATTCGGCCAGGTTCGAGAAGTGGATGCCGTGGATTCTGCTCATCAATATCTCGGGACTCCTCACGCTGTTCGTGCTGCTCGCCGGCAAGCTCACGCAATTGGTGCGCGACTACCGCAGGCATGTTCCGGGGTCGCGCCTGAAGGGACGCACGGTCGCGATCTTCAGCGCTCTGGCCGTCGCGCCGATTCTGGTGGTCTATTACTTTTCACTGCAATTCATCAATCGCGGCATCGACAGCTGGTTCGAGCTGGAAGTCAGTCAGGGACTCAAGGACACGCGCGAGCTCTCGCATGCCGCTCTCGAAGTGCGGGTACGGGAATTCCTCCAGCACACTCAGGTCGTGGCCCGCACCCTGTCGGCGAGTTCAGCTCTCGATCTGATCGGCACGCTCGACCGCGAGCGGCGCGACAGCACGGCGCTCGAATTCACCATCGTGGGCGCGCAGGCGCAGATTCTCGCCACGAGCTCCGACCGTCCGATGGATACCCTGCCGGTGCCCGCGACCGACGAGATGATGCTGCAGCTGCGGCGCGGCCGCCCCTATGTGAGCCTGGACACCGATTCGGTCGGCGGCTATCTGATTCGAGCGGCGGCACCGCTCGATGCCAACGGCAGCGGCAGTGCGCGGGTGTTGATCGCCTTGTATCCGGTGCCGCAGCAGTTGAGCCAGCTCGCCGACACGGTGCAGCGTTCCTACACCCAATACGCGAATCTCGTGCAATTGCGCCGGCCGCTCAAGTCGACCTTCGTGCTGATCTTGACTTTCGTCGTGCTGATGTCGCTGATTGCCGCGGTTTATGGCGCGTTCTTCGCCGCCCAGCGTCTGGTGCAGCCCGTGCAGGACCTGATCGCCGGAACGCGGGCCGTGGCGAAAGGCGATTACGACACCAAGCTGCCGCTGCCTTCGCGCGACGAGTTGGGTTATCTGGTGACCTCATTCAACGACATGACCAAGCGCCTGGCCAGAGCCCGGGAGGAAACGCGCCGCAGTCAACAAGCCGTGGAAGCCGAGCGGGCCGGTCTCGCCGTGATTCTCGCGCGCCTGTCCACCGGAGTCGTGTCGCTCGAGGCGAATTTGACCGTGCGCACCGCGAATCAGGCCGCCAGCGCCATCTTGGGGATTGACCTCGAGGCCGCCGTCGGCAAACCTTTCGACGAGTCGATCAGCGACACGACTCTGTTCACCCAGTTTCTGGCCGCGCTCAAGTCGCATCTCGGCGCCGAGGACTTGGATTGGCGGGAGCAGCTCGAATTGCTGTCGGACTCCGGCAAGCGTGTGCTCGTGTGCGCGTGCACCGCCTTGCCCAACGACTTGGGAGGCGCGCCCGGCGTGGTACTGGTATTCGACGACATCACCACGCTCCTGCAGGCGCAGCGCGATGCGGCTTGGGGCGAAGTGGCGCGCCGCCTGGCGCACGAGATCAAGAATCCCCTCACGCCGATTCAACTGTCCGCGGAACGGATGCGGCGCAAGTTCTTGGGGCAAATGAACGCTCAAGACGCCCAGATACTCGAACGGGCGACGCATACCATCGTCGCTCAAGTCGATGCGATGAAGCAGATGGTCAACGCCTTCAGCGAGTACGCGCGCGCCCCCGACATGCATTTCTCGCGCTTCGATCTGAACCAGTTGATCACGGAAGTCGTGGATCTTTATCGAGTCCAGGACTCGAGCGCCGACCTCAAATTGCTGCTCGACCCGCACCTGCCGGCCATCTCGGCCGACCGGATGCGGATCCGGCAGATTCTCAACAATCTGGTCACCAACTCGCTGGAGGCCCTGGAGGGCCGGCCGGGCGCCTGCATCGAGATCGAAACTCATGTGGCCGAGGAAGGTCCCAAACAAGTAGCGTCGGTGGCGATCGTGGTCGCCGACAATGGGCCGGGGTTTCATCGGGACTTGATCGGCACCGTGTTCGACCCCTATGTCACGAGCAAACCCAAGGGCACGGGGTTGGGGCTTGCGATCGTGAAGAAAATCGTCGAAGAACACGGCGGACGCATTGAGGCGGATAATCAGCGCAGCGGCGGCGCCCGCGTGCGAATTCTATTGCCGTTGAGCGACGGCGCACGCTCCATGGGCGTGCGTGAACCGCGCAAAGGCGAACACAGGAGAGAACGTGTATGACCGCTTCGAGAATACTGGTGGTGGACGACGAGGCGGATATCCGCGGATTGCTGAAAGAGATTCTTTCCGAAGAGGGGTACGAGGTGGAAGTCGCCGCGGACGCGACCCAGGCGCGTTCTTCGCGCGCGACCCAGGTTCCTGATCTGGTCTTGCTGGATATCTGGATGCCGGACACCGACGGCATCACCTTGCTGCGCGAATGGTCGGTGACCGACGGCTACGACTGCCCGGTGGTGATGATGTCCGGACACGGCACGGTCGAGACCGCGGTCGAGGCCACGCGCCTGGGCGCCTACGATTTTGTCGAGAAGCCGCTGTCGTTGACCAAACTGCTGCGCACCGTCGAGCGGGCGCTCGATGCCGGGCGCCGCAAACGGTTGTCGGCGCGCGCGCACGGGCCGACGCTCGCCGTGCCCATCGGCAAGGCCAAGGTCACCCAGGCGCTGCGCGAGCAGGTGCAGCACGCCGCCTCCAGTTCGTCTCCGGTGCTGCTGCTCGGCGAATTGGGATCAGGGCGCGAGGCCTACGCGCGCTACCTGCACTCGCTGAGCGCACGCGCATCGAAGCCGTTTTTCATGGTGGTGGCGGCGAGCTTAGGCGCCGACCCGGCCGCGGCGCTGTTCGGCAGCGAACGGGATGGCCGCATCGAACTGGGCGCGCTCGATCAGGCGGCCGGCGGATCGCTGTACCTGAACGGGCTGGAGGATTTGAACAGCGAGGCGCAGCGCGCGCTGGCGGGCGCCATCGAGCAGAACGGCTACACGCGCGTGGGCGGGCGGCAGCGAATACCGCTCAATGTGCGCTGGATCAGTTCCGCGCAGGACGGCTTCGAGTTGCGCGCCTCTCAGGAACCGTTCCGCCGCGACCTCGTGGCGCACCTCAACGTGATCACATTGAGGGTGCCCCCGCTGCGCGACTACGCCGAGGATGTTCCCGATCTACTGCGCTACTACGTCGATCGCCTGGTCGACGATCAGCATCTGCCGCTGCGCCGCTTCAGCGTCGCCGCGCAGAACCGGCTCAGAAATTATCCCTGGCCCGGCAATATCGATGAGCTCAAGAATCTGGTGCAGCGCGTGTTGGTACTGGGGGTGGGTGAGGAGATTCGGCTCGAGGAAATCGAGCGCGAGCTCGCGGTGAAACTGGCGGTGGACGAGCCGCTGGTGAAGCAAGATCTGCTCGCGCTGCCGCTGCGCGAGGCGCGCGAGCAATTCGAGCGAGCCTACCTGCAGCAGCAGCTCTTGCTGTGCAACGGCAAGGTGGGCCAGCTGGCCAAGCGGGTGGGGATGGAGCGCACGCATTTGTACCGTAAGTTGCGGGCATTAGGCGTCGATTTTCGGCAATTAGGCGAAGATTAGCCGTTATCTCGGTACGGTGATTTTGAGCGGTAGTGCTCGCCCGGCGGGGTGGGGAGCCTCAAGGCAACATAAAGACGCAGTTGCCTTGAGGCTCCCCACCCCTCCGGACGAGCACTCGCACCGATCAACATCACGGCGCTCGTCCTCCTGCACGTTGATGTTGACCGGCCCAGCGCTAACGGCGCGGGGGGATGGGAAGCCTGAGGGCAACTGTCTCCCCCGTTGCCCTCAGGCTTCCCATCCCCCCACGCCCTGCGCTCCGGTCAACATCACCGAGCAGGGCTGCTAGTCGCCGACGCGGATAACGAGAACGTCCACGTCCGCCTTGCGCAGGATTTGCCGCAACCGGTTGAGCTCGTCGAGTTTGGAAATCGGGCCGATGCGGATCCGGTGCCAGGTATCGTTGTCGACGGACACCTTCTGTACCTTGGATTCGATGCCTTGCAGCGCCAGCTGCGCGCGCACGCGGTCGGCGTCGGCGAAGTTCTTGTACGAACCGGCCTGCAGTACGTAGGTTCCGCGGCGCGTCTCGGGGACGGATTTGACGTCGGGCCGTACATCCTTGTCCTTCTCGGGCACCACCACTTCGAACTTCGGCAGCATGTCGTAGAAGGCGTAGGACTTCGCCGGATCTTCCGTGCCCGAGTCCCCGGCTTCCGCATCGGGAGGCTCGGCGCTGCGGGACTTTTTCTTGTCCGCCTTGGCTGTCCGGGCGATTTGCGCGTCCGGTCGATGATCCTTGATATAGACGACGGCGGCCACGCCGAGACCCACGGCCAATCCGCAAAGGACTCCCGTCCACCCGGAGAAACCCGCGCTCTTCCGGCGTTTGGTCTTGTAGTCGCGCGCCGCAGCCTTGGGCATGGGCCGCTCTACATCGTCTCGGGCGCGGATACGCCCAATAGTTCGAGGCCGTTGCGGATGACGGTCTGGGTCGCGAGCGCAAGGTCGAGCCGAGCATCGCGGAGCCCCGCATCCTCCACGATGAATTGATGCGCGCTGTAGTTGGTGTGGAAATCGTTCGCCAGGTCCCGCAGGTAGTGCACCAGTGTGTGCGGTGCGCGCAGCATCGCGCACTGGCGCACGATTTCGGGGAACGCGCTCACTCGCTTGATCAATTGCAGTTCCTGCGGCTCGACCAGCTTGTCCAGGCACGCAAGACCATGCGCCGCGTCGTGGGCAAGCCCGCGCTCCTGGAGTTGCCGCATCACGCTCGCGACCCGCGCATGCGCGTACTGAATGTAGTACACCGGGTTGTCGTTCGAGCGGGCGGTGGCGAGCTCCAAGTCGAAGTCCAAATGCTGGTCGTTGCTGCGCATGACGTAGAACAGCCGCGCCGCATCATTGCCTACTTCATTGCGCAAGTCGCGCAATGTGACGAACTCGCCCGAGCGGGTCGACATTTGCGCCTTTTCACCGCCGCGGAACAACGACACGAATTGCACGAGGCGCACCTCGAAGGAATCCGCGGGGCCGCCCAGCGCCACCAAACCTGCGCGCAGGCGAGTGATATAGCCGTGATGATCGGCACCCCAGATATAGAGCAAATGATCGAAGCCTCTTCCAAGCTTGTTGAATACATAGGCGATATCCGACGCAAAGTACGTCTTGACGCCGTTTTCGCGCACCATCACGCGGTCCTTTTCGTCGCCGTAGTCCGTGCTCTTGAACCACCAGGCGCCGTCCTTCAGATAGGCGTGTCCTGCCGTCTTCAGTGCGTCGAGCGCCCTGTCGACGGAGCCGTCGTCGCTCAAATGTCGCTCGGAGAACCAGCAGTCGAAGGTGACGCCGAATTCCTTCAGGTCTTCGCGGATGTCGTTCAGGATGCCGGCCAGCGCCAGATCCAGCACGCGGCGAAACGCCGCGTCCCCGATGAGAAGCCGCGCCCGGGCGATCACTGCGTCGATGTAAACGTCCTTGTCGCCTCCCTGCGGCTCATCCGGCGGCAATTTCGCGAAGACCTCGGCGGCGCCCTGGCGCAGCTTCGCGCCTTCCACGGCGAACAATTGCTCGGCAATCGCCACAATGTAGTCGCCGCGGTAGCCGTTCGCGGGAAACGTGAAACGCTCGCCGCAGTGCTCGAGATATCGCAGCCAGGTGCTGACCGCCAGAATTTCCATCTGGCGGCCCGCATCGTTGATGTAGTACTCGCGCTCCACGCGGTAGCCCACTGCCTCGAGCAAATTCGCGACGGTCGCGCCGAACGCGGCATGCCGGCCATGACCGACGTGCAGGGGGCCCGTCGGGTTCGCTGATACGAATTCCACCTGCACCGATCGGCCGGCGCCGGCGAGCGACCGGCCATACCGGCGCCCGTCTTGAAGCACCTTGCCGATTTCGGCGTGATAGGCGTTCTGCGACAGAAAGAAATTGATGAAGCCGGCGCCGGCGATCTCGACCTTGGCAACTGCGGGGCTCGCCGGCAGCGACCTCACCAGAGCCTCCGCCAGTTTGCGCGGATTCTGCCGGGCCGCCTTGGCCAGCCGCATGGCGAGATTGCTGGCGAAATCGCCATGCTGGGCGTCGCGCGTGTTCTCGACCTCGACGCTCAAAGTCCGCGCAGCGGCGGGCACCAGGTCTTCCGGCAGGGCCGCCAGCGCTTGCCGCAGCAAATTCTCGATCAGAGTCTTCAAAGCGAATCCATGGGTCAAATGTACGAAGGGTGGGTCAGGAGTCCAAAGATTGCCCGTCGGGAATACAAAGGGTCCGCAGTTTACCCGGAATCGCCGCTCTTCAGGCAGAGGGAGATGTCACGCAGGCGACTCAATCCACTTCCAGCGGATCCACGTCGATGGACCAACGCAGGCCGGGCGGCCCGCGCAGCTTCTCCACCTGCGGCAGCCAACCCTTCAAAAAGCGCTGCAATGTGGACCGCGCGGCGGTCTCGATCAGGAGATGCGCACGGAAGTGGTCGGCCCGGCGCGCGATCAAGGCGCTGGCGGGACCCAGCACTTTGACGGCCGCCGCGTCGCCCAGCCCGCGGCTGGAATCCACCGCGGCGCGTAGAAATGCGTCCAATCCGAGGCTGTCCTTGGCTTCGGCGCGCAGCATGGCGAGCCGCGAGTAGGGCGGCCAACCGGCCTCGCGGCGCTCTTCCAGGGCGCTGACCGCAAAGCCTTCGTAGCCTTCCGCCATGAGCCGATTGAGCAGGGGATGCTCGGGGAATTCGGTTTGAATCATGACTTCGCCTGCCAGGGAACCGCGCCCCGCGCGGCCGGCGACCTGGGTGATGGTTTGCGCGAGACGCTCGGTCGCGCGAAAGTCGCTGGCGAACAAACCCTGATCGGCATCCACGATCACCACCAGGCTGACCTCCGGAAAGTGATGACCCTTGGTGAGCATTTGGGTGCCGACCAGAATTCGCGCCTCACCGCTGTGCACCCGGTCAAGCACGGTTTGCACAGCGCCCCGCGCGGATGCCGTGTCGCGATCCAGCCGCGCCAGCGGCGCGTCCGGGAACAGTCTCGCCAGGGTTTCCTCGACCCGCTCGGTCCCCTGACCCACGGGATTCAAGGCTTGACCGCAACTTCCGCAAATCGCGGGAACGGGGCTGTGCGCGCCGCAGTGATGGCAGCGCAGCTGCTGCGCGCGGCGGTGCAAGGTCATGCGCGCATCGCAATGCGCGCATGGCGCGACCCAGCCGCAGGCGTTGCAGAACAAACTCGGTGCATAGCCGCGGCGATTCAAGAACACGATGACCTGCCCGCCGGCTTTGAGATGTCGGTCAATGGCCTGCATCGCGGGCGTCGACAATCCCTGGTCGGCGGCATGCTTGCGCAGGTCCACGATCGACATGCGCGGCGCCTGCGACGCCCCCGGCCGCTGCGGCAAGAGGTGTTTCGAATAGCGCGCTGTCGCCGCGTTTTCCAGGGTTTCCAGCGACGGCGTCGCGGAGCCGAGAACGATGGGCACGTTCGCACCCCGGGCTCTCATCACCGCGAGATCGCGTGCCGAATAACGAAACCCCTCGTGCTGCTTGTACGAGGGATCGTGCTCCTCATCGACGACGATGAGAGCGAGCTTCGGCAGCGAGGTGAATACCGCGGAACGTGTTCCTATGATGATCCGCGCTTGGGCCTGGTGAGCCGCGCGCCAGGCATCGCGGCGCTCGGCGGTGCTGAGGCCGGAATGCAACGCCACCACCCCGGAACTGAAGCGGCGGCGGAAGCGATCGACCAGCTGGGGCGTCAGGGCGATCTCAGGCACGAGTACCAGAGCCTGGCCTCCTTCTCCAATCGCTGCGGCGATCACCCGCAAGTACACCTCGGTCTTGCCGCTGCCGGTCACGCCGTAGAGGAGATGGGCGGCAAAGGTCGACAGGGACGCGATTATGGCGGCGACGCAGGCAGCCTGCGGCAGGGTGAGCGCGACTTCGCTGGGACGCATCTCCATCGCCGCCGCCGCGGGCGCGGCGGCCTCCAC
>WNFL01172115.1_pt1 | contig 14626 bp, 13 predicted proteins | sample 5400361 | NCBI WGS metagenome assembly WNFL01 (sample SAMN13153351, study PRJNA577476) | soil metagenome | isolation source: 40 cm soil on Douglas fir-dominated hillslope | place: USA:California | collected 2013-09-17
AGTTTCTTCACAGCACGGCGCAGATCGTGAGCGGAAACCGTCGGGTTCCGATTGCCCATCGAGTTGACCCACAGAATCCGATTCTTCTTCGCCAGCCGCAGCGCGATCTGGTGTTTGCTCAACGGATCCCCACCCCAGTCGTTCGCGAATAAAATGATGTCGGCCCCTTCCATCATGCCGCTTGCCTCCTCTGTGCCAATGCGAATTCGAGCTTCGAGAACAGATCTTCGACATCGCCGGGCTGAAACAGAATGGCGCTGGGCGGTCGCGAGCCGACGCGGCTGGCAACAACGGGAATTCCCAGCGCGAGCGCCTCGCGAACCGAGATCGAATCACCGTCTTCAAGAGTGGGGCGAACGAACACGCTGCTCCGGGACATAACCGCGAGGCACGTATCGTGGTCCACATCGCCCAGCAGCAGCACGTGATCCTCGAGGCCGGCTTCCCGAACGTGGCCGGGGGCCTGGGCAAATTGCTCGCCGCTGCCCATGACCACGCATCCCAGTTCCGGATAGCGCTGGTTCAGTTGTCGCAAGGCGTCCACCAGCAACTCGAATCCATATTCGGGGCGAAAGAATAGCGCGGTGGATAACAACGGCCGATGCCCTTCCATCCGCGTGGCGAGTTGCGGGTCCAACATAACGGCCGCTGGTTCGCCTTCGAGCCACGCCGGGGAAACTTCAATGCGATGCGAAGGCACGCGCAGCGACAGGACGGCGGTGCGGATTTCAGGAGAAACGCAGACGATCCGCCGATACAGCCAGCAAGTTGTCGCCAGTACGGCGCGGCTCCCCGCGGATCCCCGTGAAATATAATTCGGTGCGATTCCGGAATGCAAGGTGAGGATCGAGCCCGCGCCACAGCGCCCGGCCAGTCCGCACAGAAATGCGAGCAGCCAGCTATTGCGGTTGTGCCCATTGGTGTGCAGATGCAGCGTCCAGCCCCGCAAACTGAAACCTAGCAGCGCGATCACAAACGCGAACCGGCGGCGAATCTTGGTGGTATCGAGGATCCGGCAGGCGGTGCCCGCGGCGGTCAATTGCCGCTGGATTCCGGCGACGTGCACCGAGATCCCGCCGTGCGGAGGCGGCTGCGGGCCGATGAGCAGGATCTTCACAGGCGACGCGTTATGCATGCGCTCGCTCCGCGACCAGACGTTGATACAGGCCCTCCACCTCATGAACCGAACGCTCCATCGAAAACAAGTCGGCGACCCGCCGCTTTCCGGCTTCGCCGAATCGCGCCGCGAGCTCACCATCACGCAGAAAGCTGCTCATCGCTTCCGCGAGCGCGACGGCGTCGCGCGGGGGAACCAGCTTCCCGGATACTCCGTCCTCCACTAGCTCCGGGTTGCCGCCGACGTTCGCGGCGATCACCGGCACACCGGCCGCCATGGATTCGAGCAGCGTATTTGAAAGTCCTTCGCTCAGAGAGGGAAGCACCGAAAGTGTCGCTTCAGATAACAAAACTGGAATATCCGTTCGAAAGCCGGTGAAAATAACCCGGTCTGCGATTCCCAAGCTGGCGGCGCGTTCTTCCAGCTCTTGCTTATTAGCTCCATCGCCCGCGATCAGGAAACGCGCAGCGGGAAACCGTTGCGCCATGAGAGCCACGGCATCGAGAAAATACTCGACGCCCTTCATGCGATTCAGCCGCGAGAATACGAGTACCAGCGGTGCATCCGCGGGAACACCCAACTCACTGCGCAGGGCCGCTCCCTGCGCCGCTTTTTGAAAGCGCGACAAGACGATTCCATTGCGGATCACAACAATCTTCTCCGGACGATATCCCTCTGTGATCAGCGTCTCGCGAATCGCTTCTGCATTCACCAGGACACAATCGGCCAGCTTGCAGACGATTTTTTGCAGCCGCCTTTGGCCGCGTGTCAGGATGTCCCCCCGGTCGCGAATCGAGGCCACCACAATCGATGCACCTCCCAGCCGTGCCGCGGGAACCGCGAACACATTCGGATAGAACCCGTAACTGTGGACGATCTGAATCAGATTGCGCCGAACGTAACGGGCCAGGCGGAGCGCCTGCCAGAATGTTTTCAAAGTGTACAAGGGGCCGATCTTAAATTCCGGCCGCGGAACCGGAAGCGATTCCAATTCGCGCAATAATTCACCGGAATTACGCAGGCACGCTAGGTGCAGGTCGAACCGCGCCGAATCCAGTCCCAGGGCCAGATTGGCGACTTGCCGCTCCGTTCCACCGATGTGGAAATTGGTAAGCATCGTCAGAAGACGGATCGGTTCGGCCGGAATGGCTGGCGCAGTCATGCGGCGGCGCTCCCGTGTTGTTCGGCTGGACCATTCAGAAAAGCTCTGGACGCAGGGGAGCTTAGGTCGAGACTGACGAAGCCCGCGACTCCGCACATAGCTCATCCCGCCCTTCGAAACGCCAGTACCTGCGCGATGGTTCCGCCAGTTCTTCTCAGCCAGCCCGCGATCGCGTACCGCTCGCTTTCGTTCAGCAGGTCTAAGTTCCATACCAGGCCGACGTAGGAAAGAATGTACGCCGAAGTGGCCGCCACCAGCACCATTAGGGGTCGCGCATGAAGCTGCGATTTAATAGCGAAGGCAATCGTCGCTGACCCGACGGCAATCCCCGCCAGCCGCGCCAGATTCTTCCAGGGAAGAAGTTCTGCGAGATGCACTCGCAGCAGGGTCTTCATTCGTACCAACGCCGCCACTTTGAAGACCAGCGTCGCAAGCAGGATCACCAGCACCGGGCCAAGGAGGTGGAACGTGGATAGCGACCATTGGATGAGACCACCGATGATCGCCAGACGCAGCAGGTTCAGCGCGAGGATCAGGCGCGTCTGAGCAAACACCCGCATGACACCGTCCACCTGCAGCGTCGCGAGCAGGATCAGCATGGACCACACCATGAAAATCGGAATGCTGGCGGTATACCGGGAAGTGAACAACAGAAGGATTAGCTCGCGCGCCATCACCAGCACTAAGGCAACCAGGGGAAAGAACAGCAGAGCAAGCTTCCAGGTGGTGTCGTGCCAGATTTCGAGGACCGGCCGCAGGCCCTCCGCGAGGCGCTCCTGCATCTTGACCATCATTACGTCGCTGGTCGGCGTGGCGGCGAAATCAACCAGCGGAATAGAGAGGCAACCGACGGCAAAGATCGCGAAGGTGGCGGGGTCGGTCAAATGCGACACTGCGTACTGCGGCAGATTCCCTTGCAGGATCTCGACCAGGACAGCCAAGCCGAAAGGCAAAGCATAGGCGAGCTGTTGTCGTAAAAGCACGCGGTCCGGACGCAAGCTACCGCCAAACTCCTTGGCGAAGTAAATGAGAGCGAGGGCTAAGCGCATGCCTGCGGCAAGGACGTTTCCCTTGAGAAGCCAATCCAGATCGTGGAACAGTAGCACCGGCAGAATGGATGCGGCGGCGCGGGCGAAATCGGAAAGGGCGTAGGCGGTGGAGGCCCACAGGTATTTGCCGCGCGAAATCAGAACGATTTCAAAAGTCGAAGCGGGGATTGTGAACAGCAGATACAGTCCGATCCAGGGTAGATATCTGGTCAGCTCCGTATTATTCAGCCAGCGAGCGAGTTGCGGCGCTCCCAGAATCACCGCCGCGCAACCGGACATACCGGCCGCCGCGAGAAATACCAGCGAATTTGCGAGGTAGCGTCCTGCGTCGCGCGGCGCCAGCGGAAGAAAGTAATACAAGCTGGCGGCCATTCCGATCTGGCCTATAAGAAACACAGTCGACTGGACCAGGAAGAGTTGCTTATAGGTGCCGAACTGGGCAGGATCGAAAATCCGCGCTAGTACAACGGGAATGAAGAATGTCGCGGTGAACGCGAGTGTTCGACCGAACATCAAAAGCAGCGCGGGCTTCAGCACCGAACTATTTCTGGTATCCGTCGCTGGCATGGTGGCCGTCACTCAGGCGCTCCTTGAATTCGCCGAGCCGATGCCGCGAGCCCGACCAGAAGGTAGGGAAACCAGGTCAGTACGTATCCACCTGACATCCCGCAAATCACTAGCCCCCACAGAGCTCCTTCGATCGCGATGCCCAAATTGGCCGTTTCAGCACGCCTGGCAAGTTTGCGAGACTGATATACGCCAATTCCAATAAACAGGACGAACGGAATGAATCCGATCATTCCGGTCTCGCTCAAAACCTGGACGATTGTGTTATGGGTGATAAGGGCGCCTCGCGTATACAAGCCCTTCGGCGCGTACAGCGGCCACGCGATCACCGAGCAGTTCAATCCGACGCCGAAGAACGGGTGATCCTGAAACATTCCCAATCCGGCTTGCGAGGTCGCCAGTCTCTGTTGGAAACTTACGTCCCCGTTTAATTGCGAAAAGTCCTCGCCGCGCGACCAAAACTTTTCAGTAAATAGGAAGGCTCCAACTACTCCACAGATCAGCGCGGCACGCAGCCACATGTTTCGCTTGCGCCAGGCGTAAAGCCCGATGACCGCCGCCAACCCCACTAGTCCGCCGCGGGAAAACGTTACGAAAATGGCCGCCAGAAAAAGGGAGGCGACGCCTAACAGCAGCAGGCGCGTGATCCAACCGCGCGTGGCGGCCAAGTATGCGAGGAGAGGCAGCAGGATCACCAGGGCATAGGCGACCTCATTCGGATTGGCGAAGATTCCGACCCATGCGGCACGGCCCTCCTCCAGATTGCCTTGCAGGTAGTTTTTCAAGGTGCCCAGCGCGGGGAACAATCCGCCGATCACCATTACCCACATCACGCCTTGCAGCAGCCGCTCGGTATTGGCGCAATTCACGATGAAGAAATAAACGATCACCATCTTGATCAGATCGGAAGCTGCGTCGGCGGCATACCCGGGCCACAGCGCCGTCAAACAGGACACGCCTGCCGCGGCCAGGAAAACCAGCAGCCAGGCACCTTCGGGCCAGGACCATTCGAGTTTTCTCCGCCCTAAGGCCAGCTCTCCGGCGAACACCAGGATCGCGGCGGCGGCGATGAGTTTAGCGGGATGGATCACCTCCGCTGCCGGCAGCACAAATGGCGTGTTGGCGTACAGCAATGTCAGGAACGCGAGCAGCAGCCAGTACGACGGCGTTGCGGCCGGAGGCGCGGCGCTTCGCTCTTTGAAATGGATTTGCGAGGCTCCGAAGGTGCCAAGCCGCGCCGCTTCGCCTATGCGATTGACAGCGTTCACGCGAAGTTCTCCCGGCTGACCGTGGCGTTGTGCGCCTGCTTGCAGCCCGCCACCAACTCAAAGGCGCGTTGGACCTGACAGCGCATGATGGCGCCCGAAAACGCGCGATTTCCGTCCAGGCACGCGTTTTCCCACAGCAGACCGCGCGGTACGGTCAACAATGGATACTGAGTGCTGCGATGCGTGCAGGTGGTATATGCGAATCTGTACCCCGCGGCGGCAACCGCGTTGACCGACGTTGTATTGAAGACTCCGCTGGGATACGCGAAGTGTTGAACATCGGTTCTCAGCCGCGCCTCGAGCTCGGCACGCGAGCCCGCAGCTTCTTCCATCACGCGGTCCGCGCTCTCATTCGCCAGCAAGGGATGGGTCTTGGTATGTGAACCGACGATCACGCCGACACGTTGGATTCGATCCAGCATTTCCCAAGTCACCGAGTAACTAGGCGCGAGGTCCGCTTCTGAAATCGGGTCCTCCCCTTCGAGGTGGTTCATGAGTTGTTGGAGGGCCGCCAGCGACTGCCTTTCGAGCAGCGCCCGGGTCGCCTGGAACGGGTTCATCGAGGATGTATCGGGCAGCGGCACGCCATTGCAGATTCTCGGGAGCGACCGCCCATGCCGTCGAGCCAGCAGCAGGTAAAGCTTGTCATGGGCCTGGATCCGCTGGGTACCGACGTGATCCGTTACGACGAAAAGTCCCGCCGGAATCCCCTTTCTCTGAAGCAGCGGCAGCGCGTGCGTGTAGAAGTCGCGATAGCCGTCGTCGAAAGTGATTGCCGCGAGAGAATCGCCCGATTCGCCGCGCTCGAGGCGGGCGCCCAGTTCGTTAAGGTCGACGAAGCGGTAGCGGCGGCCGATCCAATCGAGATGGCGCTCCAGCATCCGAACGCTGATGAGCAGCGACGGAATCGCGGTCGCGGCGCTGGACGCAAAATCCTCCCCCACGCGGTGATAGCCCACCACCACAGGGGCCTTGCGCGCGCCGGTCAGCGTGCCGGCGATTTTGTCCATCCCGGTGCGGCACAGCCCCCCTGCGGCCCCCGCCTTGATCCAACTCCGAATCATTCAGGCGACCTCCCGGGGATCACGCGGTTCGCGAAACTGCGCGAGGCCCGCGCCAGCCCCACGGCGGAGCGGCAGATTCGCCCCATTGCGTCGGGCGGATATAGTTCCAGCCTTCCCAAATCGCGCCGATCGAGACTCCAATGCGATTTATAACTCTCGTCGCCATGTAGCAGGTCATACTCCTCCGCTCCTTCCTCGATCGCCCTCCGAATCGCCAGACCCATGCTGATAAGGCCGGGGCTGTGCTTCGCATATGCGGCGTCGAAGCTGGATTGGTAAAAGTAAAACTTGCGCCCATAGAGGAAGCCGTACAGAAACGCCGCCGGCTTGTCATTCAGCAGGAGCGCATACAATCGCAGCCAGCCCCGCTGCAGAGCGATCTGGCTGAATTCGCGATGGAAGGCGGTCAAGGCGGGCAGGTGAAATGCATCCGATCCGCCGCGCTCGCTCCATCGCAGCATATGCTGCCGGATCAGTTCGGGAATCGCTTCCCGGCATTCCTCCGCCGTTCGCACCGCTTCGAAGCGAACGGAGAAATCGCGATTCAGACGTTTCCACTTGCGGTGAAAATTGTAGCGGTGTTCCGAGCCTAGTGAACCCAGGTAGGATTCCCAGGTGCTCCCCTCCAGTGGAATGTAGGGGCAGAGGTTGGTGATGGTCTCATCCACCCGCCAGCCGGCCTGATTCATTCCGGCGGCGACACTTTCGGCGCGCGCGTGATGTCGTAATTGGGTCCACTTATGGACCACCCGCTGATCGGCCAGACGAGACACCAGCGTACTCTGCACGTGTTCTTCGAATCCCGCGCGGACGATGAAATCCAGATAGTCCGAGCCCACGTATCCGCTGCCCAGAAACTCCATAACGTCCAAAGGACGCCCGCTTTTCCAATCGGCCGGCCGGATACAGCATGGCGCGAGCGCCACCAACTCGTCCGCACACCGAAGCGCGAATACCGCCAGCCGCCGGTCTTCCGCCAGATGCTTCCACCAAGTGGACAACCACTCCCAGGTCAGGAACAGACAATCGGAATCGCTGTTCTGCAGCAAGTTGTTCCACTCCCGCTCGAGTTCCTGGAAAGGCAGATCGCTCTCGATCCTTTCGGCGATGAGCGGCGCCATTCCGGCGCTGGCGTGGTAGCTGAGCGGCATCCTGCTGGTGCTCGCGGGGGGAAACGCGGCTAGCATGGCGCGGGCTCCAGTCTCAAGTGCTCAACCTGCCCGGCGATGTATTCCACTTGCTCAGGCGTAACGTCCTGATGAATCGGCAGCTCGAGAACGTGCGACCGCAGGTACCACGCGTCCGGGCCGATGCCCGGATTATTCTGCGGATCGTTCCAAAATTCGACAGCGCCAATGCCTTGGTGTCGCAGCGCTCGTGCAGCATGCGCCTTGTCTCTTACCAGAATGGGGAAGAACAACGGACACACGCCCTCCGCCAAGTCGTCCCGCACCATTCTGACGCGGCCCTCCAGCTTTTGCCGCAGCAACAGAAAGTTTTCGCGCCGCCGCTTGCGGATCTGTTCGTAATCCAGTCCACCCATCACTTTGTTGCTGATGCTGGACATCGCGACGTTCACGATCCCGATATTCCAACCGATGTCGCCCACTGGAATGTGCCGCACGTTCGCGGCGCGCAGCCGCCGGCCACACGCCTGCTTGATGTCGAAGAGAACCTTTCCAAATCCGCTCCAGCGCGACCGCACCGCCTCGAAAGCCAGCTCCGCACTGCGGCCCGCCGTGGCGATCGGAGGGCAAGGTTCCAGTTGCAAGCCGTTCAGACCCGGAAGCGATCGGTTGTTCTGCACTAACAATCCGCCGTTGGGAACCGGCAGGGTCTTGTAGAGGCAGAAAACAGAATAATCGCCAAATGTTCCCAGCGCTTTCCCCTCGGTCTCGCTCAACATGGAAAGCGCGCAATCTTCGACCAAGATGCTGTCCTGCTCCCGGCACAGCGCCTCGATTTCCTGCATCGGCTGCGGCCATCCCAGGTAATGAATCACGTAAATCACACGCGGGTGATGCTGCCGGGCCAGTTGCGACAACGCGTCCAGGTCCGGCTCCAGGTTGCGCCGCGTCGGATAATGGACCACCGTAGCGCCAGCGGCCTGCATGGCCGCGACCTCGTTGCCGCTGTAATAATCCGGCGCCAGTACAATCTCCTCCGCCTTAAGATCCAATTTTCGAAACAGGTGATAAATTCCACTCCGCGCCACACAGAACGAATGGCGAGTCGGCGCATTCAGCGGGTAGGGCATCTGGCGATGCGCGCGCGATGGAAGCATTTCCCGAAGCGTGAGCCCCGGCCAGGGCGAAACGTACATTTACTCCGTCCCCCTCTTCGCGGGTGCGGCGACGCGCGTTGCTAAACGATGCAGCGGCGCGAAACCTTTCAGCAGCGGAATCAAGCCAAACTTAATTCGATGTAACAGACGTCCCTTGAGCGAATTTCTAAAAATGAACAGCCAGAAGTGCGCTTTAGATTCCCTGGCCCAGCAGCGTTTCCATTCAGCCGTTTCGCCCAGGAAATCGTAGCGGTCGAGCCGTTGCTCGAAGGCTCCCTCCAGGACCCGCGACACCAGCAGGTTCGAAGGCGAGTAAGGAGCGTACGCCGGATCGTAGCCCAGCTTGACCAGAAAGAGCCGGTTCGCATAAGAGAGCGAGTAATCAAAGGCTACGCGCGCCGAGCCGGCTCGCAGAAAATGCAGGCGGAGCCATCCGCGATCGGCGGCACGCAATGCGTAGGTCACGTAGAAACGTGAGACGTCGGCATCGCAGGCTATGGCGGTTCCGGAGTCGCGCTTCCAGGCCGCGGCCTCCAGTTGCAAGGCGTCCCCCAGTGCGTCGGTAAGGCCGGTACCCGACGTGATCGCCTCGATTTCAATCGGCCCAACTTGAGTCAGCCGCTTAAAACGATTCCGTAAATTGGACCGGTGCTTGGCCGCCAGGCCGCTCGAGTACTCGTTCCACGAAGACTCCAGCGACACGAACGGAGACTCGCCCGATTTCCAGACACCAGCCGGATAATTCTCCTCCGCGGCGAGCCGCTTCAGTGCTTCCAGCGTTTCCGAAGAATCCGGAAGCTGGCACAACTGGAGCAGATCCCAACACTGATTTTTCGCGAGGTGTGTCCATATCGTGCGATATACCTCGCTGTGACGTTGCGCGACGATGAAGTCGGCGCGTGGAACGTGCGCGTTGTAGAAAAAGCCCAGGCGCCGGACCTTGATGCCCCACATTCGAATGGGGGTCAGCACCAGCGGCGCGATCGCGATGGTCCGGCCGGCGGCCTTCAGCACCAGGATATGCAGCGTGCTCCCGGCGCCAAAGCATTCCCACCAGGTCCGCACCCACACGTGGTGCAGAAAAGGATGCTCCACACCCGCGGCGTTTACGAGCTTGTCCCACTCCTCTTCCAGGTCCAGAAACTCCCGATAATCGGAGACCGTCTGCACCCGGATTTCAGGTGCGAAAGTCGCCGCGGCCTCTTGTAGCCTGGTTGCGCGGGCGGCAGCAAGATTCGTCATCCCATGCACCCCCGCGCGCTCTGCTCAATTGCCTCCACCATCGTGCTCCTCCTCATGTCTGCCAGACGATGGAACCTGTCGCCTCATCACTGCGTGATGGCGACGGTCGCTAGATTACTCAAAACTCCGTTTATCGTGATCTGAATCGGTTGATTGCCTGGCAACAAACCCGTGGGAACCACGGCGTTGACTTGATAGAGCCCCGCAAAGCCGGGCGCCGTGCCCGAGTAACTCACATTGGCGAACAAGCTACCGATACGAACAGTCGGAAGCGCAGTGGTATTCGCCACCGGCGCCGGATCGCCGGTTCGTACCGAACCTTGGAGCGAGCCTAGACCCGTGGCATAAATCAGAATCGTCTCTCCGGCCCGAGCCGGATTTGTGCCGCCCACCAGGCTGTAGTTCGAATGCAGGATCGCGCCCTGGCTGGTGTTCTGATCCATGATGAAAATCCCGGGCGAAACTGCGGCCACGCTCACCGTGCCCTGAGCGCTTCCCGTGCTGCCTCGTTTGACTTGGACGGTAGCGATACCGGGAAAAATCTCAAAGGGCGCCTGCACGTTGATTTGTCCCGCCGAAACGTAAAACAGCGGCGCCGCGATTCCGTTGAAGGTGACGCTGGTGTCCCCCAGTACCGTCGGATAAGGGGCGCCTGAGGCGGCCACGGGGGCGGTTGCGAAATTCGATCCGAATATGGTCACGATGCCCCCCGGAGCGATCGCGATGTTGCGCGTGAAAGTCGCGCCGTTAACGGTGCCGTCGCTTTGCAGGGAGGGCGGCCCGAGAACCGCTGCCGCGGCCGACAGCAGGCGAACGCGATTATTCACGCGGTCTGCAACGTATACGTTGCCCGACGCGTCGGTAGTCAGCCCCCAGGGAAAATTCAGCATGGCCTGCGCAGCAGGTCCCCCGTCACCGGAGAACCCATCGGTTCCCGTACCCGCAACCGTGGTGATGGTTCCGGAAGTATCCACCTTGCGGACGCGATTGTTGCCGGAGTCGGCGATAAACAGATTCCCCGCGAAGTCCACAGCTACATCCGAAGGAATGTTTACGGAAGCGTTGAATGCGGAGCCACCATCCCCCGCGAACCGTCCCTGCCCATTGCCGGCCACGGTCGAGATAATCCCGGAGGTGCTCACTTTCCGAATGCGATTGTTGTTGGCATCCGCAAAGAAGAGGTTGCCTGAGCCGTCAACCGCCACTCCCAGCGGGAAGTCCAAGGACGCGTTGATGGCCAAGCCCCCGTCGCCGGAGAAGCCTTCGATGCCGTTGCCAGCCACCGTCGTAATCTTGCCGTCGCCCCCGACTCGCCGAATGCGGTTGTTCGCACTATCCGAGAAATACAGGTTTCCAGAGCCGTCCAACGCCAACGAAGTGGGCCGGTTCAACATCGCATTAACGGCCAGACCGCCATCGCCTGAAAAACCCTGGTTGCCGGTTCCGGCGAAGGTCGTGACGATTCCAGCCGCGCTAATCCTGCGAATCCGCCGATTGCCGGCGTCGGCGACATACAGATTGCCTGAGCCATCGATCGCCAGGCCCATGACGTCGCTGAACGAGGCATTCAACGCCAGACCCCCATCTCCAGACGCCCCGAACAGTCCGTTGCCGGCGAACGTCGTGATCACCCCGCCTGGAGTGACTCGGCGAATCCGGTAATTGTCGACATCGGAGATGTAGATCACGCCAGAGCTGACCGCCAATCCACGGGGATGATTCAGTGCGGCAGAGCCTGCCAAGCCACCGAAAGACGCAACGCCGTTGCCCGCCAACGTCGCGATGGTCTGCGCTTTCGCTACCCCCGCCGTCAGCATCAAACAGATGGCCGGAATGAATCCCGCCGTGACTTTGTGTATTAGGCTATTGCCGGTTGATTGGGACATAATGTCACTCCCGTTGAAACAGTGGTTCGATTAGATGGCGCCGCGCTCGCGGCGAGAGCAGCTTCCCTGTGCCGGATTCCAGCCCTTGCAACCGTCATCACGACTCGTCCGAGCCGGGCGGAATCGTGATGCGGCCGGGTGCCGCGCGTACTCACCAGGTCGGCCTCGATCGGAACTGTCCCGAGCGCCAGGATACGCTCCGAGTCGCACACCACCGGCTCCCAACCGGGCTTTCGCTCCGACCAGTTGCGCGCGCGTTCGATCGCCGAGTTGACCAGGCAGTAGTCGATCGCCTCGGGGCCCAAACGCCCCTGCACCACCCGCAGGTGATCGGAGGCAGAGAATCCCGTCGTTTCGCCGGGCTGGGTTAGCAGGTTGCAGACCAGAATCTTAACGGCGCGGGATTTACGAATCGCTTCGGCGACGCCCGAAACCAGGAGGTTTGGCAACAAGCTGGTATATAGACTTCCGGGCGCAAGTACAATCGCGTCGGCCGCAGCCAGGGTTTCCAGGACGCCCCGCGTGGCCGGCGGATCGGCCGGTTCCAGCCATACTCGCCGGATTTGCTGCTGCGCCTCCGGGATGCGCGATTCGCCGCGGATCACGCTGCCGTCTTCGAACGCCGCGCACAAGGTGGTGAGCGTCTCGGTGGCCGGCAGAGCCTGGCCCTTGAGCGGCAGCAGACCGCTGGCGATTTCGATGGCTTCTTTCAAACTCCCCGTACGTTGGTACAGCGCGGCGACAATCAGGTTGCCCAGCGCGTGTCCTTCGAGCCCGTCACCAGCGGAGAAACGATGTTGGAACAGATCGGCCAGCGCCGAATGATTCCCGGAGAGCGCCACCAGGCAGTTCCGTAAATCTCCCACTGCTGGCAGACCTAAGCAGTCGCGCAACCTACCGCTCGATCCGCCATCGTCGGCCACCGTCACGATCCCCGATGGCTCCACGCCCGGCTCCTTGGCCAGCCCACTGAGCAACACCGGCAATCCCGTGCCTCCGCCAATGCCGACAATCTGCAACGTTTTCATTTACCGGCCCCTTCCAAACAGCACGATCTTCACGGTTCTGCACAGGATCATCAGGTCACAGACCATGGACCGGTGTTTGACATAGTGAATGTCGTACTGCAATTTCTGATGAGCGTCCTCAACCGAAGCGCCATAGGCATACATGACCTGCGCCCATCCCGTAATGCCGGGCTTGGCATAGTGACGGATATCGTAGAAGGGAATTTCCTCGATCAGGCGATCGACAAAATACGGCCGCTCCGGACGAGGACCCACCACGCTCATCTCGCCGCGCAGCACATTGATCGCCTGCGGCAGTTCATCCAGGCGGAACTTTCGCAGAAAACGTCCGACCCGAGTGATACGCTCGTCGCGTTCAGTGGCCCATGCCGGGCCACTCTTGAACTCGGCGTCTTCGCGCATCGAGCGGAACTTGTAAATCACAAACGTCTTGCCATCCTGGCCGACGCGCACCTGACGGAACAGTACCGGGCCCCGGGAATCGAGCCGGATCGCGATCGCGACAATCACCATCAGCGGCGCCGTTAGCACCAACAGAAGTACCGCGAAGATCAGGTCGAACGCGCACTCGGAACTCAGTCCGTTCACCCAGATCTTTCCAAACATCTGCTCGTAGAAATCCAGTGCATTGCTGACCCGCAACCCGCGCAGCCGCGGATCCACCAGAGCAGCCGCCAGCTTGGTTCGATTTTGTTCGTCCTGCTCGGCCACCACCACCTGCGAGATGCGCTCGTTGGTCATGATCTCCTGCAAGCGCGCCAGGTCGATGGCGAACTCGGAATCCGTCACGCTTTCCGGGAAGCGCAGCAACCCATTCGGATGGTCTTCTTGCGGGCTCCCGTCGCGACTGCCCTCGCTGTTCCCTAAAGCGCGGCACAGTTTCTCCGCCAGGTCACCCGTGCCGACCACTAGAATTCCCTGCACTAGCTTTTTGCGACTGACCAGGAACTGTAGAATCGGTCGCAGAGTTATCGGAATCAAGCCCGCCAGAACAGCTCCGGCCAGCGCTGCCCCGGCTACCGAAGCCAGGCTTGGAAACAGGTAGAACAGCAGGGCGGCGCATCCCGCAGCCCACGCCAGCGCCTCAAAGAGATGCTGGAAAAATAGCGGGACTTCGGATCCGACGATGGATCTGTCCAACGTTTTTACGTGAAAAAACAAGCCGCACAACGTGATTAACAGGGCGGCCTCCAGCGTCCCGCGGACCCACGTCGTCGCCAGCAGGACGACCGTTAGCAGCGCCAGCTCGGCGGCCAGAAAGACGCCGCGAGGTCGAGCCACGCTATACGGCCGCACGCGCAGCGTCGTCTTGCGCGATGGCGCGCTAACCGCGGGCACTGGCGCGCTAGCTGCGGCCCAAGTAGTGGTTTTCGTAGTACCGGTAAGCATAAGCGTAAGGCGTGGCCGCCAACTCAACATCGTTCAGCACGACACCGATCACATTCGCGGCGCCCAGGCTCTCCACACCGCGCTGGAACAATTCCGGCCTGGTCATGCGGGCTCGTACAACGAACACGACGCCGTCCGACAAGCCGGCCAGAATGTGGCTGTCGGCGATCGGCACAATCGGCGGACTATCCAAAATGATGAGCTGATAATCTTCACGCAACCGCGCTAACATCTCGCGCGTCCACTGCGAGGCCAGCAGGCCCACCGGATTGTTCTGCCGGGAGCCCCCAGTCATTACGTCCAAATTCCCCACGCGCGTGACGTATGCGCTGGGATCGGCGCTCCGGTCGCTGAGCACGTCGCCCAATCCTCTTTCCATGCTCAGCCCCAGGCGTTCGTGAACTTGCGGAAGACGAAGATCGCCGTCAATCAGCAGGACGCGTCCTTCCAGCGTCGAAGCCAGCGCGAGACTCAGATTAAGCGCGGTCACCGACTTACCCTCTTCTCCCGAGGCGCTGGTCACCATCAGGATCCTGCCGCCGGTCTGATACATCCAGTGCTGAACCTTCA
>WNFL01351232.1_pt3 | contig 14625 bp, 14 predicted proteins | sample 5400361 | NCBI WGS metagenome assembly WNFL01 (sample SAMN13153351, study PRJNA577476) | soil metagenome | isolation source: 40 cm soil on Douglas fir-dominated hillslope | place: USA:California | collected 2013-09-17
ACCTTCCACAAGCTCGACACGGAGCCTCACGTGCGCGCGGTCGTTCTCACCGGCTCGGGCCGCGCCTTCTGCTCGGGCGGCGACGTCGAGGACATCATCGGAGCCTTGTTCGCGCGGGACGCGAAAGGGCTCCGCGAATTCACCGACATGACCTGCGACGTGATCCGGAACATCCGGCGTTGCCGGCGTCCCGTGATCGCGGCGCTGAACGGGACCGTGGCCGGCGCGGGCGCGGTCATCGCGACGGCCTGCGATCTGCGCGTGGCGTCCGAGTCCGCGAAGATCGCGTTCCTCTTCGTGCGCGTGGGCTTGTCCGGCGCGGACATGGGCGCCTCCTGGCTCCTGCCGCGTCTCGTGGGGCTGGGGACCGCGACCGAGCTCCTCATGACGGGGGAGTTCATTGACGCCAAGCGCGCCCACGAGATCGGGCTCTACCAGCGCGTCGTGCCGGGAGACAGGGTCCTGGCCGAGGCCCGGGAGCTGGCCGAGAAGCTGGCGCGAGGGCCGGCCGAGGCGCTTCAGGTCACGAAGCACGCGCTCGAGGCGGAATGGTCCATGGATCTCGACCAGGCGCTGGCGCACGAGTCCGAAGTCCAGGCGCGCCTCATGGAGCATCCGAATTTCCGCGAGGCGTACGAGGCATTCGTCGCCAAGCGCGAGCCCAAGTTCCGCTGATGGTCCCTCGGATCACGGTCCCCGATCTCAGGCCCATCCGGGCATTCCTCGAGGAGGCCCATCAGCGCCTCGTGATCGAGATCACCCAGGTCGCGGGGGAGATCGGCCAGCTTCCCGAGCCGGGCGACGACGCGGCGGCCCGCGTCGAAGCGCGCTCGTTCCTCGGGCGCCTGGGCGCTGCGGGCGTGTTCGAGCCGATCCGGCGCCAGGACTGGCGCGGGTGCTGCCTCGCGCGCGAGGTCCTGGGCTTCCATTCCCCGCTGGCCGACGCGGTGTTCGCGCTCCAGGGGTTGGGCACGCTTCCGATTCTGCGCGTGGGCACGGCGGAGCAGAAAGCGAAATGGGCTGATCCCGCGATCGCGGGGCGCGCCATGGCTGCCTTCGCGATGACCGAGCCCCAGGCGGGATCGGACATTGCGTCCATGGCCACGTCCGCGCAACGGCGGGGCGACGAATACGTCCTGAACGGGACGAAGACCTTCATCTCGAACGCGGGAATCGCGGACTTCTACACCGTGTTTGCGTCCACCGATCCGGCCGCGAAGGGGAAGGGGCTCTCCTGCTTCATCGTGCCCGCGGACGCGCCGGGATTCCACTTCACGGGAGCGCAGGTGCTTTCCGCGCCGCATCCCCTGGGCGAGATCCAGTTCCGGGATTGCCGCGTCCCCGCGGCGAACCGCCTCGGCGAGGAGGGCGGCGGGATGTCGATCGGGCTCCAGACGCTGGACCGGCTGCGCTCCACGGTGGGCGCCGCGGCCTGCGGCATGGGGGAGCGCGCGCTGACCGAGGCGCTGGGGCACGCCCGCGCGCGGCAGCAGTTCGGGAAGCCGCTGGCGGAATTTCAGCTGATCCAGGAGAAACTCGCGCGCATGGGCACGGACCTCACGGCCGCGCGGCTTCTGGTCTACCGCGCCGCCTGGGAGGCGGACCGGGGCGCGGAACGCGTCACGCTGGAGGCGGCGATGGCCAAGGCCTTCGCCACCGAGGCGGCGCAAGGGATCGTGGACGACGCGGTGCAGATCCTGGGCGGATCGGGAGCCCTGGCCTCGCATCCCGTGGACCGCCTCTACCGCTCGGTTCGCGCGCTCCGGATCTACGAGGGCACGACGGAGATCCAGCACCTCGTGATCGCGGGGAAGCTTCTCACGCGCTGGGATTCGGTCGGATGAAGGTCGCCGTCCTCGGCGGCGGGCCAGCTGGGCTTTTTGCCGCGCTCCTCCTCAAGAAGAACGATCCGAAGCACGAAGTTCATGTGTACGAGCGGAACCGCCTCGAGGAGACGTTCGGGTTCGGCGTCGTGTTCTCCGACGCCACCGAGCAGGCCCTCGCGGCCGCGGATCCCGAGACCACGGCCGCCATGGCCAGAGCGAGCCACCGCTGGGACGCGATCGAGATCCACCACAAGGGATCCCTCTTCACGTCGACGGGCCACGCCTTCTCCGGGCTCTCCCGGAAGACGCTCCTCCATCTCCTTTCGTCGCGGTGTCGCGACCTGGGCGTGAAGCTCTGCTTCCAGCGCGAGGTCCCGGACCCCGAGACCCTCCGCCCGGTCGATCTCCTCATCGCCGCGGACGGCGGCAATTCCATCGTGCGCGAGCGCTACAAGGAGCACTTCCGCACCACGGTCGACGTGCGGCCCAACCGCTTCGTCTGGCTCGGGACCTCGAAGCCCTTCCCGGCGTTCACGTTCTATTTCAAGGAGGACGCGCACGGGCTCTGGCGGGTCCACGCGTACCAGTACGAGCCCGGTTTCTCCACGTTCATCGTGGAAGCGCGCGAGGAAACGTGGAAGAAAGCGGGCATGGATCGAGCCGACGAGGCCGGGACGATCGCATTCTGCGAGAGGCTCTTCGCGAAGGAATTGGAGGGCCACCGCCTCGTGAGCAACCGCTCCATCTGGAGGAGCTTCCCGACCATCCGGAACGCGACCTGGCGGCACGAGAACGTCGTCCTCCTGGGCGACGCCGCCCACACCGCGCACTTTTCGGTGGGGTCGGGAACCAAGCTCGCGATGGAAGACGCGGTGGCGCTCGTGGAATCGCTCGGAGCGCATCGCGAGGTCCCGAGCGCGCTCGAGGCCTACGAGGCGGCGCGACGTCCGCCCGTGGAGAGCCTGCAGCGCGCGGCGCAAGCCTCGCTCCAGTGGTTCGAGGATACCGAGCGCTACGTGGATCTCCCCGAGATCCAGTTCGCCTTCGCGCTCCTCACCCGGAGCCTCCGCGTCACGCACGGGAACTTGAACGAAAGGGATCCCAAGTTCGTGGCGCGGGTTCCCCGTCTCGAAGGAGACCCACCGCCTCCCATGTTCACGCCGTTCCGGCTGCGCGATCTTCTCCTCGTGAACCGCGTCGCGGTCTCGCCCATGTGCCAGTACTCGGCCGAGGACGGCATGCCCGACGACTGGCATCTGGTGCATCTGGGCTCCCGCGCGATGGGCGGCGCGGGTCTGATCTTCGCGGAGATGACCGACGTGAGCGCTAAGGCCAGGATCTCGCCGGGATGCACGGGCATGTGGAAGCCCGAGCACGCCGTGGCCTGGAAGCGCATCGTGGAGTTCGTGCACGCCAACTCGCACGCCAAGATCGCGATGCAGCTCGGGCACGCGGGGCGGAAGGGCTCGACCCGCCTCTCCTGGGAAGGGGACAACGAGCCTCTCCAAGCGGGAGGATGGCCGGTCCTGGCGCCTTCGGCGCTGCCCTTCTATCCGCACAGCCCGGTGCCGAAGGAGATGACGCGCGCCGACATGGATCAGGTGCTGGAGGACTACGTGCGGGCCGCGAAGCTCTCGATCCAGGCCGGATTCGACCTCCTCGAAATCCACATGGCGCACGGGTACCTTCTCGCGAGCTTCATCTCGCCGATCACCAACCGGCGCGAGGATGAGTACGGCGGGCCGCTCGAGAACCGCATGCGGTATCCGCTCGAGGTCTTCGACCAAGTGCGCGCCGTCTGGCCGGAGGAGAAACCGATGTCGGTGCGCATCTCGGCCGTGGATTGGGTTCCCGGGGGGATCGGGCCCGCGGATTCCGTCGAGGTGGCGCGGATGCTGAAAGCGCACGGCTGCGACATCGTGGACGTCTCGGCGGGGCAGACGGTGCCGGATCAGAAGCCGGTCTACGGCAGGCTCTTCCAGACGCCCTTCGCGGACCGCATCCGCCACGAAGTGGGGATCGCCACGATGGCGGTGGGGAATATCTCCTCGTACACCGACGTGAACACGATCCTCGCGTCGGGGCGGGCGGACCTCTGCCTCCTGGCGCGCGCGCACCTCTGGGATCCCTACTGGACGCGCCACGCGGCGCACGAGCTGGGATACTCCCTGCCGTGGCCGGACCCCTATGAATCGCTGAACACCTACAAACCGAGGTTCACCTGATGCCGGTCACCTATTCGAGCTATTTGAAACTGGAAGCGCTGCTCTCCCTGCAGCAGCCGGTCTCCGATGGGCCGGAGCACGACGAGACCCTCTTCATCATCATCCATCAGGTCTACGAGCTCTGGTTCAAGGAGATGATTCACGAGGTCGAGTATCTGATGTCGCAGCTCGCGAAAAAGGACATCGCCCGCGCGCAACACACGCTGAAGCGCATCCTCACGATCCTGAAAGTCGTGGTCGCGCAGATCGACGTGCTCGAGACCATGACGCCGCTCGAGTTCCTCACCTTCCGCGAGCGTCTGGAGTCGGGGAGCGGGTTCCAGTCGTTCCAGTTCCGGGAGCTGGAATTCATCCTCGGCGGCAAGAATCCCGCCGCGCTCGACCGCTATCCGGTCGGAAGCGACGCGCGGCAGCGGCTGGAGCGCCGCCTCCGCGAGCCCACCCTCTTGGATTCCTTCCTGCGATTCCTCCAGGCGAAGGGGCACGCGATCCCGCGCGAGGCCCTCGACCGTGACGTGACGAAAAAGGCGGAGTCGATGCCGGCGCTCCATCCCGTCCTGATCGAGATCTACCGCCGCGATCCCGTGCTGGCGTCTCTCTGCGAGCGCCTCGTGGACCTGGACGAGGGCTTGCAAGAGTGGCGCTACCGCCACGTGAAGATGGTGCAGCGAACGATCGGTACGAAGCAGGGGACCGGCGGCTCGGCGGGCGCCGCGTACCTCATGACCACGCTGAACAGGCCCTACTTCCCGGACCTCTGGGAGATCCGCGCCGAGCTTTGAAGCGCGCGGGTATGCTATTCTCCCCGCCTCCATGAGCCTGCAACCCGGCACCACCGTCGGTAATTACGAGATCCTCGGCATCCTCGGAGCCGGGGGCGTGGTCGTCAACTGGACCTCCGCGATCGCGAAGCGATGACGATGGCGACGACCGCCAGGATCACGGCTCCTTCCCTTCGAGCTTCTCCGAATCCGCTCGCGTCGCACTACAGCCGCTTCCGCGTGGGGGAGCGGATGCTCCTGAGCGGCCACTCGCACCAGGCCTGGCCCGACGTCGGCTTCGAGGGCCAGATGGAGGCCTGGAACGACGCGGCGGAGTACGTGGACGAGAAGTGGTCCCGCGCGGAGGCCAAAGCGGAGCGGGTTCGCCGCGGGTACGCGAAGCTCCTCGGTGACCGCGAGGGCTCGATTGGCCTCGCCCCCAACACGCACGATCTACTCGTGAAGCTGATCTCGGCGCTGCCCCTTCAGAAGCGGCCCAGGCTGGTCACGACCGACGGGGAATTCCACACCATCCGCCGGCAATTGGACCGCCTCTCTGAAGAGAAGTGGATCGAGATCGTGAAGGTCAGCGCGTCGCCCGTCGCCTCGATCGCGGAGCGACTGGTGGCCGCGACGGACGATCGCACCGCCGGGGTGCTCGCGTCCTCCATCCTCTACAAGAACGCGCACATCGTTCCGAACCTCCGCGCGGTGGCGGAGCACTGTACGAACGTAGGCGCGGAGCTCGTGGTGGACGCGTATCACCAGATCAACGTCATCCCGTTCTCCGTCGAGGCGGACGGATTCGCGGATGCGTTCGTCACGGGCGGCGGCTACAAGTACTGCGAGCTGGGGGAGGGAAACGCCTATCTTCGCGTCCCGCCGGGGCGCGACCAGCTGCGCCCGATCGTCACCGGTTGGTTCAGCGAGTTCGCCAGGCTCACGAAGCAGGTGAAGCCGGGCGTGGCCTATGGAGAGGGCGGGGCGAAATGGGCCAGCGCGACGTACGACCCCACGAGCCACTATCGCGCGGCGCGGGTCTTCGATTTCTTCGAGGAGCAGGGCCTGACGCCAAACGTCCTACGGGAGAGCTACGCGCACCAGATCGCGCTCCTGGCCGAGCGTTTCGACGCGCTCGACATGGATTCGAAGATGGTCACGCGCGACCGCTCGGTGCCGCTCACGGCGATCGGGGGATTCCTTGCGCTCGAGAGCCCGCACTCCGAGGAGCTGAAGCGGGGGTTGCAGCAGAGGAACGTGCAGATCGACATCCGTGGGAAAACGATGCGCTTCGGTCCCGCGCCCTACCTCTCCGACGCGCAGATCACACTGGCTCGCGAGTGACGCCAGGAGCTTCTCCAGCTCCTTGGGATCCGCCGGCTTCGTCACGTGGAAGTCGAACCCGGCCTCGTACGAACGGCGCTGATCCTCGTGCTGTCCGTATCCCGTCAGGGCGATCATGAACGCGCTTCCGCGCGGGAACTCCCGGCGCAGGATCTGGGCGACCCCGTGGCCGTCCATGGGCCCCGGCAGCCCGATGTCGCAGATCACGATCTCCGGCCGGCAGCGCCGGGCCATGTCCACCCCCCCGGGGCCGTCGTACGCCGTCTCCACCTCGTGTCCCATGAGGTGGAGCAGCATCTCCATGCTCTCCGCGGCGTCGATGTTGTCCTCGATGACCAGGATGCGGTAGGACCGCGCGGGCTCCGGTGACGAGCGCGCGGCATTCGCGCGCGCGGCCGGTTCGGGTTCCAGAGGCAGCTCGATCGAGAATTCCGTCCCCTCGCCCGTTCCATCGCTCGCGGCCAGGATGCGACCGGCGTGGAGCTCGACGAGTCCCTTGGCGAGCGCCATCCCGATGCCCAATCCACCACCACTGCGGTCGTAGGCGCGCGTTCCGGGCCGGAATGCCTCGAAGACCCGCGCGAGGTGCTCGCCGTCCATGCCTTGGCCGTTGTCGCGGATCCGGATCCAGGCGGTCTTCTCGGATGGATCGGCCGTGAGGGCCACCCGCACCGTGCCTCCGGCCTCGGTGAACTTGGCCGCGTTCTGGAGGATGTTCGTCATCACCTGGGAGAGCCGGGTCGGATCGCCGTTCATCCACAGGGGCGCCTCCGGCCATTCCGTCCCCACGTGCAGTCCCGCCGCCTCGAGCGTGCTGCGGTAGTCGCCCACGGCGCGGCGGACCAGCTCGGCCAGATCCACGCGCTCTTTCCGGAGCAGGATCGTCCCGCTGGCGATCCGCGAGAGGTCGAAGAGGTCGTCCGTGATCCGCACCATGTGCGTGGCCTGGCGCTCCACGATATTCCGGGCCTCCTCGGCCAGCGGGCCGTTGGGATCCCGCTGCAGCACGTGCAGGGCGTTCTGGATGGGCGCAAGCGGACCGCGGATCTCGTGCGAGAGCACGGCCAGGAACTGGTCTTTACGGCGGCTCGCGTCCGCCAAGCGGGCTTCGCTCTGCCGCAAGGCTTCCTCCACCCGCTTCCGCTCGTCCAGATCCTGCTCCAGGCGCTCCGCCAGCTGCTCGGCGCGGCGCCGCGCGTGGTGCTCGGTCATGTCGGTGACGATCAGGTACGAGACCTGGTCCGTGTCCTCGACGGCGTTGACCGCGACGTGCACCGGAACCACCTCGCCGTCCGAGCGGAGCAGGCCGAACTCGCCCTGGCCGCCTCCCGGTCCGGACACCTCCGCGTACGCGTCCTGCGAGGGTGTGGCCAGGAAGCCGAAGACCGACTTGCCGAGGACGTCTCCGACGTGGCGGCGCAGCATCTCCGCGAATTTCCGGTTCGTGTACAGCACCGTGCCGTCCCGCGCGGTCGCGACCGCGCCCTGCTGCATCCGCTCCACGAGGATGCGGTAGGGCCGGTCCGGGCTCTCGAGCATGAGGACCCGCTCGCCGCCGCGCCTCGCGACGACGAACCCGTCCACGTGCTCGTTCTGTATGGCGTGGACCAGATCAGTCGCCTCCTCCAGCTTCCGGCGCAGATCCTCGTTCTCACGAATCAGGTTCTGGATGTCCGTGGCGGCGACCTTCATGGCTGGCCGGCGATGTAGAGGCGCAGCTCCCAGAATGCTTCGTGCCGCGTGCTCATAGGGTATGCGCCTCCTTGCGCAATACGATCCCTTCGATCCCGGTGGGACAGCGCGGAAGCTCGCGGTGGTTGGAGCGATCGTTTGATTCACTCGCGGGAGGCTCCGCCGTGAAGGTCGCGTTGTTTCGTGTCGACTTCATCGTGCCCAAGCCTCGATTGCGCACAAGCGTTCTGCGGTGGTGCCGGTGGTTCGCGTCCCTGGTTTAAGGCTCTATGAGCATACGTGCTGCGTTCCAGTAGTTCTACGGTGAAAAGCATCCAACCTACGAATTGTAAGAACTGCTAGCGCGCGACGAGCAGGCTCTCGGCAAATGGCCATTCCGTGTCCAGCCACTGTCCCCGGAGCAGGAACCCCGTCTTCCCAGCCATTCGACCGGGCTCGTCGGGCTCGAACTTGTAGGAGCTCTCGGTCCAGATGCTCTCCCGCTCCCGGAATCGAGCCACGAGATCGATCGCCGGGATCCGTACCGAGTGCGCGATCCGCGCCTCGATGTGCATCTCCACCCGCCGTTCCTTCGCGTTCCAGCGCGCCTCATGGACGAAGCGGTCCATGTCGAAATCCGCGTCCAGGTCCCGGTTCAACCGCCGGAGCAGGTTCAGGTTGAAGGCGGCCGTCACGCCGAGGGCGTCGTCGTAGGCCGCGATCAGGGTGGGGGCGGGCTTGACGAGGTCGGTCCCGAGCAGGAAGCCGTCGCCGGGGCGGAGCCTCCGGCGGACCTCCCGGATGAACTCCGTCGCGTCCTCGCGCTCGAAGTTGCCGATCGTGCTGCCCAGGAAGAGGAGGAGCATCCGCTCGTCGGCGCGCCGACGTGAGGCCACCAGGGACAGCCCGGTCAGGTAGTCAGCCTCGATCGACTCGACGCGTACCCCTTCCAGACGGCCCAACTCCTGCTCGCAGCGGGTGAGGGCGGCCGCCGATATGTCGATCGGGAGGTACACGACCGGCCGGCGCGCGCCCAGCTCCTCGAGGAGCCACCTGGTCTTCTTGCCGCTCCCGCTCCCCAGCTCCGCGACCAGAACCGGCCCGCGGAACTCGGCCGCGATCTCGTCGGCGTGCGAACGCAGGATTCGCTCGTCCGCGCGGGTCAGTCCGTACTCAGGTAGATACCCGATGGCCTCGAAAAGGACCGAGCCAAGATCGTCGTAGAGGTACCTGGAGGGGATGGTCTTCTGGCCGGGACCGCCCAGGCCGGCGCGGACGTCCTGCGCCAGCTCGTCGAGGAGAATGGCATTCGCGGCGCGGGCCGCCTCGGCGCGCACCTCAGCCTCGCGAGCCGACGGTGCGGAAGCCGGCGTACACGTAGGGGTAGTGGGGCTGGAACCAGTTCCGGAAGGAGCGGCGCAGCATGCAGGACGCGGTCCGAGGCGAGCCGCCCTTCTGCACGAAGTGCTCTCCGTCGAAGAAGTTCTTGGAATAGCCCTCGTAATCCGGGTGCTCGCGGAAGCCGGGGAACGGGCCGAACACGCTCGAGGTCCACTCCCATCCGTTCCCGACCGGCTCGGATATCCCAAAACCGCTGTCCCCCGCGGGGAAGGATCCGATCGGGGTCGGGTCCCAGCGGTGGAGATCGAAGTTGCCGTGCCGCTCCGCGGGCGCCTCGGCGCCCCAGGGGTATTCGCGCTCCTCGCCGTCCGGCGTGCCGTACGCCGCGCGGTGAAACTGAGCCTCGGTGGGAAGCGCGCGTCCGGCCCAGCGCGCGAAGGCGGCCGCTTCCGCCTGGCTCACGTAGGCAGGCGTCTCGAGCGGAAGCGGGATCTCGGCGAACATGCCGCGATAGAGCCAGTCTTCACCCTGCTTCCGCCAGAACCCGGGATGGGTCACGCCCTCCTTCTTCCGCCACGCCCAGTCCGCTTTGGTCCAGAGGTCCTCCCGCTCGTAACCCTTGTCGCGCATGAATTCGAGGAAGGTTCCGTTCGTGACCTTGTGGGAATCGATGGTGAACGCGGGCACCTTCACCCGCATTGCCTCGAACTCGTTGTCCCAGCCGAAGCCAAGGCTCCGGTCTCGTCCCAGTGTGGCCTCCCCGGCCGGGATCGCGACGTCCCGGAGCGATGGCTTCGGAACGCGGGGCGGGGGAGCGTCGGACACCCGGATTTTGGACGCGTACGGGAGCTGATGGAGGAGGTAGGCCAGCGTCTCGGCGTGCATCAGACGGTGCTCGATCGCCATGTGGAAGGCGGTCTCGACGTCGGCGCCCTCCCGTGGAGCGCGCGTGCCGGTGAGGCATTCGTCGATCGCGGCGCGAACCTTCGAACTATAGGAGCGCACCGTTGCGGCGTCGGGCCAGTCGGAGGCCGGCTCGTCGGGCAGCCCGCCGCCGATCGGGTCGATCCCGAAAGCGAAGAGCTTGTCCAGAGAGGCCTGGAAGGGCTCGATCCCGAAAGTGCGAACGGCGATCAGGTTCCAGTCGAAGGCCTCCAGGTGGCCCAGATAGAAGATCAGCCGGTGGCGTTCGGGAATCGGACGGTCGTAGAGGGCCTCGGGGCGAACGATCGAGAAAAGCTCGTCCGTGGCGGTCCGGGCGGCTGCCAGCCGGGAGGCCAGGTCGAGCCGGGTGGGGTCGAGGATCAGGGTGTTGGACATGGCGCCTCCTGGGTCGGAACGCTTGTGTTCCTTCAATGATGGCCCAGCTTTCCCGGTCGGTCCAGAGCGGTCTCCGTAGACCGGGGTAGGGGCTTAGATGCGCTCGGAGGGGAGTCGGAGGCCCTTCGGGATGGCCAGGAGGTCGATCGCGTCGAAAATTCGCTGTACCAGGAGGGCCAGGACGGCCGCAGGGATGGCCCCCTGGAGGATCAGGCCGGTCTGGCGGAGCTGGATCCCCGACAGAATGGGCTCGCCCAGGCCCCCGGCCCCGATCAGGGCCGCCAGGGTGGCCGTCCCCACGTTGATCACGGCGCTGGTCTTGATCCCGGCCATGATCGAGGGAGAGGCCATGGGCAGGCGGACCCCGAAGAGCTTGGCCCGCCCGGAGAGGCCGATGGCCTCGGCCGCCTCCGACAGGGGGGTCGGGATGGTGGTCAGCCCCACGTAGGTGTTCCGGACGATCGGCAGGAGGCTGTAGAGAAAGAGGGCCACCATGGCCGGGAGCACCCCGATTCCCAGGAGCGGAATGAGGGCGGCCAGGAGCGCCAGCGAGGGGATGGTCTGGAGGAGGCCCGACACGGAGAGGATCGCGCTGCCCAGGAGCGGCGTCCGGGCCGCCAGGATTCCCAGGGGCAGCCCGACCAGGATCGCGAGCAGAAGTGAGAGCGCCACCAGCTTGAGATGCTGCGCCGTGTTCCTGGCGATCGAGCTCCACATTCCGGGGGATCGGGGCCCGCTGGCTCGGGCACTGGTCTCGCCAGCGATCTCGTCCCAGAGCGAATCGGCCGAAGCCTGGTAGCTCGCGCCTCCCAGCACCGTCCGGCCGTTGGCGCGGATCATCCTGGATTCGTCGATCGATCCCGCCATCCGCTTCATGGCCTCCAGGGCGCGGGGCTCACGCGCGGCGAGGTCCAGGCGGTAGAGCCAGACCGCGTCGTATCGCGGGAAGAATCCCAGGTCGTCGGTCAGGACCGTCAGGCCCAGCCGCTCGATCTGGGCGTCGGTCGTGTAGATGTCGGTGCCGTCGATCCGGCCGCTGGCGAGCGCGGTGTAGGCCAGCTCGTGCTGGATGCCCACGACGTTCCGCATGTTGAGCCCGTATCGCTTAGCCAGTCCCGGCCAGCCGTCGGTGCGCCCCAGGAATTCGTGGGTCATGCCCAGCCTGACCTCCGGGTGCTTCGCGAGGTCGGAGAGGGTCTCGAGGCCGTAGCGCTCCCGCGCCTCGCGCGTGACCGCAATGGCGTAGCTGTCGTTGAATCCGATCGGCTCGCTGATCCCAAGTCCCTGCTTCTTCAGCTCCTCTCCGATCTCGGGAATCGCGAGCGGTCTCGGGCTGTGGAGCACGACCTCGAGGATCGTCCCCGTGTACTCGGGATACGCGTCGATCGCTCCGGAGCGGAGTGCCTGGAAGACGATCTCGGTTCCACCGAGATTGTTCCGGTGCTCCACGTCCGGGATTCCCGTCCGCCGCATCGCGGTGGCCAGGGTCTCGGAGAGGATCCAGGATTCGGGAAAGGCCTTGGATCCCACGACGACCCGCGCCTCGGCAGGCGACGCGGCGGTAACCAGAATTAGCGCCATGATGGCCCCCTTCATGCCATTTCCGCGAGATCCAGGACGCGCTGGGCGCGGATGAACTCGGTCACGAAAGGATCGGCGGGCTGGCGCACCAGGTCCCGGAACGTTCCGCGCTGGAGAATCTTCCCGGTCCTACGAACGCGGCCTCCGCCATGTCGTGGGTCACGAAGAGCACCGTTTTCTGGAGTCGCTGGAATACGGTTTTCAAATCCCGCTGGAGATCCGAGCGGATCATGGGATCGAGGGCGGTGAGGGGCTCGTCCAGGAGGAGGATATCGGGATCGAGCATCAGCGCGCGCATCAGGGCCACGCGCTGGCGCTGTCCGCCGCTCAGCTGGCCGGGATAGCGGGGAAGGAGCGCGCGGGGGATCTGGGTCAGCTCGAGCAGCTCCTCGATCCGGGCGTCCACCCGTGGCGTGGGCCAACCTTGATCCCGCGCCACCCGCGCCACGTTCTCCGCCGCGGTGAGATGCGGGAAGAGCCCGCCCTCCTGGATGACGTAGCCGATCCGGAGCTGGAGCGCGCGACGGCTCTCGGGGGTCATCGGGGAGCCGCCGATCATGACGCGGCCGCGGTCGGGCCGCAGAAGACCCACGATCAGGCGGAGCAGGGTGCTCTTGCCGCAGCCGCTCGGCCCGATCAGCGCCAGCGTCTCGTGGGGATCCACGCGGAAGCGCTCCACGTCGAGCGCCGTGACCCCCGCGAAGCTCTTGCTCAGGCCTTCGATCTCGATCAAGCGCCCATCATGGACCCGTCACGGCCTGGGTGTCGAGCGCCCGCGCACGATCAGGACGACGCCGCTGATCGCGACCGCCGCCGCGAGGAGCGTCAAGGGCGTGAGCTTCTCGCCCGCCAGAGCCCACCCCAGGAACACCGCCACGATCGGATTCACGAATGCGTTCGTCGCGGCCTTGGCCGGGCTGGTGACCCGGATCAGCCAGAGAAAGCAGCTGTGGGCGAGCAGGGACCCGAAGGTGATCAGATAGAGGAGGGATCCAAAGGAACGGCTCGAGACGCGGGCAGGATCGAACGAGGTCCATTCCCCGAGGAGGCTCCCGGTCAGAAGGAGCAGGATGCCGCCCGTCATCATCTGCATCCCCACGGCCAGCGCCGGCGTGGAGGGGAGCGCGGCGCGCCGGGAATAGACGATCCCCGCCGCCCAGAGCGCGGCGGCCAGGAGGAGCGCGCCGGCGCCGAGCAGCGAGACCCCGCCCGATGCGCTCGCGTCCGCGCCGGGGCGCACGAGCATTCCCACGCCCAGGAATCCGAGCACGAGCCCCGCGAACATGCGCCGGGTCGGCCGGGGGCCCTTCATCCAGAGCCAATCGAGGAGGACCACCCAGATCGGGATGGTGGAGACCAGGAGTGCCGTGATGCTGGAGGTCTCGAACCGCTCGGCCCAGCAGACGATGCCGTTTCCGCCGAGCATCATGAACGCACCCACGATCGTCGCGTCGCGCCACTGGCGCCTGTTCGCGCGCCCCTGCCCGTGCAGCGCGAGCCAGGCGACGATCAGGAGTCCCGCGATGAAGTACCGTGCGCCCGCCATGAGAAAGGGCGGGATGGTAGACACCGCGAAGCGGATCGCGAGGTAGGTCGATCCCCAGATGACGTAGACGACGAGAAAGGCGGCGGTGACGCGCGCGCGGGTGCTCACGGCGGGAAGCTACCAGCCGGACGATCCGGCGTCGCGTCGAATCCTGCTTTCTTATAAACTTCCCGGTTCATGCTCGCGAACATTCCCACGCGTCGAAAGCTCCTCGTCATGGCCGGGGTCATGGCGGCGCTCTTCCTCGCGGCCCTCGATCAGACCATCGTCGCCACCGCGCTCCCGCGCATCGTCCAGGAATTCCACGGCCTGGAGCACCTGAGCTGGGTGATCGCGGCCTATCTCCTCGCATCCACGGTCGTGGTGCCGGTCTACGGAAAGCTCTCCGACCTCTACGGCCGGAAGCCGTTCATCCTCTCGGCCATCGTCCTCTTTCTGATCGGGTCGGTGCTCTCGGGGTTCTCGCAGAGCATGCTTCAGCTCGTGATCTTCCGCGCGTGGGTGCGTTCATGATGCTCGGCGGAAACGGCATCGTCTGCTGGGCCGAGCGGGGGCGCTGGCAGGGGCTCCTCGGCGGGGTCTTCGGGCTCTCGTCGATCATCGGGCCCACGCTCGGCGGGTGGCTGACCGATCACGCCTCGTGGCGGTGGAATTTCTTCATCAACATCCCGGTCGGGATCCTGGCCTTCGCGGCGGTGGCGTCGCTTCTGCCGCACCTCGAGCCGGATCGGAAGGAGCGCTCCATCGATTACGCGGGGGCGGTGGTCCTCACGGGATCCCTGGTGACGCTCCTGCTCGGGCTGATCTGGGGAGGCACCCAGTACCCGTGGGGGTCCCCGGTCATCCTGGGGCTCCTGGGCGCCGCGGCGGTGGGCCTGACCGCGTTCGCATTCCTGGAACAGCGCGCGGCCGATCCCATCCTTCCGCTCTCGCTCTTCCAGAACCGGATCTTCTCGGTCTCGATCGCCGCGCTCTTCTTCGTGGGCGTCGGGATGTTCGGGGCCATCGTG
>WNFL01273218.1_pt1 | contig 14624 bp, 13 predicted proteins | sample 5400361 | NCBI WGS metagenome assembly WNFL01 (sample SAMN13153351, study PRJNA577476) | soil metagenome | isolation source: 40 cm soil on Douglas fir-dominated hillslope | place: USA:California | collected 2013-09-17
AGCCCGGGGGGGGCGCGGGAGACGCCTCGAGCGGTGGCGTGCGAGCGCTCGGCCGCGGCGCCGTTCCCGTGGGCGTCGACGAAGCATCGAGGTTCGCCCCGCATTTCGAGCAGAACCCCGCCGTCTCGGTGACCGGGTCGGAGCACGAGGGACACCGCAGGTCGCTGGCCATCGGGCCTTGAGCTTAGAGCAAATCAGCCCTGCCGTCCTCGCCTCGGATGGAGGATCGAGATCCTGGGCGTGGAGGCCGCCGGAGACGATCCGGGCTAGCGCTGGGCCGACTCCGCAGGAGAGGCCCACTCCCCGAGCGGATCGAGCCACTCCAGGCGAGGCTTGTAGACGAGGCCGTGGCCGAGCCCGAGGTCGGTGACCACCTGCTTGCGTCCCCGCAGGCGCGGGGCCGCCGCGAACGTGCTCTCGCAGGACACATCCAGGCGGTCGCTTCGGTCCATCACCGACAGGACCCGGCCGCGAAGACGGGGACCCAGCTCGACCGTGTTCGGGCCGCAGCCGGCCAGGACCACGAAGGCGAGGTCGTCGCGGCCCAGCTCGGCGGCCGTCTCGAGGGCCAGCCACCCGCCCTTCGAAGCTCCAACAACGACCCCCCCCGACGGTGGCACCCCGGCTTTCAGCAACCGGCCCACCCGGTCCGCCACCAGGCGGGCGTGCTCCCGCCCCACCTCGCTCGTCCGCACCTCGGCGATGACCTCGAAGCCCTTCGCCGCCAGGGAGGCCAGGATCGAGTCGAGCTCGTAGGCCCCGAAGTCCGGGCTCACGGCCCGGCGGCCTTCCCGCTCGAGGATCCGCCCGTGCAGGTACAACAAATAGCGCGCGCCCGGGTCGACGGCGCCCGGGACTTCCGCATGCACCTTGCCGCGCCGCGCGGCCTTCTGCTCGGCCAGCCGCTCGCGGAAGGCGCGCTCCTGCCGGTCGATCAGCTCGTTCCAGAGGCCAGGATCGACGAAGGGGTTCCTTGCTTCGCCGGCCAGGAGCCGGCGGGCTTTCTCTTCGGCCCCGTAGAACGACGCGTGCGGGGCCAGCACCACCTCCGGCCGCATCTCCCTGAGCGCCCGGAAGCCCCGCGCGTAGTCCTCGGCGATCCCGGGATAGTCGGGGTTGCCCTCGAGCAGCACTCCCGGGATCACCGACATGCTGCTGTAGACCGCGACGCGCAGGGAGCGCGGGCCTTCCGGCACGTCGAAGAGCCAGGTGGTGGCACCCTTCGTGTGGCCGGGAGTGACGCGGGGGGTGAAGGCCACCCCGCCCAGGGTCACGGTCTCCCCATCGCGAAGATTACGGTCCACCGGGCAGGCCGGCCACACATAGCCGCCGCCCCCCGGGTCGAAGATGCGGCCGCCGGTGCGCACCGCCTCGGCGTCGCCCTCGCTCACCAGCACCCTGGCCCCCGTCTTTGCCCGCAGCGCCGCGTGGCCGCCCACGTGGTCGAAGTGGGCGTGGCTGGCGAGGATCAGCTTGACGTCCTCGAGCCGGAAGCCGAGGCGGCGCACGTTGGCCTCGATGATCGGCACCGTCTCCACGAAGCCGCTGTTGACGAGCACGTGGCCTTCGGAGGTCGTGATCAGGAAAGACGTGATGTCGCTGGCACCCACCGAATAGACGGGCCCGGCGATCCGATAGGGATCGACGGGCCGATTCCAGCTCCGCGTCGTCGGGTTGGGCTGGGCGGGCAAAGCGGGAGCGACGAGCAGGGCGAGGGCGATCGTGAGCCATTTCATTGCTACCTCCGGGCCACGGCCTTCTGGGCCGAGGGAGCGGGCGCTTGCGGCTCGAGGGACGGCATGGCCGAGCGGAAAATCTCGTTCGCGAAGAAGTTCCTCCCGTCCATGGGCACCATCATGATCTGCATCTTGAACAGCATGGCGCACCCCTCTCGGGCCCGCGTCTCGCGGCGCCCGTCGAATCGAAGGGCAAGGAGCGGGCCAGGGACGCAACGGGCGCCGGAGGCGGTTTTTTGCAAGGCGCCTCAGTGGATCGTGTCGCGCGGGAGACGTCCACCGTCAGGCGGGGGCGTCGCTCGGGAGCAGGAACCGGAGGGCGAGCATCGTCGCGTCGTCGGCGGCGTCGACCGTGCCGCGGTGCGCGCGCACCGCCTCGTCCACCGCGGCGAGCAGGCCGGGCAGGCCGCTCCCGCGGTGCTCGATGAGGATCGCCTCGATGCGGTCCATGCCGAAAGGCTCACCCGCTTCGTTCTCCGACTCCACCAGGCCGTCGGTGAACAGGAACAGCCCGTCGCCGTCCCCCAGGGTCAGGCCGTGCTCCTCGAAGCCGCCGCCCGGAAGCAGGCCCAGGGGCCGCCCGGTCGACTCGAGGCGTTCGACGTCTCCGGAGGCGCGCACCGCGAATTGCGTGTTGTGGCCGGCGTTGACGTAGCGCAGGCGGCCGTCCCGGCCGTCGAGGACGGCCACGAAGAGTGTCAAGTACGGCGCTCCCGGCGCGGTGCTCGCCAGGTCGTGGTCCAGATGGTCGGCAAGGCGAGCCAGGTCCCGCTCGAGGGGCAGCCGGGCCCGGAGGGTGGCCTGGATGTTGGCCATGAGCAGGGCCGCGGGGACGCCCTTGCCGGAAACGTCCCCCACGAGCACCGCCGCCTCGCCGTCGCGCAGGGCGAAGTAGTTGAAGAAGTCGCCACCAACCTCCCGGGCCGGGATCGAGACCCCTCCCACCTCGGCGAACGGGAACCGCAGCGTCTCCCGCGGGAGGAGCTCCTCCTGGATGCGCCGGCTGATCTCCAGCTCCTTGTGCAGGCGCTCTTGCTGGATGCGGCGATCCTGGTTGGCGCGCAGGTCGCGGGCCATGCGGTTGAAGGTCTCGGCGAGCCGGCCGAACTCCGCGCCCCGCGGCACCGGCACTCGTACCTCGAGGTCGCCCTGGGCCAGACGCTCCGCGCCCTCGGTGAGACTCACCAGGTGGCGGGTCATGCGCCGCGAGATGGGCAGGATGCCAAGAAGGGCCAGCGCGATCATGCCGACGCCGAAAGCGAGGTTGCGGGCCGCGGTTTGCCGGATCTCCTGCAACGCCGCTCCCACCGGCCGCGCCACTCCCACCGATATGCCGGAGGCCGGGTCGCGGCGCATCACCACCACCCAATCCTGGCGGTTCGGGGTGGAAGCCACTCCGGGGGCCGCGGGGACGAGGCCGAGGCCCTGGACCTTCGGCAGATCGGTCGGGTCGGTGGTGTAGACCTGGTTCGCAGTGTCGATGGCGAACGGGATGCTCCCCTGCTGGCGCTCCGTGGCGGATACGATGGAGCGCAGGACCTGGCCCATCTCGGCTTCCTGCGCGGAAGCCAGCGCATCGCGCCGGGCCGTCTCGTAAGCGCTCGGGGCGGCGCTCGGGCCAGTGCGCTCGCGCATCCGGCGGATGCGGTCCCCCAGCTCCCGCACCACCTCTTCGGTCTGGCTGCTCATCTGCTCGGCCAGCGCCCCCGCTTCCGCCTCCACGGCCTTGCGGAAAGCCCGCTGGGACGCGACGTACGAGTAGACGGTGACGCCAGTGAGGGGCAGGACCGCGATCAGGAGAAATGCCAGCACGAGCTGGGTGCGCAGCTTCATGAGATCCGTCGTGACCGCCGGCACTTCGCTCGCTGCCGCATGGAATTTTCGAGGTTACCACGAGGCCTTGGCCGGGCTAGCATGGGCTGCATGCGCGAGTACTACGATCGGCGGGCTCCCGAGTACGACGACTGGTACGAGGGTGCGGGGCCGTTCGCGGATCGCCCGCGGCCCGGGTGGGACGAGGAGCTGCTCGCGGTCATCCGGTTGTTGGCCGTCCTGTCACCCACGCGCGTGCTCGACGTGGCCTGCGGCACCGGCTACCTGACACGCCATTTGCCGGGCACGGTGTTCGGGCTCGATCAGAGCGCGGCCATGCTCCGGGCGGCCCGCGTGCAGGCGCCTTCGGCCCGCCTCGTCCGCGGAGACGCGCTCGCCCTCCCCTTCCCCGACCGCACCTTTCGCCGGCTCGTGAGCGCCCACTTCTACGGGCACCTCCTTCCCGGCGAGCGCGCGGGCTTCCTGGCCGAGGCCCGGGCCGTGGGCGATGAGCTGGTGGTGATCGACGCGGGGCCGCGCGGCGCCCCGCCGCGCGACGAGTGGCAGGACCGCGTGCTCTCCGACGGCTCGGCTCACCGCGTCTTCAAGCGCTTCTTTACCGGCGCGTCGCTCGCGGCCGAGCTGGGAGGAGGGCGGGTCTTGCACGACGGCTACTGGTTCGTGGCCGTTTCCGCCGACGCCCCTGCGGCCCCGCATCGGGCAGCGCCCCAGGGCGGCTGGGGCGACTGAGCCGGCCAGGGATCAGGCCCTGGCGTGCCTCGAGCCGAGCGCCTCCGTCAGCACCGAGGCCGCCCGCTCGCAGTCCTCGCGCGTCACGTCGTGATGCGTGACCAGCCGCAGGGTCGCGGCGTCCATGGCGCCGGCCAGGACTCCGTGGCCCTTCAGCGCGGCCACCATCTCGGGCGTGGTTCGGCCCGCCACGGTGGCGACGACGAGGTTGGTTCGCACGGGGGCCACGCGCGCGCCGGGACAGCGAGCGAGGGCCTCGCCGAGGAGCGCCGCGTTCGCGTGGTCCTCGGCGAGACGTGGGATCATCGTCTCGAGGGCCACCAGGCCGGGAGCGGCGATCACCCCCGCCTGTCGCATGCCTCCGCCTAGCTGTTGACGGACCCGGCGCGCGCGGGCCATGCGCTCACCCGAGCCGAGGAGCAGCGCGCCCACCGGGCAGCACAGGCCCTTGGACAGGTCCACCATGAGGGTGTCCGCGCCGGCGGCCAGGGTAGCGGGCGGGACGCCGAGCGCCACCGCGGCGTTCCAGAGGCGCGCGCCGTCGATGTGCACGTGCAGCCCGGCCTCGCGACAGGCTGCGATCAGCCCGCGCGTCTCCTCGACCGTCGTGACCAGGCCGCCGCCCAGGTTGTGCGTATTCTCGAGGACGACCAGGCGGATCTCCGGCCGGTTGAGGGCGCGGGGCTTCAGGGCCCGGCGCACGTGGTCGGCGGTGAGCCGCCCGTCCTCCGTCCGGACCGTGTGGGGCGCGACCCCGGAGAGCACGGCCATGCCCGCCAGCTCGTACTCGACGACGTGGGTGCGCGCCTCGCAGAGCACCTCCTGGCCCGGCTCGGTGAGGATGCGGATGGCGATCTCGTTGCCCATGGTGCCCGAAGCGACGAAGAGAGCGGCTTCGAACCCGAGCATGCGGGCGGCGGTCTCTTGCAGGCGATTGACCGTCTCGTCCTCGCCGTAGTAGTCGTCGCCCACCGCGGCCGCGGCCATGGCCTTTCGCATGGGGTTCATGGCCACCGCCGTTCTCGTCAGCGCCGGGCCGCCTTGCCCTGCCGCTCGCGATCCCACAGCACGAGATCGGTCGAGACGGTCTTCGCTTCCAGCATCTTCAGCATCCCGACCACCTGGCCGCGGTGGTACGTGGAGTGGTTGGCCAGATGCTGGATGAGCTGCCAGAGCGGCGCCTCGAAGGGCTTGCCCGCCAGGCTCTGGTAGCGGATCTTCTGCCGCACCGCCGTTTCCCCCAGGTTCTGGAACCAGGAGTCGCGGTGCTCCTCGATGGCCTTCCAGCGCGCCCGGAGGGCCAGGATGTCGGAGAACTCGCCCTCGTCGACCCCGCGTGAGGGCGAGATCCCCTTCCAACGCTCGAGCCAGATCCACTCCGCGCCGAGGGTGTGGGCCAGGGTGCCCCGCACTCCCCCGTGGCTCGAGCCCAGGTCGCGCTTGAAATCCGCTACCGAGAGCGTGGCCACCGTCCGCACCACCCGGTGGTTCGCCCACTTCGTGTATTCGAGCAGTCGGCCCAGCGCTTGCTTGTTGGTCATCGGCGCACTCCCTCGCGATGGCAGCAGCGGCATTGTAGTCCGAGGTGTCCGGTCCACGACCGGCCGGACTTGACACACTCGGTGCTTCCGCGCTTAAGTACACGAACGATGTGGCTCGGTTCTTGCTCCGCGTCCTCCATGTGCATGCGAACGCAAGCATGCGTGCGGGGAGCGGTGTCGGGGGCCTAGCCGAGAAGCAGAGCCACAGGCCAACGTCGCACCAAGACCCGCAACGGCGCCGCCGGAGCGGGTTTTTTGTTGCTCCGGTCGACGCTCCCGCGGGGCGCGAAGGAGCAAAGCTCGCATGAACGCGGACGACAAGCCTCGCATCCTGAAGTTCGGCGGGACCTCCGTCGGGACCGCCCAGAGCCTCGCCAGCGCGTGCGGCATCGCCGCCGCGTCGGCCCACGAGCGGCGGACCGTGGTCGTGGTCTCCGCCTTGTCGGGCGTGACGACCGCGCTGGTGGAGGCGGTTCGAGGAGCTGTGCGCGGCGAGACCTCGCACCGCGCGCTCGTGCCCGAGCTGCTGCGCCGGCACGGGGCCCTGCTCGAAGCGACCGGGGCGGGCCCCGGATCCGCCGAGGCGGCGCGCGCTCTTCACCGCCGGGTGGCCCGCCTCGCCGAGCTTCTCGAGGAAGCAACGCACCGCCGTGGCTGCCCACCCGACGCGCAGGCCGAAGTCCTCGGCGTGGGCGAAGGGCTGGCGGTGCCGGTCTTCGTGGCGGCCCTCCGGGCAGGCGGGCTCGCCGCGGAGGAAGCGGACGCGGCTCGGCTGATTCGGACCGACGCCGGTTTTCCGGAGGCCGCCGTGGACTTCCCCGCCTCGCGCCGTCTCATCGCCACCTGGTGGGCGCACCAGCCCGCAGGCGTGGTCCCGGTCGTGCCCGGCTTCCTCGCCGCCACGCGCGGCGGCCGCGCGACCCTCCTGGGCCGCGGTGGCTCCGATTACACGGCGGCGATCCTGGGCCACTCGCTCGGGGCCGAGCGGGTGGAGATCTGGACCGACGTCGACGGCGTGCTGAGCGCCGACCCGCGCCTCGTGGAAGGCGCCCGCCCGCTACCCCGCCTGGCCTACGGCGAGGCCGCCGCCCTCGCCGCGGCGGGAGCCAGGGTCCTGCACCCCCGGACGGTGGAGCCCCTCGCGGAGCGCGGCATCCCCGTCGTCGTCCAGAACACGCTGCGCCCCGACTCACCGGGCACATGGGTCGACGGAAGCCCGCCGCAGCCTCGCGGGTGGAAAGCCGTGACCTGCCGCGCGGATGGAGTCTCCTGCGCGGTCACGCTCGTCGGCGCTTCGCCGGAGAACGGCCGCGAGCGCGTCCTCCGGGTGCTCGAGCGGGCGGGAGTACGCGTCGGTGAGCTTCGACCCCCGTCGCGGCACGGGGTCTCCGTCACCGTTGACCTGGCGCAGGGCCGTGCGGCCGTAGCGGCCCTGCATCGGGCATTCCTGCAGGAAAGTCGAGCGACCGAGAGCACTTGAGCGCGGGGTCACAACCCGACGAGGACGGGGGGCGGGGCCGTGACCTTGCGCGAGCCTACGGACGAACCGCAGCCCGTGCACAGGTACTCGTGCAGCTCCCCGTCCGGTAGAACGAGCAGCAGCCGCTCCCGCACCGGACGCGGAGCACGACAGTGGCTGCAGAAGAGGACGGTGGCCTGGAACTCCTCGAAGGCCGCGGTCGGCGGCGGTGCGGGCGAACGTCCCATGCCCTAGGTGTACCGGCCGGGCCCGCGGACTGTCAAGCGCGCCGCCGGGGCGGGGCGTCGGCCGTCCGGACCCTGGACCGCGTGCTAAGATTTTCGGCGATGGGGACCGCGACCGCGAGGAGCAGGGATGTCCGCGCGGAGTACGAGCCGGTCATCGGCCTCGAAGTCCACTGCCAGCTGCTCACGCAGACCAAGCTCTTCTGCTCCTGCCGGAACCGCTTCGGCGACGAGCCCAACACGAACGTGTGTCCGGTCTGCCTGGGATTGCCGGGGGCGCTGCCGGTGCTCTCGCGCGCGGCGGTGACCCTCGCCCTGCGGGCGGCCCTCGCCACCCACTGCACGGTCCAGGAGGTCTCGATCTTCGCCCGCAAGAACTACTTCTACCCGGACCTGCCGAAGGGCTACCAGATCTCGCAGTACGAGCGGCCGCTGGCGACCGAGGGCTACGTCGAGATCCCGGCGGGGGGCGCCTTCCGCCGCGTGCCCATCCAACGCATCCACATGGAGGAAGACGCGGGCAAGCTCCTTCACGAAGGCTTCCCGTGGTCTTCCGAGAAGAGCGGGGTCGACTTCAATCGCAGCAGCGTCCCCCTGATCGAGATCGTCTCCCACCCGGACCTGCGCAGCTCCGAGGAGGCTCACGAGTACCTGAGCGCGCTCAAGGCGGTGCTCCAGTACGCGGGGGTGTCGGACGGCAACATGGAGGAAGGCTCCCTGCGCTGCGACGCGAACGTGTCCGTCCGGCGGCGGGGCACGCAGCGCCTGGGGACGCGGGCCGAGGTCAAGAACCTGAACTCGTTCCGCAACGTGGCCCGGGCCATCGATCACGAGATCGCCCGCCAGGTGGCGGTGATCGAGTCGGGGGGCACGGTCATACAGGAGACCCGCCTCTGGAACGCGGACAGGGGCGAGACCGCGCCCATGCGCTCCAAGGAAGAAGCCCACGACTACCGCTATTTCCCGGAGCCCGACCTGCCGCCGCTGGTGGCCTCCAGGGAGTGGATCGAGGAGGTCCGGCGGTCGCTGCCCGAGCTCCCCGCCGAGAAGCGGCGCCGTTTCGCGTCGGAGCACGGCATCCCGGACTACGACGCCGGCGTGCTCACCCTCTCCCGCGAAGTGGCCGACTACTACGAGACGGTGGCGAAGGAGAGCGGAAACGCCAAGGCGGCCTCCAACTGGGTGATGACGGACGTCCTGCGCAAGCTCAAGGACGACGAGCGGCCGCTTTCCGATTGCCCGGTCAAGCCCGGCCGGCTGGCGGAGCTCGTGATGCTGATCGACGCCGGCGCGATCAGCGGAAAGATCGCCAAGGAGGTTTTCGACAAGATGTGGGACAGCGGCGAGAGTCCGAAGGCCATCGTCGAGCGCGATGGCCTCACCCAGGTCTCGGACGAAAGCACGATCCGGGCCGCGGTCGCCGAAGTGGTGGCGGCGAGCCCGGATCAGGTGGCCACGTACCGGAAGGGCAGGACCGCGACCCTCGGATGGTTCGTGGGGCAGGTCATGAAGAAGACCGGGGGCCGCGCGCACCCGGGTCTCGTCAACGAGCTCCTCAAGAAGGCGCTCGATGGCGGGAGCTAGCGCTGGCCTCTTTCTCTTCCGGCGGAACTTCCGGGACGCCCCGTCGTACCCGTCTCCGGTGAGATGTGGCCGCGGGGGCGGCCCGATCGAGCCGTTTCTCATTCAAAGGAGTGAACGAAAATGACGCTTCGCTTTGCAGCCGTGGCCGCCGCTCTCTGCCTCGCGGCGACCGGGTCCGCCCAGGACAAGAACCCGCGCGGCGCCGCCAGTGGCACCGTCGGCGGCAAGCCGGTGACCATCGATTACGGCCGCCCGGCCCTGAAGGGCCGCAGCCTCGACGACTTGATGAAGCAGCTCCCCGAGGACCGCATGTGGCGGGCGGGCGAGAACCAGGTCATCGGCGGCAAGAAGATCCCCGCCGGCAAGTACTCGCTCTACGTGAACGCTCCGGCCGCCGGCGAATGGTCCATCGCGATCAACAGCGACCTCGGGCTGCCCCTGGTCAAGCTCTGGGACAAGGCGCCGGACAACATGAAGAACGAGCCCTGGCCCCATCTCGAGGGCTACAAGAACATCGCGACCAAGGAGCTGGCCCGCGCCCCCATGAAGTCCGGCAAGGTGAGCCCCGCCGCCGAGCTGTTCACCGTCGACATGAAGCCGGCCGGCAGCGGCTCCACCCTGACCCTCTCGTGGGGCGAGCGGAGCTGGTCGCTCGACGTGCAACCCGGGAAGTAACGCAGTAGGGCCGGGGTTGCGGACCATCCCCGGCCCTACCTCTTTTTTCTGGGAACTACGACTCCGGCGCGCCCCGGGCCGTGGGGAACCCGGCTGCCCGCTGCCGCCGCGCCCACCAGCGGTCGAGGCGTGGCGCCACCCACACCGCGACCGGGGCCAGGAGCCAGCCGGCGAACAGATCGACCGCGTAGTGATGCCGCAGGTAGATCGTCGAGGCCCAAAGGCCGAGAACGAAGGGCAGCAGGCCCCAGAACCAGACGCGCACGTACCGCCAGGCGTAGACGAGCGCCACCGTCGAGACCGCCGCGTGGAGCGACGGGAACGCGGCCCGGCTGTCCACGGGCAGCAACGAGAACGCCCGGGCGGAGAGGCTCGAGAACAGGTGCGGGTAGCCGCGCAGGTTCTTCTTGAACTCGTAGACGAGGACGAGCCGGGGCGGCGCCGCGGGAAAAATCACGTAGAGTGCGTAGCCCAGGTAGAAGCAGAGGAGCACTCCCATCAAGGCCGTCCTGAACTCGGCGGAGCGGCGCTGCGCGAGCAGGATGAGCGCGGTCGAGGGAGCGATCCAGAAGAAGTTCAGGTACAAGAACTGCATGACCTCCGTGCGGCCGGGGGTGATGAACTGCTCCGCCCAGACGCACGGCTGCACTCCGAAGATCATCCCGTCGAAGGCGGCCAGCCAGTGGTGCACGTCGTGGGGGTTCACGAAGCCGATGGTGTCGTGCAGGTTCGTGTAGATGAGGATGCAGGCCAGGAAGGGCACGACCTCGCGCAGCCCACGCACCACCGCCGACCGCGGCCGGAGCTTCAGGAGGAGCGCGAGCAGCAGGAGCGCGGCCACGGCCGCGCCGAGCCGAACGACCCCGCCCGGATGCCGTGCTCCCAGAACGCCCGCCTCGCGCGCGTAGAGGTTGGCGGCGATCGTCAGGTAGGTGGTGGGGACGAGGAAGGCGAGGGCGATCAGCTCCTCCGGCCGAAGCCGAAAGAGGAGCCGCGCCAGGGCGCCCCTCACGGCACGAGGGTTTCGCGGTGCTCGCCGAAGACGTCGCGCAGCCGGTTCGAGATCTCCCCCACGGTGGCCAGGGCGGTCACGGCATCGATGATCGCCGGCATGAGGTTGGCGCCGGTCCTGGCCCGTTCCCCGAGGGCGTCGAGGGCGGCCCGCCAGGGGTCGGAGGGACGCCGGGCCCGGAGCGCCTGAACCCGCTCCATCTGGGCCCGCTCGAGCGCCGGATCGTCGCCTGCTTCCTGGAAGCGGTTCACGCCCACGATCAGGCGCTCCCCGGCCTCCACCTGCCGCTGGAAGCGGTAGGCCGACTCCTGGATCGCGCGCTGGATCTCGCCGGCCTCGATCGCGCGGAGGGCCCCGCCCTTCGCCTCGATCGGGTCGAGTAGACGCAGGGCCTCCCTTTCCAGATCGTCCGTGGCCGCCTCCACGGCGTACGACCCCCCGAGCGGGTCCACCGTGTCGGCCACCCCCGACTCGTGGGCGATCACCTGCTGGGTGCGCAGGGCGAGCCGGGCCGAAGCCTCCGTGGGCAGGGCCAGCGCCTCGTCCTTGCCGTTCGTGTGCAGGCTCTGGCAGCCGCCGAGCACGGCGGCCAGGGCCTGCAGCGCCACCCGGACCACGTTGTTGTCGGGCTGCTGCGCGGTCAGGGTCACCCCGCCCGTCTGCACGTGGAACCGGAGCTGCTGGGCCTTCGGGTTCGTGACGGAGAACTTCTCCTTCATGAGCCGGGCCCAGAGTCGGCGCGCCGCCCGGAACTTCGCCACCTCCTCGATGAAGTCCGAGTGGCAGGCGAAGAAGAACGAAAGCCGTTCCCCGAAGCGGTCGGGAGGGAGGCCCGCCTTCTGCGCCGCCCGCACGTACTCGAGGGCATGCGCGAAGGTGAACGCGATCTCCTGCGGCGCCGTGGCCCCGGCCTCGCGGATGTGGTAGCCCGAGATCGAGATCGTGTTCCACCGCGGCAGGTGCTCGGCCCCGTAGGCGAAGAGATCGGTGGCGAGGCGCAGGGAAGGCGCAGGGGGAAAGATGTAGGTCCCGCGGGCCACGTACTCCTTCAGGATGTCGTTCTGGACCGTACCCGAGAGGGCGGTCTCGGGGACGCCCCGCCGTCGGGCCACCGCGATGTAGAGGGCGACGAGGATCGCGGCGGTGGCGTTGATCGTCATGGAGGTGGAGATCCGGTCGAGAGGCAGGTCCTCGAGCAGGGTCTCCATGTCCTCGAGGCTGTCGATGGCCACTCCCACCCGGCCCACCTCACCGAGCGCGTGGGGATCGTCGGAGTCGTACCCGATCTGGGTGGGCAGGTCGAAGGCGACCGAGAGGCCGGTCGTCCCCTGCTCGAGCAGGTAGCGGTAGCGGCGGTTGGATTCGGCGGCGGTGCCGAAACCCGCGTACTGCCGCATGGTCCAGAGGCGGCCGCGGTAACCCCTGGCATGAAGGCCGCGGGTGAACGGCCAGGCCCCGGGCTCCCCGATCGCCGACGCGAAGTCGGGAAGGCGGTCGGGGCCGTAGACCCGCTCGCGGGGGAGGTCGGAGGCGGTCCTGGACCCGCGGGCGGGGCCGGATGGCGTGTCGGTCTTACTCACGAGAGGCCCATTCCGCGGGCTTTGTCGCAGTGAGGCTTGACAGCACGAAGCCCATCTCCCCATAATTTTCCGGGGTCACGGCAAAACGATGGAACAGGCCAGCGCGGAAGACATCAAACGGATGGTCCAGGAGATCGGGACCACCCTCCAACGGACGCTCTCGGAATCTCCGCAGATCGCGCATTGCCTGAACCGCATTCGCGCCGAAGGTTACGAGGTTTCGCTGGTGCTCGAAGCCACCATCGGCTTCAGCAAGGCCGGCGGGAAGGAAGCGCAGACCGAGGTCTCGTCCTTCGACGTGCGGGTCGAGCGCACGGAGCCGGTCCCCCTCAAGATGACCCCCCTCGACAAGAAGTTCCTCCGCTCCCTCAAGATCACGATCGAAGAAGAGACCGAATAGGACAACTAGGCGCGCGGGTTGAAGGCGGCGCGGCCCGCGTACTTCCCCATCGGCCCCAGCTCCTCCTCGATCCGCAGCAGCTGGTTGTACTTCGCCACCCGGTCGCTGCGGGAGGCGGAGCCGGTCTTGATCTGCCCTGCGTTCGTGGCCACCGCGAGGTCCGCGATCGTGGTGTCTTCCGTCTCGCCGCTGCGGTGGCTGACCATGCAGGTGTAGCCGGCGCGGCCGGCCAGGGCCATGCAGTCCAGGGTCTCGGTCAGGCTCCCGATCTGGTTCACCTTGATCAGGATCGAGTTGCAGATCCCCTTCTGGATCCCCTCGGCCAGGATCTTCGGGTTGGTGACGAACAGGTCGTCCCCCACGAGCTGGATCTTCGCGCCGAGGGCCTTGGTGAGGTCGGCCCAGCCCCGGGAGTCTTTCTCCCCGAGGCCGTCCTCGATCGAGACGATGGGGTAATCCTTCACCCACTTCTCGTACATGGCGATCATCTGGTCCGAGGACTTGACGGCACCGCCCGACTTCTTGAAGACGTACTTCTTCCCGTCGTGCAGCTCGCTGGCCGCGGGGTCGAGGGCGATCGAGACCTGCGAGCCCGCTTTGTAGCCCGCGGCGCGGATCGCGTCCACGATGGTGGCGAGCGCCTCCTCGCTGGACTTGAGGTCGGGAGCGAAGCCACCCTCGTCCCCCACCGAGGTGCTGTACCCGTTCTTCTTCAGGATGGCCTTCAGGTGGTGGAAGATCTCGGCGCCCGCCCGCAAGGCCTCGGCGAAGCTCGAGAAGCCATGGGGAGCCACCATGAACTCCTGGGGGTCGAGCCGGTTGTCGGCGTGGGCGCCCCCGTTGATGATGTTCATGCAGGGGACGGGCAGGGTCCTGGCGTTCACCCCGCCGATGTAGCGGTAGAGCGGCTGGCCGGTGGCCTCCGCCGCCGCTTTCGCCACCGCCAGGGACACCGCGAGGATCGCGTTGGCGCCGAGCTTCTTCTTGAAGGGCGTGCCGTCGAGCTCGATCATGATCTCGTCGACCAGGGCCTGGTCGAGGGCGTCCTCCCCGATCACCTCGCCCGCGATCACGTCGTTGACCGCGGCCACCGCCTTCCGGACTCCCTTGCCGAGATAGCGCTTCTTGTCGCCGTCGCGGATCTCCACGGCCTCCCGCTCCCCGGTGGAGGCGCCGGAAGGGACGGCGGCGCGGCCCATGGCCCCACCCTCGAGCACAACCTCGACCTCGACCGTGGGGTTTCCACGGCTATCGAGGATCTCGCGGGCAAATACGGAGTCAATGGTGGTCATGCTTTCTCCTCGGCGAATGCGGGGTCCACCAGGCATTCTTCGCCCGGGGTCACGATCACCACCCCACCCTCGGTGACGGTATGCCGCCGGCGGTCCTCCGCCCCGTCGAAGCCGACGATCGCCCCCCGGGGGATGACGACGCCGCGGTCCACGATGGTCCGCTTGATCCGCGAGTGCCGGTGGATCACCGCGTTCGGCATCACGATCGAGTCCTGGATGTCGCAGTAGGAATGGACACGGACGTTCGGGCTCAGGATCGACCGGCGGATGTCGCTCCCGGAGACGATGCACCCCGTGGACACGATCGAGTCCCGGGCCTGTCCGGTGCGGCCATCGTAGGAGAAGACGAACTTGGCGGGGGGGAGCTGCGGCTGGTAGGTCCGCATCGGCCATTCGGGGTCGTAGAGATTGAACACGGGGTCGATCTGGATGAGGTCCATGGACGCGTCGTAGTAGGCGTCGAGGGTCCCCACGTCGCGCCAGTACTTGGACTCCTTCTTGTTCTCGTCCCAGAAGAGGTAGGCGGAGACCCGCTCCC
>WNFL01281666.1_pt2 | contig 14615 bp, 10 predicted proteins | sample 5400361 | NCBI WGS metagenome assembly WNFL01 (sample SAMN13153351, study PRJNA577476) | soil metagenome | isolation source: 40 cm soil on Douglas fir-dominated hillslope | place: USA:California | collected 2013-09-17
CCGGCGGATCTAACAATTCTATCTTCTCCGTTGAAAACCAGGTGCAGGTTACCGCGAACGGCCAACGCAACAGCGGCAACAATTTCACGATTGACGGCACCAGCGTTAACAGTCTTACATGGGGCGGAGCGGCGATTCTTACGCCCAACCAGGAATCCATTCAAGAAGTAACCATCGTCGCGAACACCTATTCCGCAGAAGACGGACGGAACAGCGGCGCGCAAGTCAAGGTCGTATCGAAGAACGGCACCAATACGTTCCATGGGAGCGGCTTTTTCAAAGTGGACAGTCCCGGCATGAACGCATTTAACAAATGGGGCGGGCCGGACGGTCAGGCGCCGGAGAAAGTGCAGCAAAATCTGCGCCAATTTGGCGGCAGCATTGGCGGACCCATCAAGCAAAACAAGCTGTTCTTCTTCTTTTCCTATGAAGGCGACAGAAACAGCGATGTCTCTTTTTCAGGCGGTCAATACGTAGAGACCGCGGCCCTGCAGCAGTGGATGGCCACTAATCGCGCCGGGACGGTCGTCGGCGACCTAATTACTGCGAAGGGGTTTCAGCCCAGGATTTCGCAAGTGCTGACTCCGAGTTGTGCAGAGTTCGCTTCGGTTCAGTACACCGACTGCCAGGTAGTAGGCGGAGGAGTGGATATAGGTTCCCCGGCCCTGGGAAGTTGCACGACGAGTTACGGACAGTACGCAGACTTCTTCAACGGTCACACCAACCAATGCGGGCTCGATGGAGCGGCAGACCTTCAGAAAGTGATCACTGAAGCCCCGTCGCGAAGCAGCGGCAATCAATACAATGCTCGTGTGGACTTCACTCCTCGCATGAGCGACCAATTTGCCGTGAGTTTTTACGTCACGCCGTTAGACAGTCTAGCTGGCGACCTTGGTGCCAACGGCCGCCCGATGGCGGACCTGGCCTTCAGTCCACGGAACAAATATGTCGCGTTGATTTGGAACCACACCTTCTCGCCGACATTGACCAATGAGGCCCGCACCAACTGGACACGGTTTTTTGCGAACCAATTTGCCACTAACCCAAACGTAGAATGGAACTTGCCCAGATGGGAAATCGAACAGGTGCCTGGAGACCGCATCAAGTATGCTGCAAATCAGGGAACGAACGCGCCAGGTGTTTTTGCACAGAACCAGTTCGACTTTCGGGACACGTTGAGCAAAGTCATGGGTCGCCACGTGCTGAAATTCGGCGCGTCCGTAACCCTGAATGAGGACAACAACGACTTCGAATTTGGAGCCGCGCGACCCGTGTACGTGGCGCACGGGCTATGGAACTTTGTGAATGGCACGCCTATCAACGAGCAATGGGATGTCGATCCTCGTACCGGCAATCCGACGGACGTACACAAGTACTATCGCCAGCATGATTTCTCCCTTTTTGTACAGGATGATTTCAAGGTTCGTCCCAACCTCACTTTAAATATCGGTTTGCGGTACGAATACTTTGCGCCTCTGGGCGAGAAAAACGACAACCAAAGCAACTTGATTCTGGGTTCCGGGCCTAACCCACTACAGACAGCGACTCTAAAAGTGGGAGGCTCGCTCTATCCGGCCGATAAACACAATTTTGCGCCGCGACTTGGTTTCGCATGGACCCCGTCGAACTACATAAGCAAGACCGTGATTCGCGGCGGATTCGGCGTCGCCTACAACCGAATCACGGACACCATGACCGGCATTAGCCGCGTCAATCCTCCGTTTCTCTTCCGGGAGAGTCCCTGCTGCGCGATGAGCGCCGCGGACTTCGCCGCGAATCCGTGGGGCGCCCCTCCCTTTGACAACGGACTAATCCTTGTGGCCGAAGGCTCGAGCAACAATCCACTGAGCTGGCCAGCCAACCCTGCCGTGACTGCGACATTTGATCCAAGCACCGGTTTGCCGCTTGCGGGCAACGTGGAAATTTGGGGTGCCCCTCAGACGAATCGAACACCCTACACTTACTTATACTCAATGGAAGTGCAGCACGAGCTTCCTGGACGGATGATCTTTACGGCTGGGTACCAGGGGAGCCAGAGCCGCAAAATGCTCCGGATTGTGAATCTCAATAACGTCTTCCCACAATTGAACGCTGTTTTAAGTCCGGTGTTTTTCCCGACAACGGATGTCAATGGCCACTACGATGCATTGAATTTGAGCATCAACAAAGCCCCGACACACGGGCTTTCCTTCTTTGGAAAATATCAACTCGGCCGAAGCATAGACGGCGGTTCATGGGAAGGTGCGGGTGGCAATCGTGATCCTTTCTATCCGCCCAACCGAACCTTTGACTACGGACCATCTGACTTTGACGTGACGCACAACATGTTGATTACGGCGCTGTATGAATTGCCGTTCTTCCATGGCCGGAACGATTGGACTGGCAGAATCCTTGGTGGCTGGCAGATTAACGGGACCTATCAATTCCATACCGGTTTCCCGTGGTCTCCCGTGGAGAGTAATCAGTGCCCTCCGATTCCGGCTGGTGGAACGATATGTCCGTCTCTTCCTGCCGCGTATCTCGGTGGAGCGAAGAACGACCACAGCACGGATACGCTCAAATCAATTCAATTGCAATTCGGCGAGTGGACCCATTGCCGGCCAACCTTACTTCGACGTTTGCACCCAAGGTCCGCCGTTCATTCACCGGAACGGGTTCCGCGGACCTCGATACCAGACGTTTGATATGAGCTTCGTCAAATCCACTTCGTTTCCGCTTTTCCATAACGAGAGCGCGAGGCTGGAGTTGCGGGCCAACGCTTTCAACCTTTTCAACAAGCTCAATCTAATTCCGTTCGGTCGCAATACGAATAACGTCTCCATCAATGACACTCACTTCGGTCAAGCCAGCGGAGCATTGGCCGGACGCGTCGTCGAGTTCCAGACGCGACTAGTGTTTTAGAGCAAGCTCTCTGCCCCTGAACCGGGGACGCGCTAAAATAGTGGCGTGTCTCCGGTCACCCCTTTTATGCACAATCGCGGACTCACGGTCGCGAAATACCGGCTTGCCTTGACGGTGCTCTCCCTTCAATTCGCGACGGCTTATCAAGACGATCGGATCGTCGCGCAGGCCGATTTGCCACGCCGCGTAAGCGATGCGATGGAAGCGCGCGCCTCGGGGGAACCCATCAGAATCGCTCGTGCCAGTGAGCGCGTACTATCCCTCGCCCTGGTCCAAATGGCTAAGTTTCGTCTTGACGCAAAAGAATATGCGAATGCCTTTGAACTCTGCCGCCAGTCGCTCGAATTTGTAGACTCCGACCAAACTCGAGTCGAAATGGCTATCGTGGGGTTGTACGCGCGAAAATCCGACGACGCGGTTGCGCAGGCTTCTGCAGCCGTGAGTCTCAACCCCGCCAACAACCTTGCATGGACCGTCAAAGGCGAAGCGCTGTCACAAATCAGCGATTACCGGGGAGCTATCGAGTCGCTCCAACGTGCGCTCGAAATCAAGCGCGACACGGAATCATTGTATGCCATCGGAATGGCTTACCTTGGTGCTGGGGATCAGCGAAAGGCTCAAGAAATGTTTTCTGAAGTGCTCGCACGCGCAGGCGATGCGGGTTGGTCACGAATATTGATCGGCAGAGCGTACGAGGAGCAGCAACTCTATAGGGAGGCGATTGAACAATATAAAGTCGCGCTTCGAATTGATCCTCGAGCTCGCGATGCGCACTACCAGTGGGCCCACGCGCTACTTCGAGCAAATGATTGGAGCCCGACTCCGGAAGTACGGTACCAATTGATGGAGGAGTTGAAACTCGATCAGCGCCATTTGCTTGCCAATTATTTGCTCGGTGTTTTCGAATCGATCGAAAGAAACTATTCCGCATCAGATCGGTATTTGCGAGTGGCGAGCGAACTCGCCCCTCGACTGCCGGAAATTTGGATGTATCTAGGATTAAACGCGAATGCCCGCGGTGACAAGCAGTCTGCCGAGAAAAACTTCCGCAGATCCATTGTGTTGCGAGAACGGGGAACAGGTCCAAGCGGCCATTTAACTATACGCAAGTCATACATCGCACTTGGGCGCCTTCTAGTGTTGTCAGGCAGAAAAGAAGAAGGCGAGAAGTTTCTGAACGCCGCGCAGAAAATGCAACTCGCGGATCTTGCGGATCGGCGCGAGAAGGTTGCCAGTATTAAGTCAGAGGAAGGCACCGGAGTCGCCGGTGCGATCGAATCGGATCTGTCGGAGGCTGATCGGCAATCCCCGCGTACATTCGGGCCGTCCTATTTAGTAAGTGATCTTCCGCGCACCACCTTTGGAAGGCGCGCTACCCAAAACGTGCTTCCACCAGCCGACAGAGCGGCGGTAACCCGGCTTACCGCGTTACTCGGTTCGTCCTTCAACGACCTCGCAACCGCCGAGGCCTTTGAGCGACAATTTGACCTGGCCCTCAAGCACTACCTTTCGGCGCGCGATTGGGACCCGAATATTCCGGGACTTTCACGCAATTTAGGTCTCGCGTATTTCTATGCTGGTCAACCTGCGAACGCAATTTCCGTGCTACAGCCGGTCGTGGCGCGCACGCCATCCGATGTACAGGCAACCAGCGTATTGGCGCAATGCTATTTTGCCGAGAAGAATTATGTGAAGACGGCCCATCTCGTCAATCTAATCTCGGCAGAAGTCGAAAAAGATCCACTGGTAAATTTCATTTGGGCCAAATCGCTGGCAAAGGTCGGCCGCCGTCGTGACGCCGTGTTAGCGTTAAAACGAGCCGAAAAAATGCGCTCAGGCAACGATATCCAATTCCTTCTTGACTGCGGAAAGTTATGGGATGAATTGAGTGAACATGAGCGCGCCGAGCGTTGCTTTCGCGCCGTGCTCTCATTGGACCCGGGAAACGTGACCGCGCGCCAAGCGCTATCCATTTCTGACTCTGGCGTTGCGGAGCCGAAATGACGAAACCGCGGGCTGAAGCCACCCTCTTGGAATTCTCCGGCCAAAATTCCCGCCGTGAATTTCTGCGGCTCCTGGCATCAGCGGGGCTCATGTTGCCCGCCCGCACTTCTGCCGCTCAGATAGTGCTGACTGCAAGTCACGCCAAGCCAATCGCTGGCGCTTCCGAACCGAAGCCGAGTTCTCTGTTTGAAGAACTCGGTCCGGCAAGCAGCGGCATTTCTTGGCGTCATGTCAACGGCCGTTCCTCCGAATACTATCTCCCTGAGACCACCGGAGCTGGCTGCGCGTTTTTCGATTACGACAACGACGGCTGGATGGACATTTATCTCGTCAACAGCGGAAAATGTGACTTCTACGAGCCAAATCCGCCGCTGCGCAACGCGCTTTACAAAAACAATCGCGACGGCACCTTCACCGACGTCACCGAGGAGGCGGGCGTAGCGGGTGGCGGCTACGGAATGGGTGTTGCAGTCGGAGATTACAACCGGGACGGCTTCCCCGATCTCTACGTTACCCAGTATGGCCGCAACATTCTCTATCGCAACAATGGCGACGGCACTTTCACCGACGTTGCCGAAAAATCCGGCCTCGCCGCCCCTGGTTGGTCGTCCAGCGCCGTCTGGTTTGACTACGACAATGACGGCAAACTCGATTTGTTCGTTTGCCGTTTCGTCGACTTCAATAAATCCAAAAACAAATTTTGCGGCAATGAACGCACCGGCGAGCGCTACTACTGCATCCCCAGCGTTTACGCGCCAACGCGCAGCTTGCTGTTTCACAACAATGGCGATGGTACTTTCACGGACGTCACCGCTGAATCGGGCATCGGGAAAGTTCTTGGCAAAGCATGGGGTGTCGTCGCGACCGACGTCAACAATGACGGCTGGATGGATCTCTTCGTCGCCAACGATACGGTTCAAAATTTTCTCTTCCGCAACCGCGGCCACGGCAAATTCGAGGAGATCGGCCTGTCGTCGGGCGTCGCATTCAGCCAGGAGGGCCACGCGAGATCCGGAATGGGCGTGGACGCTGCCGACTTCGATCAGGACGGCTGGCAGGATCTGTTCGTAACCAATGTCGATCAGGAAATGTACGCCATCTACAAGAATCGCCACGACGAATCGTTTGACGACGTTTCTGTTCCAATCGGCATCGGCCGCACGACCCGCCTCATGAGCGGTTGGGGCGTAAAGTTTTTCGATTACGACAATGACGGCAACGTCGACCTTTTTATTGCGAACGGTCATCCAGACGACAAGATCGAAGAGCATGTCAGCCGCGTCATGTACCGCGAGCCGTTGCTCTTATTCCGCAACACAGGCAAATCGTTCGAAAACGTCAGTGCCTCCGCCGGCCCCGTTTTTTCGGAAACGTTTGCAGCTCGTGGCATGGCCATCGGCGACTTCAACAACGACGGCGCGCTCGGCGTTCTTGTCGCCGTCAACAACGGTGTACCCCTGCTCTTGAAAAATCTGGCGGCACAAGGCAATCATTGGCTCGGCATCAAACTGGTCGGCAGGAAAGCGAATCCCGACGCCATCGGCGCGAAAATCGCGTGGCAAGCGGGCGACCTAAAACGTAGCCGCCTTAAAACCGGAGGCGGCAGCTACCTCGCCTCGCACGATCTCCGCGAAGTCCTCGGCATAGGCCCTCGCGCAAAAATCGATCGCCTTGAAATCCGCTGGCCATTGCCCAGCACCCGCGTCGACGTCTTGACCGACCTCCCCATCGATCGCTACATCACCATTGTCGAAGGCCAAGGCCTTAAAACCTAAGTTGGTGGCTGCTTCTATGTCGTCGCAACACAGGACTATCCGCGTTGAAATCCAGCCAACTGCATGGCCGTCTGAACTTCCGCGTTTTTCATAAACGTGTTCCAAACAAATTGCGTTCGCGTGTTTTCGGCCATCAACACCGAGATTCCTAAATCGATGCCGATTACGTCGGTATCGTACCAACCCGTCAACGGGTTGAATGCATCGACAAACCCGTAACGCTGCCATGCTGCTGGATAGTGCCCGCGAATCCATCTCAGCACGTGCGCCGCGTTGGAAAAGTCAAACGGCAGCGCTCCGGCAGCCGCGCACGGGACAATACTTCCGTCAACCGGCCCGATTGTTCCGCCTTGCGCAGTCGGCCCGCCCCACGCCACGTAGCCATTTTTCGAGTCGGAGGAGGTCACGCCCCACAGATCCGCGCTGTAATCCGAAAACTGGCTTGCCAAGGAAATGCAAAACAAACGATGCGCCTGCGTTGCCGTGATCGAGTTGTGAAAATAGTTCGTGAACGCATCTTTCTTGTTCCGGAAGTCGAACCACGCATGCGAATACTGGTGAACAAACAGGGGATCCGATCCGGCAACGTATGACAGTCCCTGATATTGAATCACCGGCCGTGTCCACGCATTCCAGCTCGCCGCCGGAACGGCGAACGCGGGATTCGGTGCGCCGATGGCCTGCAAGTACAACATCATCAATTCGCTGTAGTGATCCCAACGCCCGCTCAGAAATCCATTCTCTGGCGTCCAGCCCATCGAAAGCGTCTCACCGCCATTTAACATCCAACTAAAATTCACGCTGCCATAGATTTGGGTTGCAAGGCCGTCGACCGTTGCGTCCGCAAAATATTGACGGCAAGTCAGCACGCCGCACAGCAGAATTGCGGTGTCGATGGACGACACTTCGGACGTAAACGCCCGCGCACCGGTGCGCATATCCACGAAGTGAAAGCAAAACCCGTTCTGTCCAAGGGGCTGCAGCGTATTGGCGACAAAATTCAACGTCATTTGTACCCGCGTCAAAATGTCGGCGTGTGGCCGGTATCCTCGCTGGTCGCCAATGCAAAGCGCCGCAAGTCCGAACCCTGTCGCGGCAATGCTCGAAACCGTTCGGGCGTCATTTCCACCGGCCAACGCCCGGTCTTTCACCTGCCCTGTCGTCGGATCCACTTGCTCCCAGAAAAATAAAAATCCTGCCTTTTCGATCTCTTCGAGTAGTTGGTCGTCCGTGCCGGGATAGCCGTCGCCGGGCGGCGGGGGTGGTGATGTGTATGTTCCACCGCCGCAGCCCGATTCTAGTAGCGTGATGTCGCCGCCAATCATTGCTAGTGCCGCAGCTTTGGCGGCGCTTTCGAGGAGTTTTCGCCTCGCTAGACGGCGCGGCGCGGCCGCATCGATGAATTTCTCCGGCAATGTCGTCGAACCGGCCAAGGTTAACCGTGCGCTGGCGCGCCTTTCTCCGGCCGAAATCCCGCTAGCTCCATTCCGCGCCGCGCCTCTTCGTTTTTCATGAACTGCTCCCACACGAAACCCGTGCGGCGATTTTCCGCCATCACCATCGTAACGCCCAGGTCGATTCCCAAAACGTCGGAGTCGGTCCACTCCGTAAGCGGATTAAACGCATCTACGAATCCATATTTCGTCCAAGCGCGGCCAGCGTACCTTCCGCGGAGCGTACGGAGTACCTTCATGCAATCTCCGTATAAAAATGGCAGCGATCCGCCAGTGGCGCAGGGAACGATTGTGCCGTCGATCGGGCCCTGTGCCGGCGGGCCTCCCCACGCGGTATAACCCTTCACGTAGTCGGACGCGCTGATTCCCCAGAGTTCGTCGCTGTAATCCGGAAATCGGTCCCGCAATGAGACGCAAAATAATTTGTGTGCCCGCGTCGCCGTCACTGAATTGTCGAAATAGTTGGTGTAAGCATCTCTCCTCCTGCGAAAGTCAAACCATGCCTGCGAATATTGATGTGTGAAAATCGGGTCATTTCCCGAAATATACTCGAGTCCCTGATATCGAATCACCGGTCGCGTCCACGCCTCCCATGAACTTGCCGGTACGGGATGTGTTGGCGATCCGATGCCAAGCAAATAGATCATCATCAACTCACAGAAGTGCTCCCATCGCGCGTCTAGAAATCCGGATTCCGGCTTCCAACCCATCGAAAATGTTTTTCCGCCGTTCAACATCCAAGGCCAGTCCACCCGCTCGTAGATCTTCGTCGCCAGATCCTTGATTTCCTGCTCTGCAAAATATTGGCGCGCAGTCAGAACTCCGCAAAGCAGCAGGGAAGTATCAATCGACGAAAGCTCCACCGTTTCCCATCTCGCGCCTGTTTCCATGTGGATGAAGTGATAAAAAAATCCGTGGACGTGTGGAAGATCGTTCGCCAGAAAGCGTAGAGTCGTTCGAACGCGTTCCCGAATCGCTTTTGTGTCCCCGTATTCACGCCGGTTGCCAATACACAGTGCCGTCAATCCAAATCCCGTGGCGGCGATGCTCGACATGGTGTGCGTGTCGGTCCCGTTCACTGCGGTCCGATCCTTGGTTTGCCCGGTCTTGGCGCTCGACTCATTCCAGAAAAAATCGAAGGCCCGCCGCTGAACTTCATCCAGCAGTTGTTCGTCGGTGCCCTGATACGGTTCGCCGGCCGGTGGCACAAATCCTTTGTCCGTGTGCGCCTGGCCGTAAACCAGTTCGCTAAAGGGCATAGCGCCCAGACTAAGCCCTGCCAGCTTGAACAATTCTCGTCGAGTTTTCACGGGATTGATTCGCTCCTGACCGCCGCAGCCGGCGCTCGTTTCACTCTACTATCGCGCGTTCTGCCGCGAAACACACCACCCACTACGCCTCGCCATATTCAATTCGTCAGCCGCTTCGATGTAAATAGTAAATCGCTTTACTAAAGGCTTCAAGCCACTTCTCCCCGGTACTTTCTCGACAAGACGCGGCGCTCGCTTTGCTTGCTCCCACTTCTTCTGTGTGTCAGACTACGCCTCGGCCACCCATGTCTCGCAACAAACCAGCTGCAACCCATCGCCCGCCAACTTCTCGCTCCTCCGTCAGTCTCAAGTCGCTGGCTGAGCACCTCGGTTTGTCTCAGGCCGCCGTTTCGTTTGTCATGAACCGCTCGCCAAACGCGAAATCAATTCCTCCGCACACGCAGGAGCTGATTCGTAAGGCTGCCCGCGAGTTGAACTATCGTCCGAACCATCTCGCGCGTTCGCTTCGGCAACAGCGTAGTTACACCATTGGCGTCCTCGTTCCAGAAATAAGCGAAGGCTACGCGGCCCTGGTAATGTCGGGCATCGAAGATCATCTCTTACAGGAAGGCTATTTTTATTTTGTGGTAAGCCATCGCCACCGCGCGGATCTTCTGGAAGAATATCCGCTGCTCCTACAACAGCGTGCCGTCGAAGGACTCATTGCCGTGGACACGGCCGTTGCCGAGGGATTGCAGATTCCTTCCATCGCCGTCTCGGGCCATCGAGAAGTGCCCGGCGTCACCAATATCGTTCTCAACCATGCGCGCGCCGCGATGCTTGCCCTTCAACACTTGCGCGATCTCGGCCATCGTCGAATAGCCTTTATCAAGGGCCAGGAATTCAGTTCCGATACCGCGATTCGCTGGGAATCCATTCAGGCAGCTGCCGCAAACCTCGGAATTGCAATCGACGATCGACTCGTCGTGCAACTCAAAGGGGAGTCTTCTTCGCCGGAACTTGGCTACAAGGTCACCCAGGAACTCCTTGGCTCCGGCGCTTCCTTCACGGCACTTTTTTCCTTTAACGACGTGTATGCCATCGGCGCAATTCAAGCCCTGCGCGAATCCGGTCACCGCGTTCCGGACAGCGTTTCCGTCGTCGGCTTCGACGACATTCAAAGCGCCGCGTTCCAAAACCCCGCTCTCACAACCGTTCGTCAGCCCCTTCGTCAAATGGGCATGACGGCCGCTGCGACTCTTCTCCAGAGAATTACCAACTCACCGCAGGATTCCTACCCAAATGAGATCGTCGTCGAACCGGCCTTGATCGTGCGCGCCAGCACTGCCCCGCTCCAGCAATAGATTTACAATGGCACCCTCACGCCGACCGGGGTGCTCGCATCCTTTCCCTACACGCCAGACGCTTCGATGGCCGCCTTCAAACATTATTATCGCGACCTCGGCCCTAGTCTCTGGGACGTCTACGGTCCTCGCGATGCCTACAACGCCGGCGCCAATTGGTATTCACGCATCTACATGGGCCTGAATCAGGCGCCCATCACTGTAATAGTTGAAAATTACCGTACGAACTTGATCTGGAAACTGTTCATGTCCAACCCTGAAACTCAACCGATGATGAACAAATTGGATTTAAGGTAGAGCGCGCCGAAGGGAAGTAGCGGCAATCTTTCATGCAGTGATCGCGAACTACACAGACGAAGGAACCGCTCGCGAAACGCAGTCCGCATTAGCCCCGTCTTCCAACGAAAGTGGCGCTACAATTCCGAATGATATGAAAAGATACTTTCGCAAAATCGCGAGCCGCTGTTGCATCTTGATCCTTGCCGTCGTCTCCGGTTGCAAACAAAAACCGTCCGACGACGAAGCCGTTCGCGCCGCAGTGCGCCAGCATCTCTCCTCGCTCGGCACGCTCAACATGCAAGCCTTCGATACGGACTTCACCACCATCGTCATTCAGAATAATCAAGCCACTGCTGACGTCAGCTTCCGCCCCAAAACTGGAGCACCCGCCGGCGCCGCCATGCAAGTTTCCTATCAACTGGAAAAGCTAGAAGGGAACTGGCGCGTTGTCAAAAAATCCACGGCGAGCGGCATGATTCAGCATCCCGGTCCGAACGCGAACCCGCACGCCCAAGGCGAAGTTCACGGCAAGCTCCCAAATTTTTAGAAAATGCTCGGCTCCGGCGCCACGCCCAGCAACAATCCGCCGCCGGCTCCTGCGCAAAAGCAAACCGGCTCCAAGCCGTAGACTCATTCAAAAGCGAAGCGGGGGAATTCAGTAGTCGAAGAAAACGGTTTCGTCGTTGCCCTGCATTTTTACGTTCCACACGAATTGATTCGGTGCGGTTCCGGGCTGCGCAAGCAAAGTCGACAGACGATGCTCTGGAATCTCCTTTAAGACGACGTCATCAGTGGTTTTCGAGGTGCTGCCGAGATAGAGACGCGTGTAAACAGGTTTCAACAATCCCCGCATGAACAGCAGCACCTCAAGACTATTCACGCCCGGTTCCACGAGTACTGAATATTGTCCGTCCACTGAAGTTGGTACTCGCGCGAACGACTTCGACGTCCAGAATTCCAGAACGCAATCGGGAACCGGCTGGCCGTCGCCGTCAACAACTCTGCCACTAATTGTGATCGCCGTGGCGGAGCCCATCTCTGCCGGATCCTGATGTAGCGGCTCTAGGCCGATGGAAAAAAACGGACCGACGGTTTGCGAGGCGGTAGGAATCAGCTTCATGGATGATTCGTCTCCATCGGCGTCGATTTCGCGCCGCGCAAGACGATGTCGAAGCGGTAGCCGAGGGCTTGCTCGGGCGTCGTCGTTTGCCAATCGAAAGTCGAAATCAAGCGCGCCCGCGCATTCTCATCGGGGATGCTGTTGTAGATGGGATCGAACGGCAGCAGGGGATCGCCGGGAAAATACATCTGCGTGACAAGCCGCGATAAGATGCCCGCGCCAAAGAGTGAAAAATGAATGTGCGCGGGGCGCCAGGCATTCTCGTGATTTCGCCATGGGTACGCGCCAGGTCTGATCGACACGAAACTGTACGCACCTTGATCGTTCGTCAGCAATCTACCGCAGCCGGTAAAATTGGGATCGAGCGGCGCGGGATGACTGTCGAGTTGATGGCGATAACGTCCTGCGGCGTTTGCTTGCCACAGTTCGATCAGCGCGTCGCGAACTGGACGACCGTCTTCGTCCACGACCTTGCCGCTGACCATGATTCGTTCACCGAGCGGTTCACCTTCATGTTGACGCGTCATATCTGCGTCAGTGGGGCGAATGAAATCATCGACAAAAACGGGGCGGAATAGGGACGACGAATTCTCCGGAAGCAGAATTAACGGCTCCAGCGGGGCGCGCTTTTGCGTGCTGACGTACGCCGGATAGAGATAGGGCGGTTGCGTTTTTTTAAGTGCCTCGGGATCTTCCGCAGAAATGGTCATCGGTTTTGTTAGTTCACACTCGTTCTAGCGCAATCGAAACGCCTTGGCCTGCGCCGACGCACATCGTGGCCAACGCGCGGCGGCCGCCGATTTTCTGTAATTGATGCGCAGCGGTCAGAATCAGCCGAGCGCCGGTCATTCCAAGCGGATGGCCGAGGGCGATCGCTCCGCCGTTCGGATTAACATGAGGCGCGTCGTCGGCGATTCCCAGTTGGCGCAGGCACGCAAGCGATTGGCTCGCGAATGCTTCGTTGAGTTCAATGACATCGAAGTCGGGAATTGCGAGACCCAGGCGCGCCAGCAATTTGTTGGTTGATCGAACTGGGCCGATGCCCATAATGCGCGGCGGAACTCCTGTAGTAGCCATGCCTAAAACTCGCGCGCGAGAAGTAAGCCCGTGAGTTTTCGCCGCAGATTCTGACGCGACGATCAAGGCGGCAGCGCCATCGTTTACACCAGAAGCGTTTCCCGCGGTGATGGTGCCGGGAGTGCGAAACGCTGGCTTAAGTCTCGCGAGCATTTCGAGCGTGGTGTCCCCACGCGGATGCTCATCTTTGGAAACGACGATAATTTCTTTTTCACCGGGAATTTCGACCGGCACAATTTCTTCGATGAAAAAGCCGGAGGCTTGCGCTTTCGCGGCTCGTCGCTGGCTGCGTAGCGCAAATGCGTCCTGATCTTCACGCGAAATCTTAAAATCCTCGGCGACGTTTTCGCCGGTTTCCGGCATGGAATCAACGCCGTACTGTTTTTTCATGAGCGGATTGATGAAACGCCAGCCGATGGTCGTGTCGTAGATCTCCGCGGTGCGCTGAAAAGCGGATTCGGCTTTTGCCATGACGAACGGTGCGCGAGACATCGATTCGACACCGCCGGCGATGGCGAACTCAACTTCGCCGGACGCAATGGCGCGAGCAGCCGTTCCGACAGCATCCATTCCTGAAGCACATAAGCGATTGATGGTGGCGCCGGGAATGGAATCGGGAAGGCCCGCGAGAAGAAGTGACATCCGCGCGACATTGCGGTTGTCTTCACCGGCTTGATTGGCGCAGCCCAGAAAGACTTCGTCGAGGCGCGACCAATCGACTGTGGCATTGCGCTTCATCAATTCGCGAATCGGAATCGAGGCGAGATCGTCGGCGCGGACCGATGAGAGAACTCCGCCAAAGCGACCGATTGGGGTTCGTACTGCGTCGCAAATAAAAACAGCTCTAGTCATGTTATGCCGCGGGCGCCTGTCCATGCGCGACCGCAGTGCGATGCAGCAAATCGCGCAAAATGTTTAGTTCATTGTCAGTGGGAGGCACATATATCTTGAGCGAAGCGAATCTCCCAACCCGTCGCCTTTTGTACCTGTTCGCGAGTCACGCCCGGATGCAGCTGAGTGACCGTCAATTCCCGCGTGAACTCGTCAGGCTTCATCAAGCACAAATCCGTGACAACCGCGACGGGACCTTTGCCCGGCAGCCCGAGTTTTTTCCGCGCGTCGCCGCCGTCGAGATGGCCGACAGAAGTCAGAAAATCCAGTTTCTTGACGAAGGCGCGAGCGGATTGTTTTAAGACCAGGACAACTTCCTTGGCGCAACTGGCGATTTCCGGCGCGCCGCCTGCACCGGGTAAACGCGTCGTTGGCTTCTTGTAATCGCCAATCACGGTTGTGTTGATGTTCGCAAAGCGATCGATTTGCGCCGCGCCGAGAAAGCCGATATCCACGCGGCCACCCTGCAGCCAGTAGCGAAAAATCTCCGGAGTGGAAAC
>WNFL01039903.1_pt1 | contig 14614 bp, 13 predicted proteins | sample 5400361 | NCBI WGS metagenome assembly WNFL01 (sample SAMN13153351, study PRJNA577476) | soil metagenome | isolation source: 40 cm soil on Douglas fir-dominated hillslope | place: USA:California | collected 2013-09-17
CGCTGTCAGCGCTTGGTGCGGGCGGAGGGACTCGAACCCCCACAACTTTCGTCACTGGAACCTAAATCCAGCGCGTCTACCAGTTCCGCCACGCCCGCTAGAATAGCATCATGTCCCGGCCGCGATGCCGCGGGCGGCGGGCTTATAACATGGGCGACCCGTTTCGCAGCAAAAAAATGGCCTTATCGAAGCCTGCTTTGCGCCAGGCGCACCAGCTGGACATATCCAGCAGAAAATGGTCCGCATCGACGTTATGGCAGATCGCATTTTTTCGCTCGACCGACGTGAGCTTATAGCCGGATTGGGCGCTGTGGTCCTCAGTCCGGCGCTGCCTTCGATGGCGACCGCCCAGGGCCAAAGCCCGTCCCTGACGCTACGGGCCAAAGCTGATGTCATCGTCCTGCATCCGGGAGGACCGGATACACCAATATGGTCGCTCGAGGGACCGGCGCCAGACCGCGCTATCGGGCTGAAGCGCGGCGATGCGGTCGAGATTACGCTTCTGAACGACTTGCCGATCCCGACCGTCCTCAACTTTCATGGGATGGAGGGCGTCGCTGTGGCCGAACCGCTGGCAACCCGGCAGCCCCTGGCATCGGGAGCTAGGGAAACCTTCGTGATTCCATTGCGTCAGGCCGGTACGTTTATGTGCGACCTCCGGCTGCTCGGCGATGGCCAGGCGCGGCCGTCGCCGGCGCGAGCACTGATCGTCGCGGAGAGCGAGGCCGCCGCCGTCGATCGTGACGAAGTATTTCTGATCGAAGACTGGCGGCTGCGCGCCGACGGAACCGCGATCGCAGCGGGGATCGATCCAAAGGACGCGGTGCCGCTCTACACCATCAACGGTCTGAGCACACTGGATATCCCGGTTCGAACCAATGAGCGCTTAAGGCTTCGCCTTGTAAATGGCTGTCAACGAGCTGTGATTGCTATCAAAATACAAGGACACGAGGTCCGCGTGATGGCCATTGACGGCCAGCCGGCCGAACCGTTCCCTGCCCGCAATGGCGCCATCGTGCTGGCGCCGGGAACCCGGGTCGACGCGTTCATCGACGCGACTACCGTGCCCGGCTCGATCTCGTCCGTCATGCTGCATGACGGCAAAGCGCCTCACCCCGTCGCCCGGCTGGTAGCCTCCAATGGTCAACCGGTCCGTGCCGCGCCGCTACCAGCAGCGCCGCCGCTGCCGTCCAACGGCCTGCCAGGCCAACTCGACCTCAAGAATGCGTTGCGGATCGATTTGACAATAGGAGGCCCGCAAGCCGACTGGGTGACGCCGGCAAGCTTCGCCGCCACCGCCGCGCCCGCCTTCCGCGCCAAGGCGGGCCGCACCGTGGTATTGGCGCTGACCAACCGCGCAGAGATCGCGACCGTCTTCCACCTCCACGCGCATCATTTCAGGTTGCTGGACCGGCTCGACGACGGCTGGAAGCCGTTCTGGCTGGATACGCTCGCGATCGAACCCGGGCAGACGCAGCGCGTCGCGTTCGCAGCAGAATATCCCGGACGCTGGCTGATCGAGACGATGGCCACGGACTGGGCGGCGCCCCGGCTCGTACGATGGTACAGCGTCGAGTGAGCCGCCTCAGTAGTCGATCCCGAACTCGTCATAGAGGCGCCGAAAAACCGCGGGCAGCACCTCCGGCAGATCTTCCGCGATCAGGCCGGGGCCAGCCTCGCGCGCCGCCTCGCCATGCATCCAGGTCCCGATGCTGGCGGCCTCGAATGCCGGCACGCCTTGCGCCAGCATGCCCGCTATCATTCCTGCCAGTACGTCGCCGGCGCCCGCGGTGGCGAGCCACGGCGGCGCGTTGGCGGCGATGGTCGCCCGCCGATCAGGTGATGCCACTACGGTGTCCGGTCCCTTGAGCAAAACGACGGCGCCAGAGCGCTCGGCGGCGGCTCTGACGCGTTCGAGTTTTGAGCGATATGGATGCTTGTTGCTGATATCGCTGAATAGCCGAGGAAACTCTCCTTCATGCGGAGTGAGAACCACCTGCTGATCCTGCGACGCCTTGATGGCCTGAAACAGCTGATCGGGCGTGCTGGCGAAGCTCGTCAGCGCGTCCGCATCCAGCACGAGGTGCCGTTTTGCCGACAGCGCCGTCAGGACAAGATCGCGGGTACGTTCGCCAACACCGGCGCCCGGTCCGATCACGCAGGTATTGAGTCGCTTGTCCGTCAACAGCTCGCCAAATTCGACCACCGTATCGATGGCACGAACCATCACCGCGGTGAGCGCAGCCGCGTTGACGGCGAGCGCATCCCGGGGCGAGGCCAGCGTGACCAGCCCGGCGCCTGCGCGCAGCGCACCGCGCGCCGACAGCCGCGCAGCACCGGTGGCGGCGATGTCGCCGGAAACGACGACCGCATGGCCACGGGCGTATTTGTGGCCGTCGACTTGCGGCACCGGAAACGACTTGCGCCAAAACTGTGGGGTGTTTTCGAAGGTCTGGGGATGAATTTGTTCGAGCACGTGCGCGTCGATCCCGATATCGGCAACGCGCACGCGACCGCAGTGAATCCGGCCCGGCAATAACAAATGCGCCGGCTTGCGCCGGAAGAACGTGACGGTTTCGGTGGCACGGACCGCGATGCCCATGACGGCGCCGGTGGTGCCGTTGATGCCGCTCGGCAGATCAACGCTGAGCACGGGCGCGCCGTTGGCGTTGATCGCCTCGATCGTATCGTATGGATCGCCCTTCACCGGCCGGTTCAAACCGGCTCCGAACAGCGCGTCGACGATCAGCGCCGGCCTGCCGATCGCCTGGGGATTGCACGGCAGCACCGGGTATTTCCATCCCCGCGCCGCAGAGGCCGCGTCGCCCTGCAAACTATCTCGCTCACAAAGCAGGATGACCGAGACTTCCCGACCGCGTGCCGCCAGTTCCGCCGCAGCCACGAAGCCGTCACCGCCATTGTTGCCGCGGCCGGCGACCACCAGGATCGGCCCCTCCTCCACGAGGTCGATCGCGGCCTCCGCGACCGCCTGACCCGCGCTCAGCATGAGCGCGAAGCCAGGCGTGCCCGAGGCAATGGTCAGCCGATCGGCACGCTCCATCTCTGCGGTATCAAGAATCTCCATGCCAAATTTCCGATCCAAGCGCCTTATCCACAAGCATTTCCCGTCTCGTGCGAACTCCGACCGCTGAAGTCTGCATGCCTATTAGGCTATTTGCCTAATTAATAGGCTTAACTACTATGAGTTGACCAGCCTGACCCACGCCGATACCTGATAAAAGTCTGATAACGTTCCAAAATCAGGCGTTTCGACAACTTGGCATAGACCCTGCTTTTGAGGAAGCCGGCTCTGGAAGCCGGCGCTGGATGATCGTTCTCAACGGCATTTATTGACGTGTCCACGGCTGCCCGCCAGGACAATTTGCTAGGACAGTTCGCTAGAACAAAGCGGTCGGACAATCTGCGCTCCACGCGCAACGTGGAAACAAACCTGCAGTCTGAAATATGGAAGTGCCCGGGAGGCGGTCAGTGAAAAAAATCGAAGCCATCATCAAGCCATTCAAGCTCGACGAGGTGAAAGAAGCGCTTCAGGAAGTCGGACTGCAAGGCATCACCGTCACCGAAGCCAAAGGTTTCGGTCGGCAGAAGGGCCACGCCGAACTCTATCGTGGTGCCGAATACATCGTGGACTTTCTGCCCAAGGTCAAAATCGAGATTGTGATCTCGGATGATCTGGTCGAGAGAGCCATCGACGCAATCAGGCGCGCGGCCCAGACCGGACGTATCGGCGACGGCAAGATCTTCGTGTCCAATATAGAGGAAGCTATTCGGATCAGAACCGGGGAATCCGGGCTGGATGCCATCTGAACCGGACTGGTGACGGGACCTGCCGACACTCTGATATTGTATTGAGCTTCCCCCGATTGTAATGAGCAATACCCAAGGTCGCCGCCCGCGGCCGGGACACGACGACCTGTAAGCAAAGGGGTATTCATGAAGACCGCCAAAGACGTGCTGAAATCAATCAAGGACAACGACGTCAAATACGTCGACCTGCGATTCACCGACCCGCGCGGCAAGTGGCAACATGTGACCTTCGACGTCGGCATGATCGAGGAGGACGTTTTTGCCGAGGGCTTGATGTTCGACGGCTCGTCGATCGCCGGCTGGAAGGCGATCAACGAATCCGACATGTGCCTGATGCCCGATCCGGTCACCGCGACGATCGATCCATTCTTCGCAGAAACCACCATGATCATCGTCTGCGACGTGCTGGAGCCGACCACCGGCGAGCCCTACAACCGCGACCCTCGCGGCATGGCCAAGAAGGCGGAGGCCATGGTCAAGTCGATGGGCGTTGGCGACACGATCTTCTTCGGGCCGGAAGCGGAGTTCTTCGTGTTCGACGATGTCCGCTTCCAGACCACTCCCTACAACACCGGCTTCAAGCTGGATTCGTCGGAACTGCCGATCAACTCCGACACCGAATATGAGGGCGGCAATCTCGGCCACCGCATCCGCACCAAGGCAGGTTACTTTCCGGTTCCGCCGCAGGATTCGGTGCAGGACATGCGCTCCGAAATGCTCGGCGCGATGGCCAAGATGGGCGTCAAGGTCGAGAAGCATCACCACGAAGTCGCCTCCGCCCAGCACGAACTCGGCATGAAGTTCGACACGCTGACGCTGATGGCCGACCAGATGCAGATTTACAAATATTGTATCCATCAGGTCGCGCACATCTACGGCAAGACCGCCACCTTCATGCCGAAGCCGGTCTATGGCGACAACGGTTCGGGCATGCACTGCCACCAGTCGATCTGGAAGGAAGGCAAGCCGGTCTTCGCCGGCAACAAATACGCCGACCTCTCGGAAACCTGCCTCTCCTACATAGCCGGCGTCATCAAGCACGCCAAGGCGATCAACGCCTTCACCAACCCGTCGACCAACTCCTACAAGCGCCTGGTCCCGGGCTATGAAGCGCCGGTGCTGCTCGCCTACTCCGCGCGCAACCGCTCGGCCTCGTGCCGAATTCCCTATACCTCCAATCCGAAGGCCAAGCGCGTCGAGGTACGTTTCCCCGATCCGATGGCCAATCCCTATCTCGGCTTTGCGGCGATGCTGATGGCCGGTCTCGACGGCATCAAGAACAAGCTCGATCCGGGTCCGGCGATGGACAAGGACCTCTACGATCTGCCCAAGGAAGAACTCAAGGCGATCCCGACGGTGTGCGGTTCGCTGCGCGAGGCATTGGAAAATCTCGACAAGGATCGCGCGTTCCTCAAGAACGGCGGCGTGTTCGACGACGACTTCATCGACAGCTATATCGAGCTGAAGATGACCGAAGTGGCGCGCTTCGAGATGACCCCGCATCCGGTCGAATTCGAAATGTACTATTCGCTGTGATTTCGTTCGCGGGGCTTTGCGCCCGCGAACCCCACGGTCTGAAAATGCGAAAGGCGCCCCAAACGGGCGCCTTTATTTTGCAGGAGGACATTGTTAGTTAGCAAGATTTTTGCGCAATACCTCGGTCAACCGGTCGGGATTGGTCTGCGGCGGCATGAACCCCAGATACTCGCCGTTGCGCCCCATCAGGTAGATTACGCCGGCATGGTCGATCGAGTAATTCCCGGCCCGTTCGTCCGGTACCTTCACGTAGAACGCCTTGTAGGAGTTGGCGACCCTTCGAATTTCGTCTGGTGACCCCGTGAGACCGATAAAACTGTGATGTACTCCGGCAACAGTTTGGTATCCCGCTCTGGATCGATCGTGACGAAAATAGGCTGGACGCCCTCGGCGGCCGGACCCAAGCCGTCGAGCGCCTGCGTGATCGCCATCAGATCGGTTGGGCAAACATCGGGGCAGTAGCTGTAGCCGAAATACACGATCATCAACTTACCGCGGAATTCGGTATCGCTCCGCTGCTTGCCGGTCGGGTCGGTCAGCGTAAACGGTTCCCCGACCGAGCCGCGGCCGTACATCAAATCGTCCATCATCTGCGCGGCCGATGGCTGTTCTGCTGCCGCCGCCAAGCTACAGCCGAACAGGGCTGCGATGACAACCAGCGCGCACGCCCTTGAACCCGCCATCATGGCTTCGTCCTGAATCAGGTACCGAAGCTGATGCGCGTGCCGGTCGTCGTTGTCAGAACTTTGCCCGGCAGCTGCCGCTGCGCTTCCTGGGTGAAATTGAGCCCGCTGCAGTGCATCGGAATCAGGACGTCCGGGTTCAACTTGCCGATCTCGCTGACGACCTGCGCAAGGTAATCCGCTGGCGCCGGCCCCAAATGAAAGCCGCCCATGATGGCATGTATCTTCTCGATGCCCGACACTTCCATCGCCTGGCGTACGGAATTGACGATACCGACGTGGCCGCAAGAGCTGATGACAATGAGGCCTTTGTCTTTCAAATTAAAGCAGGTGGCATGCTCATGGATGTGCTCATCGGGCGCGATCTTGCCTTCCATTTCGGCGGGCAAATAATGGCTCGCATTGCATCCGGCACCGTTCTTGAGCTTGAACTCGACCATGGTGTTCGGAAGCACTTTTTCGATGCTGTTGCGCTTGATCTTGCCTGTCGTGAAGGCCTGGCCGCCGATGACGACGGGTGCCTCGCACAACACGAGTTTGACGTTCTGCCTGGCGATGTCGCGGCGGTCCAGCATCCCGTAATCGCTCAATTCGCCCTGTCCGACCCGGGCGTAGCGCTGGCAGAAATTGTCCTCGCCTCCGGCATACATCGTAATGTCGGCTGGCAAATCCTTGCGGTGCTTGTCCAGAAATCCGAGCAGCCCGCCCCAATGGTCGAAATGGCCGTGGCTCATGATGAGGGTGTCGATCTTCGACGGGTCGACCTTAAGCAAATCCATGTTGCCGTTGATAGCCTCGGGGGTCCAACCATAATCGAGCAGGAAGGTGCGCTTTTCGTCGCCGCGCTGCGGCTCCAGCAGCAGTGATAGCCCCCATTCGCTATGTAGCGGGCGCAGCGAATCCGAGGAGCGTCCGGGTTCCGTCTTCACGCCATTGGCTTCCTGCGGCCGGAAAAAGATATCGCTGGCGCTGTCGACCAGAACGCGAACGCTGAGCTTGTCGATCGTTGGCACGTCGATGGGGCCTGCCTTGGCGATCTCGATGCAGGAGAATCCGCCTGCCGCAGCCGCCAGCGCGAAACTGGCAGAAATCTTCAACGCGTCTCGTCGACTGATCTCGGTCATGAAATTCTTCCGTCGGTAAGGCCAATTTGCATTGCGTATAAGAAGGTCATCGGATGGTATATCCATTTTCAGAATACAAAGTCGATCGACCATCGTGTCAACAAAAACGGCTCCCAATGCCAACCGCATCGCAGCAAAATCTGCTGAAGAGTGCCATTTTACGGCAACGCCCTTCTGCACCGTCCGACCAACAACCGCGTCACCATCGGTTCACACACCAAATACTTTTGCGTAGCGCGCCTTGATCTCTTCGCTCTGGGCCTGCACCGCGGCGGGGTCGGCCTTGAGCAGTTTCAAGGTAGACAGCGGCGTGTGGCCCGCCTTCTCCTTGATCAGCGCATGAAACGAACGATGGGCAAAACCGTCGACCAGCAATTGCTGGCCCTCGGCGCTGAAGAAAAAACTCTGGAACAGTCGCGCGGCGTTCGGATTGGGGGCGCCCTGGAAGATGCCGGAAGGAACAATGATCAGCGGTGAACCTTCGGTCGGGTACACCACCTCGACCGGCTTACCCTGCTCCCTGAGCAGCACCAGATTATAATCGTTGCCGTCGGCCATCACCGCGCGCTCGCCGAGCAGGATCTTCTTCGGCGGATCGGCCGCCGACTGCACCTGCATCACCTTCTGCTGTGCGAGCTTTTCAAGATATGGCCAGCCCAGATCGCGCGCCAGCACGAAGGTCGCGGTCATGATGGCGCCGCTGTAGCCGGGATGACCCTTGACGATCCTGCCCTGCCACTTCGGATCGAGCAGGTCGGCATAACTCTTCGGCGCCTCTTCGCGCTTGACCAGACTGGTATTATAGCCGATCGCCTCGGTCCAGGCGCAGGAGGTGGCGTGCATTCCGTCCGCGTCAATCTGGTCCGCGGGAAAATGCATGGCGACGTCATCGGGAACGTAAGGCGCAAGCCAGCCATTCTTTTTCCAGTCGAGATAGTGCGCGGGGTCGGTGCTGTTGGCGACGTCGACCGCATTGATGCCGCTGCCCTGCTCCTGTGCGATGCGCTGGAAAATCCGCTCCGCGCCTGAACGCTCGACGCGCACGGCAATGCCGGGATATTTGGCTTCGAACATCCTGCTCAGGCGTTCAGCGACGTTGAGCTCCAGCGCGGTATAGAACGAGACCTTGCCTTCCTTGCGGGCGGCGTCGACCAATGCAGGTGTGACCGCCGTCGGCGGCGGCGCGGCGGCCCGCAGCGGTTCGGCGAAAAGTGCGCCCGCGGCTGATACCGCCGACGCCTTGAGCATCTCGCGCCTCGACCATTTCCGGTCTCGCACAGCATCCTCCCCTGGGTTGCGCGACCGCTCGCCGGCGCCGCATTGTTACCGGAACCATTATAGACCGAAAGGCGCTCCGAACGGAGCGGCTTTATTCTTCGGCGACTTGTGGAGTCTTGGGCTGGCTCGGGACGAAGGCGACCGGTGGTGCATCGAGGCTCCGGCGCACCATTCGCGCAAGCTGCGGCCTGCGGTATGGCTTCGCCAGAAAAAACACGTCCCGTATGATCCGGCCATCGCGAATGATCGTATGATCGGTGTAGCCGGAAGTGAACAGCACCTTCAGCGCAGGCCGCCGCAGTCTCATCCTTTCGGCAAGCTGTTTGCCGTTCATTCTTCCTGGCATGACGATATCAGTGAACAGGAGATCGAACTCTGCGCCTCCGTCGGCAATTGCAAGCGCTTCGGCCGCGTTCGAGGCCGCTACGGCCTTGTAGCCAAGGCTCTCGAGCTGGGCGATGACATAAGCCCGGACGCTGGCATCGTCTTCGACGCAGAGGATGGTTTCGGTTCCACCGGTTGATTGCAGATTGTCGGCCGACGGAAGCTGCGAGGCTTCAACGTCCGCCTTTGGCAGATAAATCTTGAAGCTCGTGCCGCGGCCTTCCTCGCTGTGAACTTCGATATTTCCGCCCGACTGCTTGGCGAAGCCAAAGACCATGCTGAGGCCAAGCCCGGTGCCGCGGCCAGTTTCCTTGGTGGAAAAAAACGGGTCAAAAATCTTGTCCCGGATTGCGTCCGGAATGCCGGTGCCCGTATCGCTCACCTCGACGACGACGTAGTCGTCCGAACGCTCGACGCCGCTTGTCGCCGCGTCACGCCCGTACAATGTGATGTTGCAGGTCGCAAACGTCAGCGTTCCGCCGTCGGGCATGGCATCGCGGGCGTTGATGGCGAGATTGACGAGCGCGGAACTTAGTCGGCCTGGATCGACGAGAGCCGGCCACACGTCGCCGCCCAGAGCTGTCTTGATCTCGATCTGCCTGCCCAGCGTCGGCGACAATAATCTGGCTACTTCGTTCACCAGCACATTCACGTCGCTCTCGACGGGCTGCAAGGGCTGCTTTCGCGCAAATGCGAGCAAATTTGCGGTGAGCTCCGATCCCCGATCGGCCGCTTCGCTGATCAATGTCACGATGCGCGCGAGATGAGGCTCATCCTGGACAGCCTCAGCCAGGATTTCGATCGTACCCGTGATGACGGTAAGCATGTTGTTGAAGTCATGGGCGATGCCGCCCGTAAGTTGGCCCACCGACTCCATCTTCTGCGCCTGGATAAGTTGTTCCTCGGCCGCACGCTTCTGGGTGATATCCCGGATGAACACATTGATGATGTGCCCTTCGCCGCGACGAAGCTCCGTAAGAGACATTTCGGTAAAAATCTCGCTGCCGTTGCGGTGCAGCAAGGGCGCTTCAAATCGCCAGCCCGGCGCGCCGATACCGACGTCATGCAGAAATTGCTTGACCCATTGGTTGTTCGAGTCCCGCTGCAACTCCGGAACGATCAAATCCTCCGCGTTGGCACCGACGGCCTCCGATCGGGTCCATCCGAGCATTGCTTCGGCGTGCGGACTCCAGTCGAGGATAATGCCCGCCTCATCGGTCTGGATGAAGGCGTCGAGCGCGGTATTGATGATGGCCTGTGCCATTCGCTCGCTATCGACCAGAGACTGGTGCGCTCGCTTTTGTTCGGTCACATTGCGAAGAACCGTTACCGCCCCGCGCAAGGCGCCGAATTCATCCCGAAGCGGCCGTGCGTTCGCGATGATGTTTGCCCCAACGCACGGAGCATCCGGCACCACGATGAATTCCTGATCGTCGACGCTTTCGCCGCCCAGCGCCCGCGTCAGCGCCAAACTTGAAAGCGGCATGGGCGTCACACCGTCAGGATAGAAATAGCTGAACTTTCTTGTCATGCCGGTGCCAGGAACGATCCGGAGCAGGCGTTTGGCGGCCGCATTGGCGACGACAATTTGCCCGCGCTCGTCGGCCACCAGGACCGAGTCGCCGATACTTTCGATGGTATTTTCGAGCAGCGCTTGCTTGGTCCTGATCTGCGTTGCCATCTCGGCGAATGTCGCGGAAAGAACGGCGATCTCCCGGCCGCCGTCGGACGGCATAGCCATCAATTCGCCCCGCGACAGACCTTCAGCCGCGCGGGTTATTTGCACCAACGGGTTGGACAGCGATCTTGCAATCGCCACCGCGAGAAGAATCGCCAGCAGGACTGCCACCGCGCCACCTGTCAGCGCCGACCTGTTGACTGCCGCCCAACCAACATTGAGGTTTGAAAATGTGGCGGCCACCAGGATCGTTAGTCCCGCACCGCCGCCCGCGGGGCGCACGGTCGCCCAACCCACCCCGTATCGTACGCCGCTTCGATCCTTCCAGACGCCGCTATCGTTGGCGGCTCCGCCTGCCAACGCTTCATCGAATTCGGGAAAATCGTCTTGAATGCGCGCCGGGGCGCCGCTCTCAAACCCGAATTCGCGCCTTCGATCTGGGTGGAGCAGGTAGTCGCCGGCTGCATTGGTAACAAAGACCTGATTCTCTCGAACCCCCTCGGCACGAATGCGATCGAACTTCGGTCCGAGATCAAAATCGATCACGCTGATCCCAAATGGTTCTCCGTTAGGGGTCAACAGAGGTATGGCGACATGAAGCACCGGAACCGCCGGACGGTCGGTATCGCCATCTTCTTGCAGCTCGATGGGCGATACGTAAACGTCGGACTTTGACTGCCCGATCGTGCGCTTGAAAAAATCGCGATCGCCGGTTTGGATCAGCTCGGCTTCGGGGACGATGCGGGGTGAGCCGCCCGGCCCCCTGCGGTCGACGCGCAGCAGTTCGCGCCCACCATCGGCGATGCCGATAATGCGCAGCTGGGCGTAATCCGGTTTCGCCATCAGCACCGGCAAAAAGCGTGCGGCAATGCTTTCTCTCAACGGCATATCCGACACGGACTCGAATGGGTGTGTCGCCCGCGCCACACCCATTCGCATCACCCCGGTCGAGCCTTGAACGATCATGATGTCCTGGCGCGCAACGTTCAGCGCGGTTTCCAGGCTGGTCGCGCACAACATTGCTTTGGTGGCAAGCCGATCAAGCGCCCTCGGAATTCCCGCCTGGGTAACGGAGCGATATGTGATGAAGCTGAGTACGGCCGTTGTCACCACGACCAGCGACACCATCGCAAGTGCCAGCCGTGTCGATAACCTGATACCGCTAGCCGCCTGTTTCGCCTTGCTCTCGATATTTTGCGCCTGGTGACCGACCGATAAAGACATTCGAATGCAAATTTTCATCCAACATTGAGTGTTCGGCTAAAATCAAGCCGACACAGTTATCATAACTTATCAGCCCCGTAGAATTACGGCGGTTGACATCCTCGCGCACAAGAATCGGGCGCAAAAACATTGCCGAGAGCGTACTGAATTTTTATCGGGCTGAAGCGGAATGCGGCGTCGGCTAAAGCAGGATGCCGAAAAGTGGATATCGGTTTTCGGAAATGCTGATGCTCAAACGAAATGCTCATGCTGAGACAAAGGGAAAAACGACGGGTCTGATCTAGCGAAGCTGAATTAGGTTTCTAGCTGCGGTGCTTGCGTACCGATAGCGCCTCGCCAAATGCCTGAAACAAGGCGCGGTTGATGGGATTGTGCTGCGGATCGTACTCGGCATGCCATTGCACGCCGAGCGCAAAGCCCGGTGCTTCGGCAATCCGGATCGCTTCGATGGTTCCGTCTTCCGCCACGCCCTCGACCACGACCCGCTTGCCCGGTTCGAGGATGCCTTGACCGTGCAGTGAATTGACGCGGATGGTCTCGCAACCGAGCAGTCGCGCAAACGCGCCGCCAGGAACAAGGTTCACGTCGTGACGGTCGGCGAAGACGACGTCGATATCGGGATGGATTTCACCGCTCTCCAGCCGCGGCATCCGGTGGTTCATGCGTCCGGGCAATTCGCGGATTTCCGGATGCAGCGAGCCGCCGAACGCGACGTTCATCTCCTGCAAGCCACGGCAGATACCGAACAGGGGTATGCCGCGGGCAACGCAAGCTTCAGACAGCGCCAGCGCCACGTCGTCACGAAGGAGGTCGTAGGGTTCGTGTCGGGCATCGGGCTCGGTACGGAAATGCGTCGGGTGAACATTGGCGCGGGCGCCGGTCAGCACCACGCCGTCGACCGCATCGAGCAATGCGCCGATATCCGTGATGTCGGGTGAACCGGCAAACATCAGCGGCAGCGCGCCCGATACTTCGGCCACCGCGCGAAGATTGCGCTCTCCGACCATCTGCGTCGCAAATCGATCCTCGATGCGATAGGCGTTCCCGATCACACCGACCACCGGCCTCCTCATCGCCTGTTATCCAATCTCACGTCGCAAATGCCGGCAGATCATGCCTCGCAGCCGACGCCGGATCAACATATTGCCCGCCCAGGCATGCGTCTGCATAGGTCGAATGCAGGAGAGAGCAGCTCTCAAGCGAGAGGCGCCGCGAGCTTGGCGTCGAGATACGCGCCGAGGATGGTCTTCAGTTCTTCGAGCAGCTTGCCGCGCTCTGCCGGTTTGCTTCGATCGAAATTGGAGATCATAGCGCCTGTGATGCCGCCAACAATGCAAGCGGCCCGAGCCATTTGAAATTCATCCCTTTAGCCTCCCGCCGTGCCGCGATCCCGTTCCCTTGATCGCTTTGCACAACGAACACGGCAGCGTCAAACCGGCGCGCGTTCTCCGCTTGATCCCGGGCGCATTTGACGAAAGAGTGCTGTGGGATACGGCTTGAAAAGGAATCGATGTGACAGTCTCGGCTGACGATCGTCTTGCGGCCCGCAACGATCTGGCATGGGCGATATCAGTCGGCGGCATCGGCATCGTCGCTTTCGCCGTCCTGGTGCTGTTCACTTGGTACTACGCCGCGACGCTGTTTCTGATCTTCGCGGGCATGCTGCTCGGTGTCGCGCTCAACGCCATGACCAATTTGCTTGGCGGCGTCGTCAATCTGGCTCATTCGCTGCGGCTGACGATTGTCTGTCTGGCGCTCGCAGGGCTGCTGTCGGGCGTGGTCTTCCTCGGTGGCGCCACCATCGCGCAACAGGCCACCGTTCTGAGCGATACGATCAAGTCGCAACTGGTCGGCGTCAAGGCCTTCCTCGAGAGGAACGGCATCGACACCAGCTATTTCGACCTCGGCAATCCCGGCGCAGCAACGGATTCATCGACACCGGCGACGCCCGGCGCGCCGACGCATAATCTTCCCAGCGCTGGCGCACTCGCCTCAAGCGGCGGCGCGATCGTAAGCCAGACCTTGAAACTGCTTCTGGGCACGGTGAGCGCCGTCGGAAATTTCTTCATTGTGCTGTTTCTCGGGCTGACGTTCGCGGCGCAGCCGGGCGTCTACCGAAAGGGGCTGTTGTTCATGGCTCCGGCGCGGCATCGCGCCCGCACGACCGTGATCGTGGACCGGATCGGCGAAACGCTGGAGCGTTGGCTGATCGCGCAGATCGTCACCATGTTCGCGGTTTTCGTCGTAACCTGGATTGGCCTCGCAATCATCGGCATCCAGAGTTCCTTCATTCTGGGTATCCAGGCCGGACTGCTTGCCTTCATTCCAACGGTCGGCGCGCTGCTCGGCGGGCTGATCGTGGTGCTTGCAAGCCTCGCATCCGGTTGGGTAGCGGCAGCCAGCGCATTCGTGCTCTTCCTCGGCGTTCACGCGCTGGAAAGCTACATTCTCACGCCGATCATCCAGCGTCAGGCGCTCGACATTCCGCCGGCCACGCTATTTGGGTTCCAGATCCTGCTCGGCGTCGTGTTCGGTATCTGGGGTTTGGCGCTTGCCCTGCCGCTGATGGCGATCGTGAAAGTCATGATCGATCATTTCAAGGCCGATGAAGAAATCTCAGCCGACGCGTTGGCGGCCTGAGGCCGCGCATCGGCAGTGACTCAGCCCGCCGAGGTCAGCACCGTCTCGGTATGTTCGACTTCGGGCGCTGAAGCAAAATACCGCCCGACCAGTCCGCGCCATGCCGCGAAATCGGCGGAACTCCTGAAATCGACGGTATGATTTTCCAGCGTGTCCCACTTTGCCATCAGCCGGTAGCGTGACGGCTTCTCGAGCGACTTGTGCAGTTCAAAACCCTTGCCGCCCTTGGCGCGCAGGAA